>Ga0056114_1001891_pt1 | contig 10115 bp, 7 predicted proteins | sample WorMetHERISLAND1_FD_77005 | JGI IMG/M metagenome (GOLD analysis project Ga0056114, IMG submission 77005) | Marine gutless worms symbiont microbial communities from Max Planck institute for Marine Microbiology, Germany - Olavius loisae HERON... ... | reverse complement strand
TATGGCGCCATAAATTTTGGAGCAATAAATTTATTGCTTCAAAAAATGGAGCAATTTTATGGCGCCATAATATGGTACCATTTAATGGCGCCATTTTATGGCATGTGTGTACCCGGCATTAGCTTTTGCTGTACTTATTTCATAGTACTTATTTCCATTCCCACAGAGAGTAGCAGGCTGAGTTGTTGTGTGCACTAAGCAGGTAGGCCTAATCAATCGCTGAGTGTGAGAATATGTCTGTTTTTGTATCATTATCTAACAAAATATCAGCATTATGTTGTGTTGTCTGTCCGACATCATGAGTTGCCCAACTTTTGATGACTCAAGCAACTAAGTTGCTAGATAGAAACCCCATCTCTTATTATTTGGCAATTTCTTGCGCTGTCGCCGAGCTGTGATTGGAACTTTTTTATGTGTCCATGAATTTCTCATGCGATTTCTAATGTTCACCTGACGCCTCTGATAGAGCGTTGAAGCAATTAACAAAGCACTTCTGATAATTATGCCATCACCTATATCCCTCGAAACAATGTCTGTTTGGTGACTGTTTACCGATGGAAAATTAACAGTTGCCTAGGCAATACATTTGCTCAACTTTGTTGCATGTCGGAGATGGGCCTTAGTGTCAGTGATGTCTGTGGCACACTGTACAGAAGGACTGAACGTAGCACTGCAGGTGTGGGACATTGGAGGCCAGTCAATAGGCGGTCGCATGCTGGACAAATACATCTATGGCAGCCACGTGAGTTAACTCTCTGTACACACTAAACAGTTAATGTTTAGTAATGAAACTGGTACAGTACTGTCTAATTCAAGTACAGTGAGGTGGAATAAATTACTGTCACACCGTCTGATAGTAGTTACATCAAATCGTAGATATCAATTACGTTGAGAAACAATTAAAACGTAAAAAAGTTGTGAAATAATAACGAAGTTTAAAAACTTGATAAAAATATTAAATTCTAGTTTTTCATTACAGACCCATTAGGTCAGGCCCTATGTGTCAATTTCAATTCGTGCAACACTGTTACGGTTAGGTCCAGAGAGTCAGAGACATTATGTTGTCAAACAAACATATAATTTCTGCACCTGTGCATGTGTGAAGCACTTTGGCATATACTGACCTATAAAATTGTGTTTTATGGGTTTAAAAAGCAGAAAAATTGTCACGGCAACTGCACTGCTCAATTCGATCTATGCGGAAAAGCAGGTCCTATTTCCTATGCTGTATCAGCTAGGATGACACACATTTCAATTCGTGCAACACTGTTACGGTTAGGTCCAGAGAGTCAGAAACATTACATTGTCAAACAAACATATAATTTCTGCACCTGTGCATGTGTGAAGCACTTTGGCATATACTGACCTATAAAATTGTGTTTTATGGGTTTGAAAAGCAGAAAAATTGTCATGGCAACTGCACTGCTCAATCCGATCCATGCGGAAAAGCAGGTCCTATTTCCTATGCTGTATCAGCTAGAATGACTCGCATAATGTGTTGAGTGTGACATCAAACCCTGCTCACCTCAGCTCAGCGGCTGAGAACTGAAGTGGTAAGCAGTGAAGTTGTTGTGCAGGGAATTCTGCTTGTCTACGACGTGACGAACGCGGGAAGTTTTGACAATGTCGACGAGTGGTTACAAGTGATCAACAGAGTCTTTGTGTCGTCAAAGAAACCTCTTCTTGCTCTCGTAGGCAACAAAGGTCTGTAGAGCCACCATCAGTCTGCAGCCTTGTCATGTTGAGACAGCTTGTGAGCGGTTGAGCCCGGTGTGGGTTCGGGAGCATTGTAGAATAAGCCCACCTCGTTTCCTGGTCAAGTGTCGTAAAAGGCAACTAAACCAGGCTAGTTTTGTTTTGCTGTGCTTTGTGTTGTTTGCTTTTTCTGGGCTGTGTTTAGTTTCAGTAGTGTCTGTATTTTTAATTTCTGTCCCGTATTTTCCAGTGTGAACCAGCATGAATGGCACTGTATAGCCTAATTGTGCTGATGTACCATTGAGAATCTCGTCGCTGCAGTGGTCGAAGGTCGTAAGTCCGTTTACAGGAAACGGAGAAAAACGCGAAACCGTGTTTCATGTATAAAGCCAGCTTGAAAGAAATTAATAATATTTACTGTTGTTATCAAATGGATAATGAATTATTATGATACAAATATTTATTATCTAATGTACGCTTTTTTGTAGTATTATAAAGATTTAAGATGTGAAAATCGCACGCCTTTTACCGAGTACAACTCAACGTATTAATGCACGCAAGAAGGTCGTTACATACGACCTTCTACCACGGCGGCGAGGCATTGCCATGCAAGTAGCACGACCTACTTGCGCGCATTAATACGTTCAGGTGCGCCGTAAACATCACAAAGTTGAGTGGCCGTAACTAATTAACGACGGAAACCTGTTTTTATAGCACTAAAAGTAAAAATGCTTTGAAATTAAAGTTACTTTGTAGCTTTATGAGCTTGTTGTCATTATTATTATGACTTAGACCTTTTTTACGCGGCAAAAGGTCGTAACTACTTACTCCACACTTCCATACCGGAATTCCATAGCAAATTACATGGTAAACGGTCGTAACTGAACACCGCAGTCCAGTTACGACGTTCTTCCACGGCAGTGGTGTTAAAATACAAAACGTCGTAACAGTTTTTGCATTTTAATCTATCAAAAACGGCATATTTTTGTACAATTTTTATATGAGAAATTCTGGAACAATGTGGGCTATTCATAGATATTCTTAACTCAATAACCCGGATTTATGACCTTTTACCTCTGCAGCAATGATCTAATCTATTCACTCACTCACTGTCAGTGGTCCACCTGTTGATGTGTTGCTGTGTTGTAAACTTTGCCATATACTCACAGTAACAACAGCAGTAGCTACAAACTGACACGGCTCTGTGCATAAAATGACACTAAAGAAATTTAGCCAGTCAGTGAGTTCTAGTGCATGACATAGCTACAGGTATTTGCAGCTAACAAGGATATATGACATGAGATGAATACAATCATCCAATAATTTATCATTATTCCTCTCCGCTGTAATATGTTGCTTGTGCTCTACATACGTTTATGTACATGTGCTTGCCTTGCTATTCTATGCATAGAGACTTTTTTATCGGTCATTGACAAATTAGTTGTATCAACTGCTTAAGCAGGCTACGTTAACAGTCACGTGGCTGGACGAATAAACAACTTGAGTTTTCTGCAAAACATTCACAGACAGGTAGACAAAAACAGACAGACAGACATAAGCACACTGGCTAATAGTAATAATAATAATAATAATAACGTGACAATTTATAACAGGCACAACAAAGGTAACCTTTACTAGTGTACAAACTCTGTTATAGTGCTGTAATCACTTGGTTCATACGATGAATGCGGAGTCCGCTCCAAGCGGCCGCCAACCCTCAAACCAAGCCAACCGATTTTTGCTGTGAGTTCGCCTGTACTCTGCCATCGTCTACATCCACCGTTGCCAATTATTTGTATTACTCAGTCAGGCTGATACTCATTTTACTTCCCACAGAGGATAGAAGGCTGAGTCGGCCTAGCTGGCTGGCTAGATACTGAGATGGTTTACCCATTCACTGATGGTCACTCGTCCCACGACTAACCGGAGTAACTTTGTTGATCAAGAACAACACACTATGGCTAAGCCACGCTGCCACCTGATGTTTATGCTGCTGTGCTGCAATGTGTTACAGTTGATCTGGAACACATGCGTGTAGTGAGAGCCGACCGACATGACAGGTACGCTCGTGAGAACGGAATGACGAGTTTCCTCGTCTCAGCTAAGACTGGAGAATCGGTAACATAACACATACACTTTAGTGTTGTTGTTGCTGTGTCTAATTCATCATCATCATCAACAAAAATTTTAAGTGGCATTAGGAGGAAACAATCCCTTGCGTTAGAAGACTGCCAGTGAGGGGCATGCGTGATGTCATGAGGCAGACTGTTCCTCAGCCGAGGCCCAGCAGATCACCAACAGTACCGAGGCGTCATGGATGGACAACAAGTTGACTGGAAGTAGACGAGTGGAGGTAACCTCTAATGGCAAATCTGAAACCAGAACCAGTAGATCAGATAGATAGAACTAGATGCAGAACCGTGGAGTGTGCAGTACACAAGAACTGCCAGTTTGAACTGAATACACTCAGATGCTTGTAGTCAATGGAAGCTGTCAAGAGCATGTGCAATGGGAGCTGAATGACTAAGGCCAGAACTCAGCTGGACAGCGGCGTTAAACACGGATTGCAGGTGAGGTAATAGGTTGGCGTAAAGACCAGCCATAGTGGCATTAGCATAGTGGAGCTTGGTTTGTATAAGAGCAACTAGAGACTGGACACAGTTGTTGGAGCAGAGAGACGGATAGTTTATAGCTGTCTGAGAACACCATTACATCCTGCTGGATGTGTGCACGCATGGAGAGATCAGCATCAATGTAAATACCACTGTCACGCAGTGACGTAGATGGAGAGTAATGGCATCAGATCCAGTCCAGAATGTAGGCCGAGGCGACTGATGCTGACAGCGACACGTGGCACACGACAAGATTTCGGTCTTGTTGGTGTTGAGTTGAAGACGGTTACTGTACTGATGAACGGCATCAATGGACTCAGTAGCGCACTGCATGAGAGTCGGTATCACCTGATTCATAGATCTGAATGTCGTCTATCTGACTATCGTAGTGCGTATTTTCCACATTATTGACACAAATTTATTTGTCAGTTATTGACGGAAAGAGTTAATTACTGGCAAATAAAAGTGTTGATATTGTGCATCTTGTAATATTTTCACCCTAGCCGTCTAACACCCTTGATCGATCATACGAACGAACTAACGAATGATTGATTGACTGACAGATTGGTTGACAGTTTGCTACTAGGCCTGTTTGCAGTATAGTACATATGGGTCGACAATGATGTATATATCGAGTGTAGGATCTGAGCGTTATTGCTGCATTTACCGTGATGGCTTTGATCTGTTATGCTTGATGTTGTTTTCTTTGCAGAAGTGTGTATAGTAAATATATAGAGGATGTTTTCTCGTTTTTTTCTGTGGTGATAAACAGTGTAGTTTTCATCGTTTCGGATATATAGCAAATTACTGGCAAAAAAATTACAATATCCCGTACACAAACTTGTGCTTTGATAATTGTCAGTTTTTTCACCAAATCCCATCAAATTTGGCAGAAATATTGCTGAACACTTGCATATCAGCAGATTTCTTTTGATTTGCAAACCTTTGTGTTGAGGAATGGTGGTACATTGTCGTTGGAAGTGGCATAAATATATTCCAGTTAGAACCTAAGAAAAAGAAAAGGGCACATCTCTGATCCTGACTGCTGCTGCTGACTGTTTAATCTATTTGTTTCAGTCACTTGTATTTTTTATTTTATTTACCTGTATTTGTTTGTATTTGTTTATGCTTAAATGTTATTTATACCTAAATTTATATTTATAGTTTATTTTATTTATACTTAAGTTTATACTTAAATTTAATATTTAATTAATCACTTGCTGACAGCTGTGTGATGTGTGTGTGTGTGTGCATAGGTGAACATATGTTTTCGTAAAATTGCGGCTGACATCCTTGGCGTTCGCCTGATGCGGCAGGAGATTGACTCGCAGCAGTCGGTGTTCAAAGCCGAGATCCAGGCCGAGGGCGGCAAGTGTGCCAACAACGATGGCCGTGGTTCGGCAGCGGTTTCCAGGGCAACGGGCCAGTCACACTCCAAGTCATCAATGTGTAATGTCAGCTGAGTGACAGCTTCACAGACTTTATCGATGCACAAAAACTGTCCATACTAGTTCTGAATCGTGGTACCCGGTAGCTGTCTGCATTGAAATGCACAGTTAACCCTTCGATGCCCACTGTTTCCATATGGGTACAGCTATAAAGCATCCTGTGCCAGATCGGGTTAATCCGTCATTTGTAATTTTTGACATCTGGGCACTCTGATACTCAGGGCTGATTGTCAAAGTGCCCAGATGTCAAAAAAATTACAACTGACGGATTAACCCAATCTGGCACGGGATGCTTTATAGTCATACCCATATGGCAATAGTGGGTGTCAAAGGGTTAAAACTAGTTGGTGAAACTGATCTTGGACGCGATGTCAGTGCTCTTGCAATGCTCATAAGTTCCTTGTTTATAGTCTGCTTTTCTACTTTTGATAATTCGTCATCAATTGCCAGTTTGCGAGAGTGTCATTATTTGCATTTGTAATATTGTCTTTCATCAGAGGTTAATAATGCAGCTTTGGCATAACATGAAACTGTTTACAAATGCAGCCAGCATTCATTGATAGCATTAATAAACGAATGACTATTTTATTGACTAATGTGAAAACGGAGAAAAAGTCTAGGCTACTCGTCAGTAAGCTAATTGCAGTGAGGCAATATTTTCCAAGGTTTTTAATTAAGAATGGTCCAAAAGACCATGAAAGTCATTCAAGGTCATAAGAAATCACATAATTGTATACACCAATATGGTTTTCGTATTAGACTGTCATTGTAACCATGTCTGGAGTTTGCATTGTTTCTGATGTATAGTATTATTGGCAAAAAATTACCATTTTTAATATCCCATACTCAAACTTATGCTTTGATCTCTGTCAGCTTTTTAACCAAATCTCATCAATCTCAGATTTCTTTTGAGTTGCAAACACCGTTTGTGTTGATGAATGACAATACATTTTCGCTGGAAGTGGCACAAGAAGTGGTATAAATTTATTTCAGTTTGAACTGAAGAAAAACAGAAGGGCACTTGAGCTATTGACGACAGAGGTAGACCATGTGGAATAGTTTGTAAAATGTTGCTTGAACAATATCAGAATAAGTGTGGCTGAGAAATCAAAGAAACATTGCCAAAACATAGTGATTTTTCTTCTTCTTACTGAAGTGAGGTGGGTGACCATGAGTTGTTTTTGTCTATAAAATATGTTACTTTTGCACTAATTTGACTAATTGATAAGGCGATCATAGTCGTACCTAAACTGATGCTGCATGCATGTAATGCGATGTATTAATCTCTTTAATTTGATCTCTTTTCGCGTCATGAAAATGTTGATGACGGCAGTGTACCTGACTATGACAGTACAGCCACTGACGAGCCGTTCTGTCATCTCTGGACTTCAGAAGGATTGTTTTGTGTGACCTGGTTTTAGTTTTTCATTTACTGAATGGTCTCATTAACTGCAGTGATCTAAGCATATTTTTGCAGTCATTGTTGTATCAATTAATCAGTCAGTTTATTATCAACACCACAAATGCTCTCATCCCTGCCAGCCATTTTTTACCATTTTGTTATTGTTGCTCTACGGTCATCAACTGTTTATGATAAGCGAGATGTCTCAGTTTATCACAGGTATCGGTTCTTGTGGTAAAGCTTCAAGGCCGACAGTGAGCCATTGGTAGAGTGAGACCAATATCTCACTGTAGTTTACTGAACGTATCACTGTCTGTACTGAGCACTGGATTATTCTGTATTCCGTCTCACTCTCACTATTAACTGCGTTTATATATTATATTTCATTGCCGTTTTATTGTCAGTTTTCGTAGACTGTCTGTTGGCTGTTGTTGCCACTGTCTTGTCCAGCATCAGTGTAACTATAACGCCTGCATTGCGGCAACTGATGTTCGGTTGACATTCAGGGATGATGACATTGTCGTTCAGAGTTTATCCAAATTTTAAGTTAGCTGGCAGATTCTCACAAATAATTACTATTACATGTTACCACTGTGCAATTTGGCGGGGGAGGGGGTTGTTGTGTGGAGCCTCTGGACAGGATGTGTCTCCCTTCAGTCCAAACCTCACCTTCTTGCCAATGGCGACGCAAAGCTCCTTGCTATATTTCGATAACTCGCTGTCCACATGTTATGCCTAATATTTCGTTAATCTCATTCTTTTGTGTCGTGTTGTCTGTGGTTGGCCGTGTTGTAAATATCGGTTTCCTCTCTTGTCTCTTAAATACTGTGCATGAACGTATAGCGAAAATTCTGTAGTATTTTATTATTTTTTAGTCGTTTTGATTGTTAAATTTTCAGCAGTGTCACATCACTTTTCTTTACGTGTCCGTTCAAACCACTCAGTTTGTGTTCGTAGAAAGTCTTATGTCTGCTGATGCAATGCTTTTCTGTTATGTAGATTGTTGTATTTTAAAAACAAACGAAACAACATTTTGCTTAAAATTTGACGATGTGTTACCAACTGTATTCATCAACTAAGCTAGTCGCTGTTGTTAATTGTTTATTTTTGTAAAAGCACCGTGAATTGTCTCGTTACTACTGACTAACATCGGCATTGAACAGTGATTGGGCAAAGATGCTGTCATCGACACAAGCTGTAACTCTGGTATTGCTTTAGAGTGGATATGAAACTTTGTTTTATAAAGCAGAATGTTAGGCAAACAAATGCATTTTGTAGATATTTCTCAGCGATTGTGTTCATGTGTTTCTTCGTTTGTGTTATTCTGTGTGAATCACCAATGAATGCTGCAGTTAGATGCGCGTGTGTTACAGTGTGTTAATTATGTGATTGGCGGATGTAGCACAAAGAGCGTCGAATTGTGGAGGAATGTGTGGACTAAATTATGGAATGTGGAAAATCAGAAATCTGCAAGAATAACATTAGTACTGGAGTCGGCCTATTTCTATCGTGTACTTGACAGTTTCAGTTCTGGTGCCCGTTGCTGGCACAATGGCAGACATGATATGCTCTGGCTACACAGCATTATGAGCATCAGAGTGCCCGGATGTCAAAAATTACAAACGATGGCTTAACCCGGTCTGGCACAGGATGCTGTATAGCTGTACCCATTTGGCAACATTGGGCGTCAAAGGGTTGAGCAGTGTGAGACCGTGACTTCATTGATGACGTGCGTGACGTCACTGGGACTCACGGGATGACGTCACGTCACGTGACGTCGTGCCGATGAAGTGACCTTTTGACCTCGACTGTGACATCGTTCGGTCGTCGTCAACGGCACACGTGGAACAGATTAGCGGCCGGTAACTAGCACGTCTGGCGCTGACATCAGGAGGGATTAGGCTGCCAATAGTTGCTCGTATCTCGCAGGATGCAGCTTTGCCGTAGTGATGAACCAAGCCAAGACAACAAGCCACTGTATAGACACGCTCATCCCGTACTGCATCCACCTCATCTCCATCAACTCTTCACTCCGCAGCTGCGGACTACAGCCACATAATGATTGACACCTCACCAGGGTTGGAATTGTCGGGGTTGGGGGTTGAACCCCCCCCCCAGTTCATGTCTACAGACGCTCATTTTTGAGTGAAAACTGAAAATCGGCCATAAACTTCAATCCCTGGGCAAAATTTCAAACATTTTGGCAGCTGACCCCCCCCCAGTTCTTTTAGGTCAATTCCAACACTGTACCTCACCACGGTCTTGTTGCGTTTGATACACTGTTGAGAAGTAAAATAATGAGTAAGTCGATTTATATAGCGCATAAAGTGCAATACCTCTTACGCGCTGTATGCACCAGTACAGTAACTCAGCATACAGTGTACATAAAATATTAGACTGTACCTAATGCTGATGGATTTATCGCTGATAAAGACCCAGACACCTACTAGGCCTGGGTTATTTCAAAGCTACGTATACAGTCGATTATAATGAGCGATTAATTGACTGATTTCTTGGCATGCAGTGTAAATAAACATGAGCATATTTTGTGATCGACTTTGTTATGAGAAAGACAACGGAGGGGCTCAACTTCGGTATTGAGTGGGGACAAGAAACTTGCGGATCTGGACTTTGCTGATGACCTTGCTCTGCTCTGTCACACACAGCAAGAACTCCAGGACATGACAAATAGACTTCATGTGTTTGGAAAAAAGTTTGGCTACGTATCAGTGGCGAGAAGATAAAAGCTATAACAGTAGGTGCCAGACCACGTCGCCAATCACTCTGGAAGGACAGAACATAGAGAAGGTTGACAAGTTCCAATATTTAGGAAGCTACCTATCCGAAAATGGTGATGTCGAAGTGGACATACGAGCAAGGTCGGGCATAGCTTCATCTGTATTCCAGCGTCTACGGCCCATCTGGAAGTGCAGTACAATAACGAGTGATGTCAAATTA
>Ga0056114_1001890_pt1 | contig 10115 bp, 5 predicted proteins | sample WorMetHERISLAND1_FD_77005 | JGI IMG/M metagenome (GOLD analysis project Ga0056114, IMG submission 77005) | Marine gutless worms symbiont microbial communities from Max Planck institute for Marine Microbiology, Germany - Olavius loisae HERON... ... | reverse complement strand
ATTAACGTATACTTAGGCTTATGGGTGTTGGGGCGGAACGACCCAAAACTTGGGGCGGATCGTCCCAGAAGTTGGGGCGGATCGACCGCGTTTGGGGCGGATCGACCCGGGGCAGATCGACTCTGGGGCGGATCGACCGGTACCCGTTTCCTCCCCACCGGGGAGGGATCTGGGGAGAGGACTGTGCCCCTCCCATAAAATATTTTGAATTTTAAATAGGCGAATTTTGGTGCAAACTGAGTACCGGTACTTTTTATTCAGTTCGCCTAAATCTGGTTTAAATACAGTAGTAGGTCAGAGAGGGCGGCGAACGTGTTTAAATTGTCCAGACTTTGCAGAATTAGACAGTTTACAACTTTACACTGATTCTAGAGAGCATATGTAAGCGAATTGCGAATTAGGACTAAGTCGCGGCATGTTCAGAAAAGTGTAACGAATGACTATTTCTACCAAGTGTTCCTGGGAACGCCGTTCCAACTGTCAAAATAACTTTGGGAATGCCGTTCCCAGGCGTTCCCGCTGGAAACGATCCCTGCTAATATTAACCCTTACCTTTTATCTAAAGTCTGCATTTACTCATTGCAGCATGTGCGTTTGTCATGTCATTAAAGGATTTACTTACTTACTTAATTTCTAACCATATACAGACCCACGACTACGTGTTTTTACCCTAACTAACCCATGAACAATGTATAAAGGAAACACCATTTTTCACTGTGATTGGTGGATAGCATCGACACACATGCTTACTGTATTTGCTGTTCCTATTGGCTGCCGTGATCGTAAACAGTCTAAAACGGGATAACAAATTTGTGATCATGGACACTACCACCTTCTAGTTACAGTACAGGGTAACATTGTGCAGACATTAGTGAACAAATGATAACCAGTTGATTATTGTTGATGACAACTGTGTGTTAGGTTTGCTGAACAATGTCGTCGCCTGGTCATACTCCGAGGAGAAGTGCTCGAGCTCGACAGGATGAAAGTCCAGCCACTCCAACAGCTCGCACGCGTTAGTTTGCTCAGTAAAATTGTTTGTAGCTCGATATTCAGCATTGCACTGATGCCAAATGCCACAGTTAAGTAAGCAAGTAAGTGATGGTTATTATTAGTGTTGTTACAGTTTCACACTGGCCGAGGTCGGTCGGTTTCGATTTGGTTTCGAGAAAAAAAACTGCGGTTTTGGTTCGGTGCAGTTCTTTTTTTGAGATTAGTAGATATTGGTGTCGCATTAATAATATCATTGACGGATATTGGATGCACAATGGGGCCGTTTTTTTTCGAAGTCTGACCAGCCCGGGTAGCTTTCGAGTAGTTTTTTTAAATTGTCCGGAATGGATGATTCGTGTTTTTCCATCATTCTGGAATGCAACGAGTGAGCACAAGAACGTTACATTGTGCTGGCATTGTTTAATATTAATGTTTTTATGTAGACGAGCTCAGTGTATTCGTGTGAAGTAATCATGTTGTCGTTTCGTGCTGGTGAGTTTGTTGTGGGTGATTGACAGCCGGGCGACAGACACCGAGGCGGGCTGCTGCAACTCCCAAGTCAGCTCGCAACGAAGGAACGCCTAAGACGACACCCAAGTCCGCTGGTATGTCCGCTTCATAATGTATAGTTTGCGCTTGAACATATCTAGCAAGTAAACAAGTAAGCACGTTTATAAACAGCACATCACCAATATCTCAAAGTCACAAATGCACTGTGGCCTCCTGGTGTTGTGATCAATAGAGTTCTAAGATGGATACAAAACGTGTGTATTGTCTGTTAAGTGTTGTGAAGTGCGGCAGGGAGGTCGTTACTGCCACTGTGAATGACCTGTCAATCAAGTGTATCTATCTGTACAGTACAATGCAGTTATAGTCGGGTAGCCAGTAGCCACAAACCAGGAATAGTCATGGAATCGTCGGGGAATACTGTGCAGCGTCAAGGAAAAATTGTAACAAGCGCACTAATTTTTGTTCGTCATTCAACTGTTTGTTTAAAACTGATGTTCGGAGACAGGGCTAGTATTTTGGACTTCAAATGAACGGTCTCGTGCATTTCTGATGTAGTCACAGTGCGGGTGTGACCTATTTGCTTGCATTTATAATACTGAATGACCCTTCATGAAGATGATTGTTACAATTACTTTTTGTTGCGACAACCCAGATGTAAAGTAAGTTTATGGCTGTGGAAAAGCTGGAAAACTCGAGGAATTTTTTCTTCTACTATGTGGCCGGCCACTTTGAGATAAAACCGTAGAGTGCAATGTCGGTAAAACTGTTTTGTCGAGCAAACAATGTTTCAAGATCTCGTCAGAACGTTGGCTTAAGTTGATCTGGTCCGCAGAATGTAAATGTACTTAGTACTGCCTAGTATGCAAGCGACTGGCCTGATAATATGCCACAGCTTGGCTGCAGGTTTAGCCTCTTGTGTAGGTGCTCAGACTACTTGCAATGCCATTATGCCAGTGATGAGGTTGATTGTTAAGCTGCTAATCAAATCACTCGACTAGTTGTCTTTGTTAATGTTTACATTGCTAGCTCGCCGTGGCCGTGAGTCGACGCCGCGTCAGACACGTCTGACCAATGGCGCAGCGTCTCCAGGTGCTGCTGTCGGCAGCTCACAGGCCGATAGCCCTCTATTCTCAAGCCCTGGTCGTCGCCAAGGTACCATTCACTCAGTGTTTTAGTAGTAATGATCTCACATTAGTACGCTGAGAGATTACATTGGCGTTCTGTATTGTATGACAATCTTGTTTTGTTTGCAGTGCTGCACGATCAAGTTTGGTAAAAAGATTAAGGTTTTAATTTTGTCACCTTCTTGTGAAATATGTCAAAAATCATTATCGCCAAAGTTTAAGGGAATACTAAGAGTGACCTTGAATGGCACTGAAGGTATGCCATGGTATGCCATGCCATTGCCATGACGTATGACTTCACTCGCTAGTTACAGCGTCTCTTTAATGCAGCTGCACGTCTTGTTAGCAATACGAGAAAGTTCGATCTCGGTCTGAGGCAGCTGATGTCAACCTTGGCTTGACATGCCGGAATGACTGAAGTTCAAGCTCGTGTCGATGGTGCATAACTGCCTTCATCACAAGGCTCCCCAGTACTTGACGGACTACGGCATTCAAATCCCCGATGTGACCAGTCAACGACATCTTCGTTCTGTCAGGCGTCATTACCTCGTTGTGCCTCGACACAGTCTCAGCTCGTATGGGCGTCGGACATTTGCTTTGTCAGCCCAACTGCCTGGAACTCACTGAGCGATGATCTGCGTGATCTGACGCTTAGTACTGACAGTTTCAGACGTCTGCTTAAAACTCGGTTGTTTTCAGAGTACTTGCACACATACAGAACATCACAGTTTATGTGCTATAAAAATTCACAGTTTTCCTATTTGGCACGTGTTCGAATGCTAACTGCTAAGTCACAGCCCTGTGTGAATGGTGTTGACTTGATTTATTTGAAAATGTTCTCATAGATATCATTATCAATTTTATTAAAGAAATCAATTTTTACTACTAAATGTAAGCATTCTTCTTTCTTGCTTTATACTCTACAAAGTTGCTTTGATTTTACTAAACTTTTTACAATCCATTTCTACGTTACTTCTCTCCCTTTTTAAAAAAAAACTTACTCTCGATTAACTAAACCATAATGGCACTGAATGGCCTTACCTGTGCTGGTGTGCCGTTAAGAAGCTACTCACTCAGTGTTGACTGTTCAGACGGTGGCAGTGAAGTGGATGTGAGTTCACCACTCATCTATGGAACGCCAAGTTCTCGTGTCGGAGACACTCCTCGTACGCCCGGGGCACTCGGAACGCCGCATCGGTTACGCGCTGACATCAGAAGTGAGAGGCGACCCACCGTCACTGTTGGTGCCGGCTCGGAACTGGTAACATCGACATTTCTTCTTCGCATACAGTCAGTTGTTCAATACATCTTTGAAAATCTCGAAAATCAACTCGATTCTTGCAGCTTGTTCAAAACAGTTTATGTCGTTTGTATTAATTCTTTTATATTGTGTTTAGTTTTTGTAGTGTGTCTTTTTTAATCTGTCTTCTGTCCTGTATTTTCCAGCGTGTACCGACGTGAATGGCACCGTATAGCCTAATTGTGCCGAAGTGCTGCTAAGAATCTATTCAGTCACTCACTTATGTTTTACACGTTGTCAAAATATTATAAGCAATTAAGCATGTGTCAAATGGAATTGAACCTTTTACTTACTTACATACTTAGATAGTGATGTGGAACTTTGAGTCAAAATAGGGTACCGCGGTGGCAGCCCCACGGCCGTTCAGGCCTAACGAACCTGCCCTCTGTGGGAGCTGTCCCCTAGTCACCCCATATTATTGTAGACTAGGGGACTTGCTGTGATGTATATTTGTATCCTTTTTTTGTATATTATTCTGTATGTATATGTGTATTTTGTTCTTTGCGTTGTTTGATTTTTCCTTTGTAGCTCTTTCCTTCCGTACTTTGATACTGTTGGTTGGGTCTTTTGACCTGTAAAAACCGTCTCCCATATAACCTATACTGTGTTGGCGGGGACATTAAACGCTGCTCAATCCAATTCAATCCAATCTGCTGCTAAATGCTGTATTTAATGACAATTACAGAAAGTCTTATCCCGAAGTTGAACCATAAGAATCAACTCACCAAACGCTACTTCAAACATTTCCCTTTATCTGCCGAGCATGCCTAGCACTAAGTAGGTAGGTATGCAAGTAAGAAAATTTATTTAATTTAAGTAAGTAAGTGTAGTTAGTTGATCTGTGTGTAGGACGCTGTGGGAGGCAGTGAGGCCGGTGGTCCGGCTGCTGGCGCGGCTCCTCATCTTGTGATCTGGGGTACTGATGTGGACGTGAATCGATGCAAGGACAGGTTTAAGCGCTTCCTGGAGCGCTACGTCGACGCCAACGTGGAACAGGATGAACGCTTTGATGGGATGGATGTAGAGGAGCCTATCTACATGCAGCGACTGGAGGAGGTTGTCACGGCAACTCGTCATCGTCATTTGTCATTTCACTTAAGTTGTAATAAAATAACAGACAACTGCTGTTACGCAATGAATACGAGAGCTAACATAGAATTCTCAATAAACGGAATCACAATACAGCATTCTCATGAAAAGTTTTTGTCTGTGAGAACGGATGTACGATCAGGTAGTTGATAGTTGTGACTGTGTTGACGAAGAGACTGAGTGCAGTGATGCTTGCGTTCAGGGGGAGGAGCGGATAGAGCATCTATGCTATTCTTGAACTGGACTGTCTGTGGAGACAGAAGGTGTTAGAAGTCAACTGCTTGAAGTGTTGAGAAGGGACATCCAGGCTGACGTCCAGGGTTGTGCTGGATTGCTAGCTGTGTCTGGGATGAGTTTAGTGAGGCGTCGATACCGCAAAATTTGTTAAGTGATATTTTTCTTTCTTCGAGATATGGTCACATTTCAACAAGTTGAAGGCTCCTGACCAGTGGCTGTGGATGTGCCGCCGGCAGTGCTGAGTGCATATCCATCCAATGAAGTGGGCATAGAAACTAAAAACTGACGTATATTGGAGTGTTCCAAAGGGCCTCCAAGCTGTACAGACTGTGCAATAACAGTTTGCTAGATGAGTGATGGTGGATACTGGCTGAATCTGGGATGCATTTGGAAGCGGGCTACTAAGCCGTAGTCTTCATTAGGAGACATCTCACCTGAGCGTCATGTCCTGTGGAATGTTTAGTTAGTAAGAAAACTTATGAAGTGCAGCTTTAACAGCTAGTCACAATACGCCGTGATCTCAGCACGCTAACAAAAACGTCCTTAGTAGCCGCTTAAATCGTTGAAAGCTAACGTCATCTTGTCGCAGTTCAGCTGGAAGACTGTTCCACAGCTTCGGACCTGCAGCTGCGAAACACCTGTCTCCATAGTTGTGTGTGTGTGCATAGATAAGTATCGTCGGCGAGCCGTTCCTCAACTTCAACTGTGAGCACCTGCGTCAGTTCGACGCCGATCTCTACCGTCAGCTGGTAGCATACCCTCAGGAAGTGATTCCGACGTTTGACATGGCGGTGAACGAAATGTTCTTTGACAAATATCCAGACACTGTGCTGGAACATCAGATTCAGGTATTGGACAACAGACACTCTGTGGCTGATATTTTTGTACAAATATTGCTTGTTTTCTCGTTTTTTTTTGTAGCCCAGTATTCAGCAGTGCTACGCTTAAGTCAGTAAGTAATCTTGCACTGTTTCCTTTTTCTGAGTAATATTTAATTTCTGTATTTTAATCTGTCTTCTGTCCTGTATTTTCCAGCATGAACCAACGTGAATGGCACTGTATAGCCTAATTGTGCTGATGTGTCGATAAGAATCTACTCACTCACTCACTTCTCCATTTGGCTAAGCTTATTGAATTCATCGTCTTATTAAGTTATGTTATTCTTTTGTAAGTAAGTAATTAATTGGCGTTCATTATGGCCTCCCTACTCGGTGGGCACAGAATGCATTACAAAAGTTTGTAAAATGTAGAGAAACGGATAGTCAGTCATTAAAATATAAATTAAACAGAATGATGTTTTTTGAGCTTGAGCTGAAACGAATGCAAGCTGTCGGCTTCACGAACTGCTGCTGGTAGACTGTTCCATACAACTGGGCCGGCCACAGAGAAGCCTCTGTTGCCATGTTTCGTTCTTTTTCGTTTCCTTTTTTTATATATTATTCTGTTTTAATAACTTTGTACTTTAGTGATGCCACCGATTTTTACAAAAACTAGCATTTTTGCACATTTTTTCCAAACCTGAATCCCACACCAAAAGTGCGTCTTTTTTTGCAAAATGTTTGCAGAAACCGAACCAAAGTTTTGACAGTGAAAACTGCCACAGGACTGATGAAATGCATTTCAGCTCTGTCTCTGGACTATTATTCCATGCATTTGAGATTCTGTTTTGTGTGTAGGTCCGACCATTTGGCGTGGAAAAGGTGACCAGCATGCGAAACCTGAATCCGGAGGATATTGACCAGCTGATAACCATCAGCGGGATGGTGATCCGTACGTCCGGGATAATCCCGGAAATGAGGGAGGCGTTCTTCCAGTGTCACGTGTGCCGTAGCACACGCGCGGTGGAGATCGAGCGTGGTCGCATCGCCGAGCCAACCCTGTGTACCCACTGCAGCACGAATCACTCCTATCAGCTGGTACACAACCGCTCACAGTTTACCGACAAACAGATGGTCAAGGTCCAGGAGTCACCGGGTTAGTGACGGGCTGAGTACTCGTTCAGTTTAGAATTGGTGATGTGCTGTGTACTCATTTCAAACCAGCTTACCAGACGGTGACGATGGGAAGTTGCTAGTTCAGTTGATTTGGAATAACTCCAGGCCAATGTAAGAGTACAAATCAAAGGGTCACCATTTGCTGCCGCCAAATATGGCCGACCTATGCCATGATTAGGTGACTGACCAAAACACGGACTGCTACTTTGTTGTGATTGGCTTAGTACATGACATCCCACAGTCCTTTGTTCCACTCCTAAAAATAGCTCCAATTGGTCTGCCATCCTTGTTGGCAAGTAGCGCTGGTCAGAGAATATTTATTAACATCCATAGCCAGTCCGATATCCAGAAGAATTATATATAGTACATTAGTTTTACAGTCACTGTGTGTGTCTGTATTTATCTATGCCGAGCTGTTTGTTATCTATGTTTCAGAGGACATGCCGGCGGGTCAGACGCCTCACACTATCATCATGTTTGCTCACAATGATCTCGTCGATGCAGTCCAGCCGGGAGATCGCGTCACGGTGACCGGTATTTACCGCGCGATGCCGCTGCGTGCCAACCCGCGTCAGCGGAACGTTCTGTCGGTTTACAAGACGCACATCGACGTCGTCCACTACCGCAAGATGGACTCCAAACGACTACACGAGGCCGACTCTAGTGACGGGTCAGTGCACCATTTTGAATTTGCTGTTCCGTGAGGCTGACTAGTGATTTGTCGGTACTCGGTAGATCGTTTTGTATTTTGACCGTCACTAGTACAGAATACGCCAATCTTGCTAGTGATCGGCACCGATCTCCGTACATTGAATCTGATCTAATAAAAGATCGGTACCATACATCCGCCCACAGCACACACTACTGTCGTTTTGTATTTGTCCGACTCTAGTGACGGGTCGGTACATTGTTTTGTTTTCACCCACTGTGATAATCCATGGTTGGGTTCTGCGAGTAGTACATGAATATTCATGAGCTGTTTTGCATCAATGCTGGCTGTGTATTGTTGTGGTGTTGGTGGGCGGAGTCTTTATCTGCCATACACTCTGCACTGTACATCATCACAGATCAGCTCTGTGCTGTTTGTTGATACATATTGTCTCTTTGATTTAAATTCCTCCAAAGACAAGCTTTTAGTATTTCCTTATTGAAGAATTCTTTTTTTCTGTCGGATGTTTCTGCCGTTGATACATACGTGGCAGTTATTGAAAAGCTGTTGGTTATTTCATCAGTCGTTTGTCAACTCTGTCACTGTGAGTGTGTCGTGATCTTCGGTCTGTGAGTGTGTCACGGTGTTGAGTCTGAGTGTGTCACTGTGAGTGTGTCATGGTGTTGAGTCTGTGAGTGTGTCACTGAGTGTGTCGTGGTGTTCAGCCTGTGAGTGTGTCACTGTGAGTGTGTCGCGGTGTTGAGTCTGAGTGTGTCACTGTGAGTGTGTCGTGGTGTTGAGTCTGTGAGTGTGTCACTTTGAGTGTGTCATGCTGTTGAGTCTGTGAGTGTGTCACTGTGAGTGTGTCACGGTGTTGAGTCTGAGTGTGTCATGGTGTTCAGTAAGAACCTCCACTTGTCCGAGGAGCGAATGATGTACTTGAAGGAGTTGTCTAAGAAGGAGGCCATCTACGAGAGACTGGCGTCCGCCCTCGGTACGTCACTACACAGTTGTCTCTGCGTTTGTTGTGGAGATCACAGTAGCTCAGTCATCACTGATTCCTGTTTCATGTGGGCTCAGGAGCATTATAGGCCGCAACCCACTAGGCGAACTAGTTGGAAACTAGTTTGGCAACCCGGGTCAACTGGCAACCCGGGTTTCCAGCTAGTTGCCACTAGTTCGCAACTTTTTTGGGTTGCCAACAGGTTGGCAACTTGCTGCTCAAGTGGAATGTAGAAAACGACCAGGCTTGCAACAAGTTGCCAACTAGTTTCCAACCCGAAATTGCTAATACGAACAAGTTGGCAACGTGGGTTGGCAACTAGTTTCCAACTAGTTCGCCTAGTGGGGTGCGGCCTTATAGAATAAGCCGACCTCATTTTCTGGCCGAGTGTCGTAAAAGGCGACTGAGCGAGGGTTTGGTTTGTTTATTGAATCTTGTGCTGTTTGCATTTTTGAGTAATATTTAATTTGAGTATTTTCTGTATTTAATTTGTCTTCTGCCCTGTATTTTCCAGCGTGAATCAACGTGAATGCTGCTGCATAGCCTAATTGTGCTGATGTGCCGTTAACGGTTTACTCACTCAGTTTATTGTCGGAGGCAAATTTCTTCTGTTGAACGTCGTAAAGTATTTTCTGTAACAACAGTGTTGTGGTCTCGTGTGGTTGTCAGCTCCAAGCATCTATGAGAATATGGACATCAAGAAGGGAATCCTGCTGCAGCTGTTTAGTGGTAGTCACAAAGATTTTGACAACTCCGGACGAGGCAACTTCAGGTTCAACTCAGATGCATTGTGCTTTCTAGCTTAACACGCACTGTTTCGGAGACAAAACCGAACTCCGTCAGTGAGACTTTTTCACATTAATTCTCAGATCTCTTTGTTCTGCTCCATGCCGTGGATGTTGTGGCTTGGTGTCTGTAATTAGTATGCAATTCTCCCACCGCCGTTCAGGCCTGGCGAACCTGCCCTCTGTGGGAGCTGTACCCTAGTCACCCCATATTATTGTAGACTAGCGGACTTGCTGTGTTTTGTGTTCATGTCTGCTTATTGTATGTTTGATTTGTCTGTGTACTATATGTACCTTCAGTACTTTGATGGGGGTACCGCGGCGGCAGCCCCACCGCCGTTCAGGCCTGGCAACCCTGCCCTCTGTGGGAGCTGTCCCCTAGTCACCCCATATTATTGTAGACTAGGGGACTTGCTGTGTTATACTTGTAT
>Ga0056114_1001889_pt1 | contig 10116 bp, 4 predicted proteins | sample WorMetHERISLAND1_FD_77005 | JGI IMG/M metagenome (GOLD analysis project Ga0056114, IMG submission 77005) | Marine gutless worms symbiont microbial communities from Max Planck institute for Marine Microbiology, Germany - Olavius loisae HERON... ... | reverse complement strand
GTTAGAGATAGAGGTTTGGTTCCAAAGGACTACCAATAGGAAATGACATATGGGCTATCGAATGGTCACGTGACCGATGACGTCACGTGACCTTGAAAGGTCAAACTCGTGACCCCAATACGCATAGAGCGCAATATCTCGAAAACTACGTGAGCTAGATACTTCACCGTTAACTGGTGTCATAAAACTACGTTTCTGCATATCTATTTGCTGTTTTATTGCCAATTAGTCTGTCCGTCTGTTAAGGCTGCAACCCACATAGGCGAATTGGAAACTAGTTGGAAACCCGGGTTGCGAACTAGTTGCGAACTAGTTTCCAACTAGTTCGCCTGTGGGTTGCGGCCTTTACCGGTCACATACGTCGGTACTGTGCCCAAACAGCTAAACATGTCGAAACGCTTTCATCATCCGGCAGTTTTCCCAAAATCAAATGGAATTTCATAAATCCGAAGGGTTATGCGTTAAAGTGGAGGGGTAAATGCAGCAGCCAGCAAATTGTTACACGAGCTTTATTCACCGAAATCGATAGCACAGACACACATATACGATAACTAAAAATTCTTAACTAAGGCAAATAAAATTAATAATGAAAAATAGTCCATTGCAGTCTTCATCGTCCCTAAAACAGAGAGAGTAATCTCCTGCAGCGTCGTCAGCAAAAGCAGATATTAGCAAATTCTTACTACTGCCAAGCTTTGACATGAATTTACATTTTCTTTTCAACAATGAGTCTTCAACTGATAGGCAGTTAAATATTGTCATACATTCAACAACAACATCCTGTGACCATTGGATGCGGACACGGCAGGTGTGCCACAATGATGGTGCTTGCGTGGTCCGGAACGGTACTGATGCCTGCATTAGCATACATTTCCACCACTCCACCCATCCTCGCCGCCATGGCGTGCGGGCTTGTACGACGTTCCGTTTCTCATACAGTAGTCAGATTAAGGCGATAAGTGTGAGTTGTGAGCGACTGCGGCAGCTAGTAATGGACTGACGAAAGTCATTTGTAGACGTCAGCACGTTCGGTCGACTCGACTCGACAGGACTAGAAGTGATCACCGCCGGTGATGTGTCTCGAGTCACAGATATAGCCTACACTGACAGACAGCAGTCTGACATATTAGTGAATTCGTCCGGACACAGCACGGCGGCCGGTGTCGCGAACACCGGCCGGGTCTCCAGAATGCATTCATTCGACGCTCAAGTGAGCACGATCTGTCGTACATCTCAACAGAGCGCATCACAACGGCAACACAACCACGTAATATGTACACCGAATTGCCGCGTTAACCCTTTGACGCCCACTGTTGCCATACATGTACAGCTATAAAGCATCCTGTGCTATAGACCGGGTTAAGCCGTACGTCGTTTGTAATTTTTGACATCCGGGCACTCTGACGCTCAGCCCTGAGCGTCAGAGTGCCCGGATGTCAAAAATTACAAATGACTGCGTAACCCGGTCTGGCGGAGGATCCTTTATAGTTGTACTTATAATGGCAACAGTGGGCGTCAAAGGGTTAATCTCTGTCTCTCTCTGTGTGTATGAGTGTGTTTGATTGCACTGCTGCTCCATTGCTGCATATGTGGCCCTGCAACGGATATTAATAAACCGTAGAAACGGTGTCGAGACTCGTGATTCTATAGACTATACGTCACGATCGAGTCTCGACGCCGTTTCTACGGTTTATTAATATCCAACAGCAATAAAAATAACATGCATAAAAGTAATAGTATACACACAAAATATCCATATAGTAACCGGGAGATAGATAAACAAGAAGCTAAACTGTCGCTAGGATAGCCGACCGTTATACTGCCTCGCAGCAGACTATGGTAAATAGCGATTGTTGCTGAATAGCATTTCAGGTGGTTTTGGACACATTGGACCCTAAGCATATTGAGGTCATGACCTTGACCTTTCAGGGTCACGTGACTATTCGATTCCCCATAGGTTATTTTCTATTTCTTCCGCAAGACATATTTTCGGTAAGACATGCCGTTTAGCCACAATGCATAAGTTACGGACGACAGACAAATGGCAGACAGACACAACACTGTAGCTAGACATGTTAGTGCGGTCGGCTGAAACCCCCTGTCATATGGCATCTCTAAGTGATTGAGAAATGATCCGATTTGATGGAATTTTGTCAACTGTATCAGACTGTGTCTGCAATGACAATAATTTATAAGAAATTTCACATTTCGTAAATTCCAGATTCCGAATCGTGACGGCTGTAATCTTGAAATGGTTATCGCCACATCTCGGTGAAAAATCACCTGATTTTGGTGAAACTCGACATGATGAAGAAGATAGAGTATATAACAGCAACAGCTATATGGAATGTCATATGTCCGTCTGTCTTTCTGTCCGTCTGAAACGTTGGTGCATTGTGATCACATACATTGAGTTAGACGGAAAATAATTACACGCATTAATAGGGTAATCTTTCCCCCACTTGGCGATTCTAACAACGTCCGAAAATTTGAAGGGTAACTAACTTTGTCAAATTTGCGGACGAACTAGGGTTGGGTAGGTAAAAACATGTTTTGCAGCCTGTAACTCGCCATATCTCAGAAACGGTGCCAGACAGAGGACAAAATTAATGCAATGGACCACCTGTATAGGCAACCACCCACTTCCTAATCGCCTCTTCAAATACTTTTACCGGATCAATTACAGTGAACATTTGCATCCAATCACTTGGATACACTGCCTTCGCTTCGCGCGGTGTTCTGTGTACTAAAAGCACAGCTTTTTTGTCTGGTTATAGAACTGATGTGGCCAGACGAAGCTGAGCATTCGTCAGGTTTAAACCACGTTACACTGCTTCTGTCGTATCGTATCGTATCGTGGCTATCATTAGGTCTATAAATATACTAGTCTGTATACAGCAACGGTAAGTGAAAATCTCGCGTATCCGCGGAGGTTTAAGCCAGCATACAGTTGCGACGTTTTGCAAATTTTGTGGATGGCTGCTGTAACTCGTATACCGTACCGTGTCTGCCGTCCGTCCGTAATGGATTGAGTCAGAGCAGCCGTGAAGTGTGAACAATAAGAGTAAGATCGACAGAGCGACCTAACGATATTCGCCGCTATAGATTCTAGTTACCTGTGCCGCTTTTTCAGCATTGAAAAAGAGTGTTTTGCATTTCCGGCCGATAACTGGATTTGCCGTCCGGTGAAAGACTATTAAATTCTATCAATCTTCATTCAGACAAACCACACACAATGGAAACACAAATACACGTGGAGTCGAAAAAACACTTGACACTCCTTTCTTGCTCGTCACTTCGCCAAATATTTCCAGTTTTAGGCTACCACCAGCACAAATTATTAGCGAGTCGATCATTAAAAATCCTGCCACACCTCAGCATTAATGTGTGTCGCTACACTACCGTGTGAAATGTTAGCAATATAATAGTTTAAGTTAATTTGTTACACTCATATAAATAAAGACGGAAGCAGTCAGTGGAATGTTCTCCTATTGCTCAAATGCAGGCAGAGACGTCATGCCCTACAGCTAGTCTGCACGATCCATTGCAGCCAACACAAGCCAGCATTGTCAACCAGACGTTGCTGCCTCGAATCATTCATACTCAGTAGCCCACTGTACTTTTTGTCTGGTAAAGTCATTGCTGCAGGTTCTGTAATTAATCCGTTCCTCTGTGTCTTTGTTTGTTATTATTCTTATTATTGCTGTTGTTCAATTACCATAATTGTTCACAGATGGCCAGCTATGATGCTTATGTTACCCTTCTGACAGTCTGCCATTGTTTAAATTTCTTTATGTAGGGCCTACTGTGTTTATTATTGATATGGCGAATGATCTCTCTCTCTCTCCCTCTCTCTCTCAACTAGAGCGTAGATTGACTCAGGACTGGTGTTCGTCGGTCACAAATCAGCAGGCGTTGTGGAATAATTCGATCACTGCGAATTCATAACATCTTTCATGAAATAGGACCGTCTGACCGATCGTTCCCGGAGAACATTCTTGCAGTGACTTTATAAATGGACATTTTATCATCAGCTTGTTAGTGCACGTTCAAAATCTTTCTGTCGCATTGTGTGTCGCCTCGTATATAGCGAGATGCGCAAAGTTATGAAGTTAATGGAAACGCATCGTCAACAATAAATCAGGTGGTTTTCCGCCATAAACCTGAAAAACTTTATTTCAAATTCTGGACATTAAGAGACCAGTCTAGTTAGAAAAGTGCAAATTAACCACATGCATCAGTTAGCCAATTTCCTCTTGGCTTTATTGACTGAGTGATGGGAGTCGGTCAGTGAAGTGGCGCGGCGGAAAAGCTCTATTCACAACATAGTAGGCCTACTCAGCAGTGTCCACGAGATTCCATCAGCAGACACAACGGGACACCACACCCGGAGAGCGCCAAAGATCGTATACTGCCAGACGGCGAGACATTTATTTTCAATCAGACAGAAATGAAACCGGTTCTTTTTGTAGCCAAAGGCCCTAGTCACCACGACGGCACCAGACACACGCACAACCGCTGATTGTTTGACCGACTCAACTCAGCCAACATGGCTAAATATAGCCTGCGTAGAACACAGCGGGAAATGTTCATAATTAACTTGACATGCCTATGGTCTAAAATTAAATGTCTTGGATTAGGCCTACATATTGTCTCACCTTTAACACTGATCTACTTCTGACGATAAGGATATTATATCAAATATCGTCTCTGAGTTGATCTACATCCAAGCCGAATGGCACGTTAAACCGTACCCAACTCAACTTACTGAAATTGCTTGTGTGGAATGAAAGGTGATATCCGGGATACGCAAAACCTCTGTGACCGAGATGTGATAAGCAGCCGTTACATCACAGCGTGTACGGCAGTACATTAGCAAAAGGACAGAAAGTTTACTGAAGGTTTCAGGCGACTATATTTACAGAATTGCATGCTCTATTCTCGTTCCTTGATTGTGGTGGCTACTAATCTGGGAACATGACGGAACGCAGTGCTGTAGTAACTAGTGATTAGTGTACCACCAGCATCAACGCTGCATGCCACATGCAGGCAGTGATGTTCAATGAGGACAAACCTTTGAGGCCCAGGACAATTTTCCGAGTCCATAGATAACCTATGTATACCTCATGAACCCCTAAATAGTTAAATACTACCGTGAACATGAACTTGAACAAGTTTATATCAATAACACAAGGTTAGTAAGTAGATAACTTTGGTAGATAATCGTTGCAAACTCACAATGATTATCAGTTCCATCACTACACTCATTTTCACGAGGCCAAAATAAAAAGTTTGAGGCCATGCCGAGGACAAATGCTCGAGGCCGGGGCCAATTCTTCGAGGCCAAAATTTTGGCCTGGAAGCTAGCTTGTCCTCGAGGACTTAACATCACTGCATGCAGGAACTGTTAATGTCATCAAAAGTCACACTTGAGTTCACAGCTAACATTTGCGTATTTTGGCAGCATCAATAAAACCACAACGAAACGGTCATAAAACGCACAATGTCAAAACAACCAACCAACGTCTGTGCTAAACAACACAGAAATTACTGAAAAAATTATCAGAAGTCTAACCTACGAACAATTGCGTTGCCTGAGACTGAGTAAAAATGTCGAAAATCCATGTCAATATCATCTTATCATATCATCTATAAAAGATGTCTGTGGAGGGGTACAACAGACCAAGGTGGCCAAAAAAGTGAGCCACAAACTTTTGTCCATATCTTCGCCAAATTTTGACCGATTTTCAAATCTTTTTCATCAGCACATTCTGTGGAAAAATTGTAGTAAAGTCGTTACTAAATATACCACCATGCTACTGCATTGCCACACTACCTTATGAAATTTAAATCTGTAAAATCCATCAATATCTGGTGACGATATGAACAAGAGCTTGGAGTTTAATTTTTTGGCCAATCCTGTACGACAGTATCGTCTTCTTATGTTTATGAACACCAGAAGTGTATCTAAAACTAAACATAATTGAACTCAAAGGAGAAAATTAGTAAAAAGTTGACTTTTTGCATACGTATTTATTGTGCTTATTGTGATTCTTTTGAAATTTATATCTTACAACGTAGAAGCGACACAGTTAAGGTGTGGTGGTATATTTACTAACTACTTCTTAAAAATTTTCCACAAAATGTACCAGTGAAATTTTTTTTGGAAATTTATCAAAATTTGGTGAAGATATGGACAAAAATTTGCAGCTTACTTTGTTTAGGCCACCCTGTACCAGGACAAACAGAATTTTCTGGACAACATTGTGGAAAGTAGACGTGATATCATTAAATATTTGCACTGCGACATCTAGTAACATCGACTGTCTTTACAAGCCAATGAGAACAGACCAGAACGTTAACGCATTTCTTCTTTTAACAAAGTCAAATATTTTATGCTAAATCAAGTGTAGCTTCGGAACAACTGATACTAACTAAGAACCAACGACATAGACACTTCACAATGAATGTTCCACATACCAACTTGTTGCCTGCTTACACAATGACTGTCATCATCAAAGGCTGACTAATCAACAGCTACGGGACATGCTACATAAAGATTATGACAGAAAATTTCTCCAAAAACAGTTTGTCACAAAACCATCAAAACTAATAGAAGTCTTACAGCCACTTTCAGTAAAATCACATCTGAACCACTAGATTGTGTCAGACAGTGTGGTTTAAGTCAACTGTAACTGAAAGTGTGGAATTAACTGTAACTAATATTAACTGAAAACAATTGAAATCAACGTCTGTAACTGAAAAATACTGACAGGGCTTGTTGTGAAAGGCATTGCATTTAGTACAGACAACTACTGTCCAAACTAAGCGGCTGAGAGCTCAGAAACTGTTGAATGTTGATACTTGTGTCACCGATGACTTCGGTCTCTGTTCATAAGACTGCGACTGCTTAAAGTAATTGAAAAATAAAAATAACTGTAAGTGTAACTGAAAAATATTCGTAACTGTAACTATAACCGTAACTGAAAAATAACCAGTAACTTAAACCACACTGGTGTCACACTCCCTCACATCATTCACTGATGATAAAATGGCAATCCTTTCATATGAGCAGGTTTGGATTCAATAGAATACACACAATAGATACAGCACTCAATTTAGCTCCAGCTTATTGTCCCGCGGCTACGCGGAAACTTCAACTGTTTCACAACCATTTGTAGCCAACAGGGCCACAGTAAGATGGAACTCAAACTAGAACACTTCAGTTTAACACAACAACTCTGCCAACAATGCTACATATACAAATAATAAATTAGCAGGTACAAGACGGTAGTAAATCATACAAAACAATTTACACAGTATATACACAGCAATTATTGTAGACTGAAGCCTGTGAAAGTGCTCAGACGTTATGGGGCATACTACTGTTGCTGATAGAAGCAGACGCAGTCCAAGCAGACAAGACAGTCTTTCAATAAGATGCCGTATGTGTGTGCTATGCCATTACTCGTGGCTTGGAGTGTCTAACATTGCTTCTAGCCGGCAGCCACCAGAGTATAGTTCCCCAGCTATTTGGATGGCTGTATGGCTAGGGTTCTATAACATTTTGCGCCCAGTAATAGCTAATATGTCACGTCTCTTGGTCACATGGACAGCTTCAAATCAATAGGCAAAGACAAATTATTGACATGTTCAACAGTTTATTCAATCAGTATAAATTCTGAAAAAGAACAATTTTGATTTTTTTTTCAAAATTTTCAAAATGTCGTTAAATCACATACATTACAAGAAAAAAAACTAGTGCAGCAAGTAATGAGTGGTTGATGATAAACTACATTACCAATGACACGTGCTTGCATTCTCTGTAATCTCACACTGCTAACAGTATCAAAACCGTTAAAAGTAACAAAATTTATTTCCTACTTCAAATACTTTGAATGTTACATGACATCATGGACATGCGTTCAAGTTTATGCTAGACAACAGACACGTCATTCAAACTAACACATTACACAGCAGAAGAAGAATATTATCACGTGAGTGCCCCAGTATGTCACAACTAGGACAAAAAAGTCCAACTCAAGTTATTAGAAATGATAATGTGTTTAATAAATATAATGTTTAATGACAGGAGTATGTAACACTGTCATCATTAATTAATGATATTATTATTATTATTATTACAAATGAACTGCTTTAACTGACAGGGGCACTTTACAGAGTCAAAATAGAACAATATAATAATAAATAGAATTATATAATAAATATTGGTTGATTGGCCCGGTACTTAGCCAGTGTTGTTAATAGTAACACTATTAATAGCACAGGCCTGCCACGCCTTGGTGCAGCTAGCCAGCTAGCCTAGCCGACCGGCCGTCAGCGCTGCGAAGTGTTTGTTTACATTCAGGTATTTTAAAAAATGTCGTTTTTTGGTAACGACGACCCCTATAGACACAAAAACCAACAGAAGTCCTGGACGTGGTTGTCACGCGTCTACGTGCCAAATTTCGCCGTCGTACAACGCGGCATTTAGGAGTAGTTTGGAAACAGACAAAATAAACAAACTTATAGTATAAGATAACAGAAAATAGCATAGTAAGATAAACACTCCACTACTAGCTGACAGTCAGTGTGGGTAACGGCAGCTGAGTGAGCGAGTATTGCTAACAGCACAATTAGGCTATACAGTGCCATTCACGTAGATTCATGCTGGAAAATACAGGACAAAGGACGGATTAAAAATACAGAAACTAAACACAACCCAGAAAAGCAAACAACTCAAAACACAGCGAATCAAAACTACCCCGGTTTAGTCGCTTCTTACGACACTCGGCCATAAAACGAGGTGGACTTATTCTACAACTCTCCTGAGCCTACATGGGGCAGTAATGACAGATGTCACAATGTATGTGTGTGTGACAATGCTGATGTCATGTCAGACACTGACAATGACCAACTTTCCACTCACACGACTCAGCTACAGACTGAGTTATTATGCAATGGTAGAAACATGCACCATACAGAAGTGTGGACTGAACATTACGGTGTCAAAACACCAAAGTCAAGTACAGACGTCATAACTTTCCACAGTACCAACAGCTCTAGCTGGTTGGTTGGTTAGGGTTTGACAGCATTTTAAGCACACCCATATCATGCAATAAATAGTTTAAAGTTAGGTATGTACGACCTATTCTGAGATGGCTATAAGGAATTTGCTCCCCGTGACATAACGGAGTTTCAGGTTGTTTAATACAATACTTGTAGGCAGACTAGAATAGATATTATGGAGTTTATGAAGTAATTATTATTATGCCAAAGGTGTTGCCACCTGACAATAAGAGTTTTTAATTGATGTCATATCAGAATATAAGTTTAGTGCAGATTTAGCAGTTTGATCAGCTTCTTCATTACCTGTGATGCCAATATGGCTGGAGATCCAGCACAAAATGACATCACAGTATAGTTTCTACAATATTAAGGTAATGTATGTTAATATGGGAAGTTTACCTAGGACAATTGGTTGGTGTATTTTTGGGATTCAAGAGATTGCACAGCAGAAAGAAAGTCCGTAAAATTAATAATATTTTAATAGAATATTTTTGATGTACTGTAGAGCTACTCTAACTGTCAGGAGTTCTGCTGTATAGACAGATGCATTACATGGGGACATGGTTCAACAGTTTTGTTAATTAGTTCAGAAATGAAAATAAAGTAAATGCAATATGGCTAATATCTTCTGGCATGTCACCATATGTAAAAAAACAATGAAACAGACGTCAAAAGTCACATTATGTTGAGAAGTCTTGCTTCAGAAAATCTGCAAAAATACATTGCTGGGTTTGAGAACTGAAATTCCTGAAATGGCACACAGCAACACCTGGTTTCAACCGATTCAGCACAACTGCATTACCTCACCATCTTCACTGCAATCCACAAACAGACAGCGTAAAAGTTGGCTTCTGCCCGTCCTTTGCCCATCAAGCATGCGAGGGTACCGCGGCGGCAGCCCCACCGCCATTCAGGCCTGGCAAACCTGCCCTCTGTGGGAGCTGTCCCCTAGTCACCCCATATTAGTGTAGACTAGGGGACTTGTTGTGCTTATTTTGTGTATATCCTTTTGTGTCTCTATTATTGTCTGTGCATATGTGTATTTTG
>Ga0056114_1001888_pt1 | contig 10118 bp, 8 predicted proteins | sample WorMetHERISLAND1_FD_77005 | JGI IMG/M metagenome (GOLD analysis project Ga0056114, IMG submission 77005) | Marine gutless worms symbiont microbial communities from Max Planck institute for Marine Microbiology, Germany - Olavius loisae HERON... ... | reverse complement strand
TGTGCTTCCAGCGTCACTCAAGACAATGAGACCAAAACGACTTTGTCAAACGTTCAATTGTCTTGAATTATCATGAGCTTCCGTCAGCTCAAAGCCACATTACCCGGTCAGAATTCCGGGCCTGTGAGACTAGTTCGGAAATAGCAGTTCCGACTTCGATTATCCGGTATCACCTAGCTCTGACAGCCGGACTAAATTTCACGCTTCCAACACGCGAGAAATTCACAATATTCAGCAAATATTAACTCATTTGCTGTAAATCAGCAAGACTCAACAAGCGTCATTTTTCGAATAAACCACTCTCCAATCAGCGTCTATCATTTTTTTTACCACTGAGTATCCATGGCAACCACGATTAGTAAGTAAGCCAGTTCCCATCGTCTCAAATATGTTGTGATGGACTTCTTTTTTAATAATGATAATAATACACTGGTCAATAATAATACTAAGTTATTACGCTGGTCAATATTCCTAAACATACATTACAACGCACTTGTCATGAGCTGGAAACAGGCTCTTTGCGTGGAACACGATACCTTCGCGGAATCTCACATAAGCCACACGGTGGCCACTCCGGGAGCGGCAGCCAACCAAGCTGCACAGCTTCAGAATCAGTATCTATATACTCGAGTTGGCCAGTATGCACTTCTTCTGTTCAACTGTGAATAAGACAACAGACATATAATAGCGTGACCATTTGGTACAAGAGTAACCGATGTAGCGCCATCGCCACTGAACTGAACACACCATACAGGGGAACAACATTTTCTCCTCCAACGCCTGTCTGTGACCCTTCGACAGGAAACAGCGAAACGTGGTCGCCTTTCTAAATTCAGTGACTACTGAATACGTCATTGTTGCAGCTTTTAATACTATGCTCAGTATTTGTTTTCGCCTGCAAGTAGCTCTTTCGTGATGGCAATGGTCATTAAAAATAACTCTGAAATAATAACAAAGGCCAAAGTAATTTGGCAGAAGGCGACATCGCTCGGCTCAAAATTACAACCGGCACAGCATACAGCTTGACGATATCTTCTATCATATTCGCCACGTGGCAGCACGCGTCGCGAAGTTGGTCCTGGAGGTACAATATAAAATATTGTGAAATATAAATTTTCACGAATCACTAGAATCACAGTAAATGTGTATGCAATAAAACAACTTTTTTTACAAATTTTCTTATTTAAGTTAAATTATGTTTATGTTTAGTTTTACATGCACTAAGACGATAGTGTCTTACAGGATGCGTCAAAAAATTACAGCTCCAAACTCTTGTTCATAACAACACCAAATACTGATGGATTTTATGGATTTATATTGACAAGGTAGTGTAGCGACGCAGTTAAGGTGTGGTGGTATATTTAGTAACCACTTTGTTATAGGCCTAAATTTTCCACAGAATGTGCCGGTGAAAAAAATTGCAAATCGGTCAATGTTTGGCGAAGATATGGACAAAAGTTTGCGGCTTACTTTTTGAGCCATCCTGTAGGCTATATAAGGCCAGCAATTTTTTGCACTGATGATGAGCAACAAACGGCGACCTGAGCACTGCACACATGCTTCCAAGTGCCGAGACGCTAACTTTATAATGTTTTATAGTTCACAGATTTTACGTGGCATTGTACTAAAATTAACTCGCCGCCACGCGACGCTTTTCTGGCCGTACGTAAACAAACCGAATGACGTCGTGATAGATAGACGGTGGTGGTTCGATATGTCTATCAGACAGGTGTCCGGCACTACTGGCAGACAGCTCACTGGAGGAAAATAATCGATGACGTTCGGTTCTGTGATCGTCGTAACTGAGGAAACTTGTCGTTGTCGGCTGATCTCGGCGCCGAGGTGTCGACCTGCCTAATAACATGCGGCGGCAGTCAGCGTGGATGAAATTGGACGCTGAACGGCGATGATGTATTCGTTCAGCATCACCACCAGCAGCAATGATCTGACATCAGTGTCGCTTTTTATTCGTCTCATCTGGTCGTAGCTCCGTGTTGCGGCAGCTGGGCGACTACCGAGCGTCTTGTGTCCATCGCTTAATCTTTCGTCGAAACGAATCTTCAATTGTGACGACCGCCGACCTTCGCGGCACAAATCGAGCGGCAGCGCAGAATCAGCCACGGCTCGGCTGCAGCATTCTGCTTGCGACAGCTGTAAGATCAGTCGCTTTACTTGCATTGTATAGCAACAGCAGTTGTTCTGAGAATACAGCATCACCTGCTGTTGTGCTCCGAGAACTATTTAAACTATATTTAAAAGCTTATCGGGCTGAACTGAACGAAATTAGCCTCAACGTGCGCGAAAAGCTGACACGTGGTCAGCCTAGTCTGCCACACATGACCAAAATAAATATAAGAATAAAAGTTTACAAAATGCGGCAAAAACACGCGGAAGAGCAGCATATTGCTATTGTTCAGTGCTCTGTTAGTTGTGTTATATAAACAACAAGAACGCCAGCTATCGCAAACGGATCTCGCGTCGCCGATGCAGTCTACGGTATTTTGAGGTACAGTGTACTGTATTAGTGAAAGAATTGGTAGTCGTTTATATATACAATTTGGCCAGTTGTTTGAAATAAGAGTCGGTATAAAATGTCGGATTTTCACAGAAGCTGTCGTGGCCAGTCGCCGATAGTCTACTTGCTGGATAGTATAACTTGCCAGAAACAGAACACGGCCAATAGGTGTTTTTGTTTATCGCAAGTGACGGCGGACCAATTAAAGATCGCTCCACGTGAGCGTGACGGGGCTGACAACAAAGTCTAGATTTCCACCTGCAGTTGAAGCTTCGGTGAGTTATGGAGAAGATTGCAGTAACTGGAATAACCTTCAAAGGTCACTCAATGTCATAAAACATTCTACGGGATAGGACAATTACGCGACGTAAATGCAGTGTATTATTTTGTAGATTTTAGCCATCGACAGCTTTAAAGACTGAAATGACCTTTAGAGGTCACCCAAGGTCATTGGAGATCACGTGGTTTAATAAAGAACATAGATTTTGGAATAGCCAACTATACCTCTGTCTTGCATCGTTTCCGAGATGATGAGACCTATTGGCCGCAATCGGCACACTCCTCCTCATTTGAAGATCCTGTTGAGGTGACTCTGTCCGAATTTTCTACGAGCGAATAGATGTGAGAAATCTAGAATGATGCTGCTATCCAGCAGTAAAGAATTTTGACGATACTTTTAGTCGTTTTGATACAATCCCAGAGAGTCCCGGACAGACGGACGGAATTGCTATATCAATATTGTTTGTGTTGCATTCATTAATGAATGCGGACGCACGATACAAACTACGATATTTATCATAACTATATAGGTTGCAGAAAAAAGTTAACGTTTTGCAAGAAATCGTCTGAAGTAAATAACGTGGTGCGGTGGCAAAGGCTTCAAATATAGTCCATAACAATTATTTACCAGATTGATTTGCTATTTATATTTTACATTTGATATCTGTATTTTGTATGTATTTAATGTGTACTGGTATTGCGTTGTTCTCCATTTGTATTTTCTGTTCACAGTGAAGCATAAGTCGTGTTATAATCCTTCATGTCCCGTGGAGCTTCCTCTTTGCATATGACTTGTATATTAATTGCACTGCAGTTATTCCCAAGATATTCTCAGAAACAGACGCTTTTAGCGTTCGTGATAAAATGACTCTGAACGGAAATACAATTAGCCTATATCGTGACGCCTTGAGTCGGAAGTATTTGCTTGTACGATATTATCGCTTGCGTTGTTCAAGCGGGTGAACTGCGTTTGTTCAAGACCAACCGTATGCTTATCGTCTTGTTTCGACAGTCGTGCGGAGTTCATTGACGGTTGACCGACTGTCTGATCCGCCCGCTTTTCAGGCGAACAGACGTGATCGGACTTGGACCTCCATCAGTGGATAGTGATCGTTGCGCGTAAACAATGTAGCTGCAGAAAGAACGGAAAGAAAATGCGATTAAACGCACAACGAAATAACAACGACAACGACAATGTTATTAGCTCGACTGAAGCCAACATAAAAACGAGTTTTGAAGTCTGAGAAATTATTCGTGTTATGGCCTATTTCCTGCTATATTTGTTATTAGAATTTTACATTGTGAACAGGAAAACAGCCAAATGACTGCAGTCAATGTGTACGATAATTTACATTGGTCTTCGAATTTTGAATTTTGAAGCACTGTTTAAAACTTAATCACTATTAAGTTTTCTTCAGCACGCGATCTGCACAGTCCTTCAAGCATATTCTCAACATTCTTTTTCAAATATTCAAAAATATACAAAAAATATACAGTTGTGCTACCGTAGATTAGTAGGCCTATATTTTAACGGATGTGTAAATCCTGCTACTACATGCACATTGTAACCTGAAAACAAGTACGTGATGGAAGGGACTAAAAAATAAAACCCATTAGCAGTAAATCTGTCCGAGTGCTAATTTATGAAGGCAGTCCTGTGGAACGGGTGTGTTTTAGCTTAGAGTGAAAAAAGCGAATGTGTGATTGATGGTAATACCGGTGACAGACAATGTGATGATGTAAAATACTCGAGATGAATTGAAGTGGATCAAAACGGTAATAGGATCTGACTGGCGAAATGAAACTGTAAGTTGAACGGTTTCATAAATTATAACACGTAAATAAGTGTATTTTTGACCCACCTTGTATTTTCAATGCATGTAGTGTAATGTGGTAGGGCTGGCTACTATGTGGCGGTTGCATAATCTACGTTACAATTATTAATCATCCATGTTCGTCATTATCTGACGACCAATGCGACGACCCATCCATGCGACAAACCAGTAATGGCTTACAGCTGCCGACAGGCGGGCAGCGTTGTTTGCTCGCCAGCGCCGTAAGTCTGTGAGCACTACGTGTATAGCTTATGTCAAGCGACGGCAGCGAGCGCTCGGGGAACGGCGTTTTACCGTGAAAACGATACGGACTAACAATACTGCAATTCCACTATTGTGCCGCGCTGCGTCTCCGCCAGACGCATTCGTCTTCGTATTTACATCGCCATTATTAGCCGCATCGCCGGCTCGCTTGCTGCACGGCTGCGGCCGCTGATCGTCAGATGCGGAGATGCGATGCACTTGGCATCTGAAAATATTGACTGGCTCGGCTCCAATAGCTCATCAGCGCCGTCTGACGACTCTCACATGACTCATCATCACTTGTTCAATGTGCACCCGCACTCATACATGCTTCAGTAAGTAATTGCCACTGTTGGTAGACGAATGAGCCAGTGATGTTGATTCTGTTAACCCTTTGACGCCCACTGTTGCCATATGGGTACAGCTATAAGGCATCCTGTGCCAGACCAGGTTAAGCCGTCGTTTGTAATTTTTGACATCCGGGCACTCTGACGCTCAGGGAGCATATTGGTTGTTGCGGTGAATGGTCGGTGCCCGGTTATAATGTACGATACATTGAACCGTTATTGACGTATAAACAATCAGAATGAATAATGGCTTAACAACATGCAACCTTCATGCTATGCTCCCCGCAGCTGACTAACAGCATCATTATCAACCTCAACTTATGTTAACTTCAGCAACATTATTGTTCGCCCTGGTGGTATTTGTGTGACACAGATACTTGTTAATATTCATAGCACTGAAGACAGTTATTTAACATATTTACGCTTAGTGGACTTACTGACTGCACAAAGTTGCTCCGATATATATATATATATGTCTGGTAAAACATTCGTCATGTTAATGCGGTTTTTTTTAAAAACACACATAAATTCTGTCGTTTACATTGTTACCGTTGTCATTTTAATTTGTTGAAACTATTCTAGACCTACAGCATTGTACATATGCGATACGATACGATATATTTTATGTACGCCAAAAAGCCGGCAGTTGACGGTGACCAGCACTAGCTTAGTCCACCACACTTGACTAGAAACATATAGAAACACTCGAAGATCGTTGATTAGACAGCGTGTCGCCGACAAGAGCCTTGTAATTCCACCTCGACTGAATATTGGAAAATCGGTAGCCGGACAGCTTGGATGGTTTCTACTGTTCCTTGGAGGCGGACACCTTGGGTGATAGTAGTGTTGGGGAGGGGTACTGACGGCGAAGTCGTATTTGTGGCTTATTCAGTTTAAAACCAAGATGCGAAAACTGAGTTAATTTTTTAAATTCGAAAATTATTACAATTACATATTTTTTCTTACATCTCCTTTTTAACTAGTGCCGCTTATTCAGTCATATACGCTCGGCTATGCTTAACGAATTAACGACATTAGTTTAAAAAAGGAAGACGTTTCGCGTACACGACAAAGGAACCACCCAAGGTGTCCGTCACCAAGGTGACGTAATACCATCCAAGATGTCGTACAATCGGAAAATCATCGTCCGGCGACGATCACGGTTGTCCAGCCGGATTTCGTGTAATATCGATCAACTTGCAGGCGCACAGATTGTAGCTGTGAAAAATGGGCTCTGAAGTGACAACCTTGCGCATTTATGGCCTTGTCCTGATGGCTTATCCTACAATGTGTCTACAGCTTTTTTAGGTCGAAGAGGTTTTGCGTGAGTGTTGCAAATATTTGGATTCGTATAATTCACCAAGCAAAGTGTATTGACAGCTCAGTGGCGTTTTAACGGCATGTATATGTGGGCTTTTGGCCCTCCCGCTATTCTACTGGGTAGCAACCTTGGGCAAGTTGTTCACTCATATTGCTTCCCCAGTCTTCTCAGCTCCAAGAAACGGAAAAGAGAGTATTCGGACTGGACCGATTTAACGGCTTAACTGATTGAGTGCGTTAGATTGAGCTAAATGGCTGTATGGGCTTTAGAATGCACTAAATGACCTCAATTTGAATTTTGATTTTTTTATTTATTGTTTTTCGGCAGCGATATGACATAATGAAAGTTATGCTAACACGTGACGTGAGTGAGACATGTTGTATTGCTGTGGTGTAGCGCCTCCGATGCTCGTCAACACGTCGCCCGATGTGGTCGTGCGTAACGAGGGAGACGACGTCGACATGTTCTGCGAGGCCACAGCTACGCCGCCCGCTGGTGTCACGTGGCTCAAAGATGGCCGCCAGCTCGCTTCTTCCGGTCACGTGACCGTCGCCAGAAATCACGTGGTGCTACGCGGCGTCGAGCGGTCCGACGCGGGAGTTTACTCGTGTACGTTCAAGAATGTCGCCGGGACCGTGTCACACCTCATTAAGCTCGTCGTTCAAGGTATGTTCACACCGTCGTACGCTCCTCTCTTGCAGTGTACATTCGAGTGAGCTGCGTAAGATGATACTGCCGATAAATATGTCATTTGTGAACAATTTAATGTAAGTGCTTCTTGTGCATATAGCGTAGTTATCGCGTAAAGCATTTTTCTTGTATTTCCAAACAATTATATGTCATAACAGATATACCTGTTTCGTATTGTTGGAAACTTTATTTTGTTTAAGATAATTGAACGCTACTTTGTGTTTTTTCCGTCATGTGTGTTTTAGGTGACGGATGGGTTGCATCTGGTGAGTTTTCGATACTTGTTGCTACATATTATGTACATTAAGCTGAAAGGAAAAACTGTTAAAGACAAAAATGTAATATGTTCTTTAGCCAATAATAGTCTTTGTTAATGTTTTATGAATCACACTGTGCTAATAGTACTAATATTCTGTTTTTGAAGAATATCAATAATTTTTCTGACACTAATGTTACCGTTTATTTTTCGGCTGAATACCCTCACTATGCAGAGCCAGATACTGACTATCGACATTGTGACCGTTACACGCTCGTATTTTTTCAAAAATGCTAAATAAATACCTTGCAAACGTTTGCCGCAATGATGTAGGGATCACTGTGTGTACTGGTAACCCCATCTTTCTGTTTCCTTCCCGCTAAACTGGGTTCTGAAAATCAGACGGGAATACGCGACGCGTAACATTAAATTCAGGTGTGTAGCGTATTAAAAAGTTCCAAATTATGGGCCATTAATTTGCTTGCCGTGTCTTAGAATCGATACAAGCTATAGTCATACTTAGCTCATGAATGTTAATAAAACGTCTATGTGATCTATCGAAAGTGTGATTCATAATGATCTCCAAGTTATTTCAGTTACGGAAAAGTCACATATCGCGTCTTTTCAGTTTGTGGTTCACAGCTGTTTTGCTAAAATTTTTAACACAAGGTCTAAAGATGTTATAAATGATTGCCAGGTGTATTTTCATTTTGATGCAATTTCTGATATAATTACAAAACGAAACAAAAATTCCTGAACAACTATCAAAACTCCGAGAATTTGTTGTGTTCAGTTGTTTGCTCTACATGATAACAATTATTTATTTAGTTAAGCTTAGTTAAGTTTAATTTTTCTGTTTGTATTCTTATCTGTTTAAATTGCTACCGTATATTATGGGGAATAAAGCTTCATGTGGAAAACCTTAATAGAGCCAATAATCGAATCGAATAACCTTGAGTGACCTATAAGGTGATCTCAGCTTATACTGATAATCCTTAGTATGTACAGCTTAAGCGGCGCGCAATCTGTTTTGATGTTTAAATTTCTTGTCGCCATGCAAGGGCATTCTGTACAGTCTAGCTAGTGACGTCGTTATGTTCTAAGTCGACTAGTCTGGCGCCGTTAAGTCTAGTCGGCTGCGACCTGATCTTCAGGTAACATATATTTCACGACGACGCCACGCAATACGACGGTGGCGGAGGGTAACCGCGTCCGGCTGCAGTGTCACGCCGAGGGCTACCCGGAAAACATCACATATCGCTGGTATCGCGATGGAGTAGACGTTCAGCTAATACCCGGCCTTATGCAGGTCAGTTGATTCCATCTTTCACATTGAAAATTTCTTTGACCCTTTCAATTGCAGTTAGTTTCCTCCTTTTTCATGATTAGCGATAATAAATTCGCGGACATATTGCCGATAACCACTCCTCTTTGATGCCGCGCTATGTACACGTACTCTTAAAAGTTTTCTCACTTACTTAGAATGCATAATGACTACTGTTGCACTTTGTCTTGAACATGGATATGAGCCTTCCATCTATCCGCCGGCATCTGAGGTAGGTTAATCGAGTACCTTTCTGGCAATGGTTAAGCGTGGCGCGTTCACTTGTGTCGGGTGGCAGTGTGATCCAATACAACAGGTGACGTTACGTGAAGAGCTAAACTTGTATCGTTTAACTCTGGAACACATCCCAGTGACGTTACATCTGCGCGATCTCTCGCCGTGTTTCGCCGCAAACTACAGACATTCTTGTTTCAACAGTCCCATCCAGTCATTGTTTTTGTAGTGTGTTTCGCTTTTGGTTTCTTCACCGGTACCATTGCGCGACGGTGATGTTGAAGTTTTTACTTAGGTCTTAAATAACCGTTATGTAAATGTAATGTAAATGTAAGTCTATAGACTATAGACTATATATAGCGCACTTGATCCGTTTTTAACGTGCGACGCGTACGCATTTCGCTCGCAGACTAAGCTATCTCAAGATGTTTGCTTGTCCGTCTGTCTGTTTGTCACATGCCTGCATTGTGACAAAACGGCTAAACGTATCTATTCGCACTTAGCGCCTGCATTCAAGTTTCCCTGTATATCACGCGATTGCGATCGCCAGGTTCACCGCCAAAACTGGGTTGATATGCGGATGACTTGTGAAAGATTATCAACTATAATAGCTCAGTGCAAGTGTGGTGTGATTGTGTGTGAAAGGTCGTGGGCCAGGTGATGGCTGACGGTACGCTAGTGATATCGAGCGTTGACAAGGACGACAGTGGGTGGTACAAGTGCCGGGCCACCAACCGAGTCGGTTTGTCGCCAGAAACTCAGGCCTATCTCAACGTCACATGTGAGATTTAACGTCAAGTCTGTGCTCTGCTCTTTCGGTAGTGGCATAACGATGACTGTTGGTTAACATAACTTTGCATGGTTAACTTCTCAATAAACTTGCAATCGTGTGCGTGTTTATTAGTTCGTCGTTCGTTTGCTAAACGTCCACACCCTTTAAATTCTGTTAATGATGATGAAGATATCCAGCAAGAAATTCGAAACATGTTTATACGTACCAATATCTTGGTCCGTCGTTTTTCTAAGTGTTCACTCAGTGTAAAGACAGTTTTGTTTAAGTCTTACTGTATTTGT
>Ga0056114_1001887_pt1 | contig 10119 bp, 9 predicted proteins | sample WorMetHERISLAND1_FD_77005 | JGI IMG/M metagenome (GOLD analysis project Ga0056114, IMG submission 77005) | Marine gutless worms symbiont microbial communities from Max Planck institute for Marine Microbiology, Germany - Olavius loisae HERON... ... | reverse complement strand
TTGTAATTTTTGACATCCGGGCACTCTGACGCTCAGGGCTGAGCGTCAGAGTGCCCGGATGTCAAAAATTACAAATGACGGCTTAACCCGGTCTGGCACAGAATGCTTTATAGCTGTACCCATGTGGCACCACTGGGCGTCAAAGGGTTAAAAGACATTTTGCGGAGCAGTAAGGCCACAGCGCAGTGCGACCCTTGTTAACTGAGCCCCAGAAACACTCTTACATACATACTTACTTTACACACACAACTGTAAGCTGATACACCCATCCAACATGTATATCCCCGAGAAAGGGCCCCTTACATCCCCCGCATAAACATGGATGGGATGATTTCTGGTTGTTGTCAATCAACCTGACAAATATTGTAGAACTTGACCGTACAGTTGGAATGTAGACGTTATGCGTGTGAAAAAAATCGGGGCTTTGGGATCCCCATCCCTTGGATTGGGGTGTGGTGGCGTGAGGAGCGACCACACGTATTGAAGGCCAGGCCCTGATGAGTCAATGTATCAGATTTTGTGGCTCTATATTCAACAGTTTTTTCGTGGAATGGGATATGTTTCAAAAATTTGGACACTCTGGCCCCATCCACTTAGGTGGGGGCGGGTCGATCCCAAAAATTCTTCCGCTGTTTGTGGTATATCATGGCGAACAATTTAGTAGCTCTGGTTACAACGGCTGAAGCATACAGATCATGAGTATGAATATTGTGGGGTGCAGGAGGCCCCGCCCCTATGAGATAGGGGGGACTCCAAAAAACCTTCCACTGGGCCCCTGACGTGTTATCATGCTAAATTTACTGTCATTGGTGCAATGTCACCAACTGCTCAATCTGAACGATAATTTTACCCATTCGGAGGGGGCCCTTCCAAGGGGAGTGGGCGCCCAAAATTTAATAATTTCTAATTTAGCTCAACACGAACTTATCTTGAATATCTTATCCCAAGCCCCAAGCAGTCCATAACTTTTGAGTTATCCAGAACACAAACAAATAAACAAATAAATAAACACAGTGATAGCATTAGAGCTAACTTTGTCCCAGATGATAATAAGTCCGCAAGGTTTCTATGTCGTGTGCACACAAACATGGACTCAAATCCCATCTCTTCACTCTCGTCGTGAAGATGCTGATAAACGTTTTATCAGGTCTCTCACCCTTCCTCTTGCATTAGTTCATTATTAGTTACCTCCACTAAGAGATAGCACTATTACTTCTAGATTAAGATCTGCAGCTATATATCCTCGGCCAGCTACCAGAACAAAACGTTGTACATCTTCAGTTCAGTATTTCCTCTTAAATTATCAATAAACTGCGTTTATTTCCTCTTATATAACTACAACACATGTATATTCCTGGCTTTCTCTCGGTATTGCCGTGTTCCATTTCAGCCTATTGTGTTTACTAAGAATTGTTTCGTCATGTCATGTAATTTTGTGTTGTGCAATTTAGCGGTTTCATACTGATACTGAAGAAATGAACTTAATGACTTGATGCAAACCTTCGTCCGTTTGCAGACATGTACGGGTTACATTTAAGTAGTAAAATTCATTTAGTTGAATAATCAGGCAAAAACTCTTCTATCGTATCGTATCGTATCTGATCAATTAATATGATTAACGTTCAATTTTACACAGGCCATTAATCGATCAATTTATGTGTATTGGATTGGTAGGGAGTGCTATATCATCCTACTAAGTTGGTGGATGCAGACAGAAATCTGCAGACGCAAACATAGACTTGTAGATGTGGATGCAAAAATCACTGCGTCCAACACATCTCTGGCTACCATTGCTATAACATGCACGTACAATAGAGTGTTGTGTGCCTTGGCGGCAGCTTGCCCTGTCAAAAGTCCAGCGCGGAAGGCTGTTGAAGTCATAGCCGTGTATCACCGGTGAAATATTGTGATTAAGATCCAGACGCGTCACGACGTCTCTGGACGGTGAACGACTGCAACGACAGTCAATTATTGTAACAGATTGACGTTTCACTATCAAACTCCGCTTTTTCATCGCGTGTTCGGCAAGAAAGTAAGTAAGCAAGTAATTAACCGTTTGACGCCCACTAAGGGTACAGCTATAAAGCATCCTGTGCCAGACCGTGTTAAGCCGGCCATCGTTTGTAACTTTTGACATCCGGGCACTCTGACGCTCAGGGCTGAGTGTCAGAGTGCCCGTATGTCAAAAATTACAAATGAGGCTTAACCCGGGCTGGCACAGGCTGCTTTATAGCTGTACCCTTATGGCAACAGTTGGCATTAAAGGGTTAAGGAGAGTTAGGCTGTGCAGTGTAGTGGGCTTAGCAGCAAAGCTTACCTCCACTTATCGATTAAACTACCACGCAGCTGACTGCAGCGTTTCTTTTCCGCTGTCAAATATTTCATCACGTGTACGGGACCTTTCAGACAAACCTAAACCACACACACACAAATAAAAAAGTCGGGTTTAGTGACATTTTATCCATACTGCGACCCGATTCATAGGGTTACAGAATACTTTGTATTCCTGTCCCAAGATGGAAAGAAATCAGACAGAAATAATTTCAAAAAATAATCCTTCATTTCAGTCTAGCTATAGGCTACCAGCATAAAACACACCAACTGTGACAAGCGACAGAAAAAAACCAGCAGTGATAGCTTGACAGCAAAAGTCACGGATGTCTATAAACAAAGGAGTATATAACTCTCTTCATGGGAAATCCACCTCAGAGCTTCGGGATGTCACCTGTCGTAAGGCCTCAAAGAGTGTTAGCTGCCAACTGACGCAAACAAGTAACAGGTAATCGAAAAAAATGCAAGAGAAACGGTGAGTCATAGACCTGAAAAAACGTTTATTAGCTTCTTCAGGCAAGCTGATACTCAATTTACCTACCCTGAAGGGATGGAAGGCTGAGTTGACATAGGTGGCTGGCTACATACCGAGATGATTTACACGCCCACAGATGGTCACCTATCTGAGTATTAACCGGATCTGACGTACAGCAACTATGTCGATCGAGACCAACGCGTTATCACCAAGCCACGCCACCACCATATCGAGTACTGCGAAGTGACAGGGAGGCCGATCGTAATGCCACGCTCACATCATCACTCAACGTCTATCTCTCTTCATCACGAGTGATTCACCAGTGAAAGGACGTTGATGTGACACCGGTCGACTAATTTCATACAATAAGTCGCATACGGCACTGCCGGTCAACACCATGAGACGCTCTAACTTTGAAGGTCACGTGACGCCGAACGAGGATGAATATCAAAAACCTGTCTGGGCAAAATTTAGATATTTTCTTGGAGTACAAACCAGCAGAAGATAGACTTTGAAATCGGCCAAGTTCACAACTTTCGTAACTCCATGACCTTGACCTAGGATGAGGGTCAAATGGCACACCGTCTTGTATCATAAATCGACCTCTACCGACATACCAAATTTGTTCCAATCAGAAAAACTTTTTGCAGACAAACGGACTTATGGATGCGTGGACGGGTGGATAGACATTGAGATGGGCTTTATTCACTCGACATAATATCACAGTCTTAGCTGGCATGTGGTTTGGCTGGGTACAAACATGATAATCTATATTGTGCTTCAATGTCCACTCAAGCAATCAACTGCCTATGGCTGCAGTTATGCCTTTACACTACAGAGTAGGAAACTGGGGCCACATTCTCGAAACTTCTTACGAAAATCTTAGGAACATTTCTTATCTTATAAAAATCATAGGAAAATATTAAGCAAAGCTCTAATCTCAAATTAGGAAATAATAACTCAATAATAATTGTAATTAGCACGTTTATGTTTGCGTCATGTTGGGTGTTATTATGTGACGTTGTTGTTAAATCGTGAATTAGTAAGTAGACTGAAATTATGTCTGGTTAATGTTTTCCAGATATTGTCAATGATTGTCATAAGATAAGAAATCGTCCTAAGATTTTCCTAAGAAGTTTCGAAAATGTGGCCCCTGAGCGTTAATTGAGGAGGAAGAATAGGGTTGAAGGGAGTGAAGAGGAAAACAGCAAGAGACGGACGGGGACAGAGAGAAAGGGATAAGGACGGGAAAACTAAGTTATGCTTCCAAGTACAATTGAAAATTTATAAAAATTGAGATAATTTCATAGTGCGTTTCTAAAGCTCTTAGCTATATAGCCATTTTGCTAATCTAACGCACTCAATCAGTTAAGCCGTTAAATCGGTCCAGTCCGAATGCTCCCTTTTGTACCCCAGTTTCTTGGAGCTGAGAAGACTGGGGAGGCAATGTGAGTGAACAACTTGCCCAAGGTTGCTACCCAGTAGACTAGTGGCATGGCCGGGACGCGAACCCCGGACCTCTCGGCCCGAGTTCCAGCGCGTTAACCACTACACGACTAAGGTTCTTTATAACTAAAACAATGGCTATCACGACCTTGATCTTGAGTCGCAGTATCATAGCAGAACCAGTTCAGTGCTGAATTGTCAACATTCTTCACTACCTTCGCTCTCACCATCTGTCACTTCCTCAGCCTTTCACTCCACACTTAAAACTCTTCCTTTACCTCCATAGTCTTTCTGATTCAAAACATTTCTCTTCCGTCAGACATTTAGGCCTAGCTCTAGCCGTATAACACGACTGTAACTGTCCGCCCAGTGCTTCTGAAATCATTCGACATACTTGCGCTATACAAATTCGTTTATTATTATTATTATTATTATTATTATTATTCCTTATGGACTGCCTACACGGATCTTAACATGTACCGGACTAAGTGGGCACTGGCACGTGTTTGTTTTCAGTTTTCTTTCGTATACTTCTTTGTTTCTGGCTGCGTGTGCTTGAATTAAGCTGACCACACTCAGCTTTTGAGTCCATGTTAAACTCTTCTATTGTACTGCATCGTAACTGCGATGATAGTTGGTGCACAGCAACAGTTCTACGGAAAGAAAGAGAGCGACTTAATCACATTTGTCGGCGGAGAGACGATGGGATTGCCGTCAACTGTGAGAACATTAAGTGAACTCATCGCATGTAGCTCAGCGGGAAGATGAGTCACGTTGTTGCCGGAAAGATTCAACACATTTAGACACATACAACTTACTCCTACAACAACAACAAGACAACTACCACTACAACTGCAAATACTTCAAATACAACTACTTATACTTTCAGTTTCAGGTTAAACAGTTCTGTTGTATGAAGTTACTTCAGTTCAGGTTGAAGCACATATGTGCCAGATCCCTACAGAATCACATAAACGTTCCTTTATATTATACAACACTGCTTATTCTTGCCAATACTACTATCCTCAGCTGCTTTTTAACTTTCATCACAGCTGAAATTCAGTAAAAATTGGCAAAACTGTTAATTAATTGATTCAAACATAGCACACATGGCACTCAGTAGCTGTTTACAGGTCTATGTAAATTAATATTAATAATTGTCTTATTTAGTTATTTGCTGGACCAGCAGTCAGGAATTCACTTCCAGATGATTTGTGGGATCCATCAGTTGACTCATTTTTCAGCTGGATATTGAAACACAAACTGTCCACTGTGGCCGGCCACCACTCCTTCTTCCGAGCTGTAAGAAGTTGGAGTTTAGACTGTCAGCGTTTGACGGATTCCGATCTGGCATGGGTAAATGGTAAGAGCGCTAGATAAAGCTGATGCTATGCTGACGCTTTCAAGCGCTCTATGATATCGGGAGCCATTTACCATTTTATTTACGAAATCCATTCACTGGTCATTACAGAGCATTAGTACAGTGTGGGGTGTTTCTGTTATTGCGCTCTATCAATTGACACTTAATCTTTCAACAAGAGTACATGGCTCTTAACACATGATTACATCAAACATGAATCATACATACAATACATATACATACAAATTCGTTTATAGTACCGTTCGACAAATCGCAACTTGTAGTGCAAAGCTTAGAAGACGATAACAAGCTAACACACAACGGAAACACAATGTAACTACAGTTGTGGACAGAGGGTTTACAAAATGTCAATGTCAGGCAGCTGCAGAGAATGTTGGCTATTATAATAAGACATAATCTAATAGCTGTCTTTATAAAGAAAGCATCCAGGCCCACATTCTCGAAACTTCTTAGGAAAATTATAGGAAGATTTCTTACCTTAGGATAAATCATAGAAAAATATAGAGCAAAGCATCAATCTCGAATTAGGAAACAATAAAGCAATAATAACTGTAATTAATACTTTTATTTTTGCGTCATGTTGGACGTTAATACGTGACGTTGTTGATAAACTGTGAATTGGTAAGTAGAGTGAAATTATGTCTGGTTAGTGTTTTCCAAGATATTGTCAAAGACTGTCCCAAGATAAGAAATCTTAATAAGATTTTCCTTAAAAAATGTGGGCTCTGGTAATAAAGTTATTAGTACATTTCAAACTGTCAGTCTAACAAGTAGGGAGGTTCGGTGGTTAATACCTGAAGGCAATGCAACTAGTTGATTATTTCGTACGTTGAGAATATGCAGCGACGTCAACTGAGTGACTGTCATCGGCAACTGTAATAGTCGATTGTTGCTCACATCCTGCACTCACAGTCATGACACAGTATAATAATACATAATAGTGTACCATATGTACATTGACAGAGCCACTCTTGAGGCAGATGCAGCAGCAGAGATGGCAGCCACTCGCAAAGAGGAGAAGTACGTCGACCTCGGTGCTCGTTACATCTTTGAGCCAATTGTGGTAGAGACCTTGGGCGTTTTGAACGCATCAGCTCGTCACCTCCTCGATGATCTTGGAAGGAGGATCTCTGAAAACACGGGCGAGGCTCGAGAGACCAGCTTCCTGTGCCAAAGGATCTTGATTTGGTGCAGCACTTCAATGCTGTCCTTCTGCATGAGTTTGCTGGCTACAGACTGATGATTGTATCCAATTTTGTATTTTCTTCTCAATTTTTCAAACTCCCTTGGAATTATATGTATCGAGAATTAAAAAATAATAATAATAACAATACCTGATGGATAATATTTACAGCATCGCTTAACAGTCTGACAAATTATACCTGGTGTGCTGAATCACTACAATAGTGTAGCTGATAAAATTTACAAAATAAGAAAGTTTTAGTAAGTTCTAATAATTAACAACAATACATAATTGTGCAGCTGGGTGGTACCTACACTGTAATTAAAACTGGCAACATGCCAAATTGAAAAAAAACTCATAAGTCTTGCTGATGCTATAACTTAAATAGTTATTGAACAGCCACTCCTTCTTCAGCAAACAATATTGTCTCTTTTACAAAAAAATTACAATTTACAATTTTAAAAAATCTTAAACTAAAGAAGCTATCATTTGATCAGGATCATTTCATTCCGTAAGCTAAAACTGGCTGAACTTTTCAATCAAACTGTTCTCTCAGCAACTGTTAAAGAAATCAAAACTATATTTTTCGAACAACGTGTAGCAGTTGAAATGTAATGTTAAAAATCTGCTACCAGTTCCATCAGTTGACGAAGGTGGTGTATCTCCTCTGGAAGTGAGACAAGTTTGTTGTTGCTAAGCAACAAGACTTGTAGGCATGGCAACAAGCACAGGCTCACTGGCAAAACGCTCAGTTGATTGCGGCTACAACACATGAATAAGAATAAGAAGAAAAAGATGTAAAATAATATAAAATTTAAAAATGCATATTGTACACATTTCACTTTCAGAATGCGTTCAAATCAAGTGAAAACTAGCAAAATCTAGAAAGTACTCAAGGCACATCGACCCCCCCCCCAAAAAAAAATGTCACTATTATCGCACATCAATAGAAACCAGTATTGTTTAACCATCATCCAGTTCAAATGTCAGTGGCTAGGGATCTGAAACAGAGAGTAAAGAGCAGACGTCATCTGACGATATCCATAGTTCACGATATACATTTTGACAAGGCACAAAAACACAACAGAGGTATAGGAGCTATGCTTCATGCTGCAGTAGCACTGCATGCTAAAACCCAACAGCACAAAAAAAAATTGAATACTCCAGAACTGGGCAGACTGTCATGTAAAAAATGGAGTAGTTGGTGTGGTGGGACGCCTGCTCTCTTCGGTTGTTTCAGGAAGTACAGTCGTTTGCTTGCTTTGGATACAATGGTATTGATGCCATTCAGTGCGTACATCCTCTTTGCATAGGTCAATGGTGTTTCAGTAACCATTCCGCGGCAGACTACCTGTTCCAGCTGATATGATAACTGACTGAGTTGGCTGATGTTTAACTTTATTTCTTTAGCACCAGCCATTGCTAATGCTTTATTAACTAACACTTTAAAACTTCAACAACAACAACACTGGTAACACCTCGGACTTAAAAATAAACCAAATTTCACATGCACACACTCGACATCTTGTTCTCGTACCTCAAGTTTAGTAGGAGTAAATTCTGCAACAGGCCGACCTCGTTCAGCAACGATCTGATACCGTTGTGGTAGCAGTTGAGGCTCTCCAGTGGCCAACATGTATACACTTCTCGAGGAATTTCAGTGAGATTGTTCCTCGACAAATCTACAACACATAACAAATGTGACACTCCAGCAACTGCGATTTGACTAAGTCACCACCGACACAACCGACACTGTTGATGTAGTTAGCAGCCCATACCAGTCAAAGGCCGACCAGCACGGGCCACTAATGATGATACTGTTTGAGCATTCAAATGAAGTTCAAAAGTGATGTGTTGTCATAAAGCATGTGTCAGCATGTCTTATTGGTCATGCAAATTAAATATAGGATACAGCAATACTACCGACAAAACATAAACGTTGAGATTTAGGCCTGCTACTCCCTATAGACCGCAGCCCCATCAGAAAGCATAATTACAATAGCAGATCATCTGCAGTCGACGTTATCAACTGGTACGATCTGTAATTGATGTCGGTGGTGACTTCAGTCAAACCCCAGTAACTGGAAAGGGCTCTGGGAGCTCACATATCAGTGAAACGTTAAAATATTTGATGCAAAACTAAGCAACAACTAAAACTAAAGCCACAACAATAGTTAACAGTTAAATCGAACCCTAGTGCCCAAAAACTACACTCTATCCAAAAAGTCAGATTTTAGAACAATGGCCATTGAAATAGAAGGAATCTTTGTCACAAACTGCGCACATAGCCAATACTTAATGACAGTAAAAAAACTACTTCAGGTCGACTTTAGTATCAACAAATAACTGATCCTACCGACGGAAATCAAGTTAGTCAAGTCATAACTGCCAGCGAAGTTGGGCAGCTTCGGCAGTTTGTGCCCGCTTAAATCTAACTCGCCAGAGTATTCCGACTCTTCAAACGCCTTCTCAACGCTGCGAATGTGTCCAATACTACTCTGACTGCCTTTTCTCTGCTCAACAGTCATCTTCTGTGCCAGGACACAAAGATTTCAGCGTAATAAACGACATACTACACCACTTCCTACTTTTAAATCACCTGTAAACAAATGGGCGTGGTCACCCTGTTGCCATCAAATTTTTAAAAATAAACCCAAACCACAATCTCTTAAATCAAAAAACTAAGAAAACCCAGATTCATTACGACGCGCGAGACAAACAAGAGAATGTGGACTGAAAAGGTAAGTGTAAGATAAAACAAGAAAGCTGTGCTATAGCAAAGATGACCGCGCGATGCGCGCTATATAAGTAGATCGTGAGCTGTTGTGGAGATATAGCCATTCGAAATTATCCAAGATGGCGGCCGCCGCCATCTTGAATTTGTTCGAATCGAAAATGGCGCCATTAGATCCGCCGTCCCCGAAAACCCCACCCTATAACCAAACATGAAGTGGATCGGACGACCGGTTGCGGAGATATGGCCATTTGAAATTTTTCCAAGATGGCGGCCGCCGCAATCTTCGATTTGTTCGAACCGGAAATAGCGCCGTTCGATCCACCGTCCCCGAAAACCCTACCCTAGAACCAAACATGAAGTGGTTCGGATCACCCGTTGCAGAGATATGGCCATTTGCGTATGTTGGGGGCATATGGAACCCCCGTTTGGGGGGAAGGAGAGGTCGTAGGGGGTCAGCGATGGTACCATTAGAAAGAGCGATGGTAGTTTCCTATAGGCTCTCCATTGTGACCATTGCGCTATCTGTAACCATTCGGCCGCAATTTGCGATCGAATGTCTCCGACGC
>Ga0056114_1001886_pt1 | contig 10123 bp, 6 predicted proteins | sample WorMetHERISLAND1_FD_77005 | JGI IMG/M metagenome (GOLD analysis project Ga0056114, IMG submission 77005) | Marine gutless worms symbiont microbial communities from Max Planck institute for Marine Microbiology, Germany - Olavius loisae HERON... ... | reverse complement strand
GCATTATGCAGTAAAATATTTGTATGATCGATAGAGTCTTTGGTATTAAGGTAAGAATGTCAGGTTTAAGTATTAATCGGTATCGGCCGATAATCGGCCGATTGTTAAGCGCCGATTATCGGCCGATTGCCTTATCGGTGCATCTCTAGATAAAATTAAAATAGTATTAGCTTCTTTCTTATAGTAGCAAGGTTCAGAACACGACATGCTTAACATGACTTTTGGGCTATAAATATTTTGTGCATTTTAGCGGTTGTCGGTTGTTTGCATATGACATGGAAAAAATGGAGTTATGCAGTGTAATGAAATGACAATTTTGACCTGATTTGTTCGTTCTATTGCACGCTTTGTTGTTCTGACTCAGCATCAGTGTGGTGCATTTATGTATCATCCTGAATAATGAGTTGTGAAATAAATTTTTGCTGGGTAACATTGTTATTGTTCGAGAAGTTCTTCAGAAAGTTGTGCGCAGTTCTGGTGTTAGCATTCTCGACACCATCTGACAGACACTTTGTTCATACGCTGAAATGCACAAAATATTTGTAGCCCATTCCCAATCCCAAAAGTCACATTTTGCATGTCGTGTTCTGAGCTTTGCTATTATAAGAAGCAAATACTAATTTTTTTGAACAGAACTAGGTCATGCTAATCGATTGCCCCTCGTGTCTGCCTATGGGCTAAACATTAAAAACAACTCTTGGCAGCAGGAGAAATAACAACATTGTGAGATGTCATTACCTGAAGTGAACAGTTGTGTACATGTATGGTATGTGTGATGTGTTTATGGTGTCTGCAGTAACCACTGACCAGTGAAATATCAGTTATGGAAACGGAATCAACAGCCAAAGTCATCAGTAACAAGTTCGTGAATGTAAGTGTGAACATAACTACTCTTTTGTAGCAGTACCTCGTCTAAATTCAACAGCTACCATTTTTACATACTTTACACATACTGTAAATATGATATTACATTATTTTGCATCGCTTACTTTTGTATTTTTTTTTTACAAAACATCCGATTTAGTAATTGTCATAAATTATCATTTCCATCACATTTGCACATGATGGCAGCTACACATAGACATTTATTTCTTATTTGACAATAATTGTTTTATGATTTCTCATGGAGTACCAGCTTTTATGAGTTTAAATAAGGTGCTTGTTTAACAAGCAACTAATGAATGCTGTAGAGCCTTCTGGGATTAAATACTATAGACTCTGAATCTGGCTTAGTTTGATAAATTTGTGATAAAAATTATTGCACACATGCACACATTATTGCATGCATGTAATGAAATTATTAGTATAGGTATGTCAGGTTCATTCATTATTTTACTGTTGTACCTTAATGTAAATGTCAGAATATTACAGGCAGTTTACATATTACTACACCATGTCCAGAAAAAAACGGCCCTAAACATGTCAAAATAAGTTTATGAATAGAGAATGTTAGCGATTATTTTTCTATGTATCATGAAAAGCTAGCTATTTGCAATGTTTGTGTGAAATTTCATGACAACTAGCCTGTCCATTGCTGAGATATTGCTTTTTATAAAAAGATAGTCGAAAATTGCCGTCGCCAACATTAACGCATGCGTAATGCTTACTTACGCCCGCCAATATTGACGTCAGCGCACTGTGTGCCAGTGTTTAACGTAATTTTTGCATAAACAAAAAAAACAAAATGGTAGCCTAATCAGCAGAGAAGATCGGATTTTGATAAAAGTTTTGCATCAAGAGAAAGGTTCAAAGAAGTTGTTAGCTGAATTCCAAACAACGCGTTCGAACTGATACCAATGGTGTTCATTGTGTTGGAAACTTGCGTTTTCAGTGTTAGTTCTTAAAGATAAAAAATATCACAACACAGGAAATGCAGTTCATTGAAATTTTACACACAATGCCTAAATGAGTGTTAGATTATGCTGTGTAAGTGTCATTGGATTGTGTTATATACTGTGCATTTTACAGCATTTTGTTTGGGGGGGGGGGGCGTTTTTTCCCGGACACGGTGTAGTATGAAGCTGAAGTATGAACAGACATCGATCTGTTCACCTGTTAGGTTTCGGGGTTCGATTCCTTCTTCAGACTGTGAGTGCTAAATTTAGGGAAGTGCCATAGAGGATTAGCTTCCATGAACTACAGTTGTTACATGGACGATTTATTTGTATTGAATTATGTTAGGATTGGAGTACTGAAACCAGTTTGTGTCTTGTGTCCTTTCTTATTGATTTATAATGGATTGGATTGTGCAGTGTTTTACATCCCCGCCAACACAGTATAGGTTATATGGGAGACGGTTTTTACAGCTGATTTATAAAGTAACTGTGCATGTTTTGCACTTAGTATATTCAGGTGAAACCCTGTAGTCAGTTGGTGAAAGTTTTTAGGGGACTCAACATATAATTGGTGAAATATTGAGTGACTCTGGGCAGACTGAGTGAGCAGTGACCTGGAGTAGGGGGGGGGGGGTGATCCTGTATTGTGAGTTTGACGTTTTCCACCGTTAAAAACTGAGTACAGTTTTGATCAGTATTTGTATGTGTGATGCATAACTGCCAGTTTACTGACAAACAACAACTGTTTGTGTGTGGAAATGTGAGACAGGGTTCAGTGGCGGGACCAGTATGTTATGAATGTGACAAACGTGTGTATCAAATGGAAAAGATCGTCACGGACCAGCATGTCTATCACAAGTGGTGTTTCCGCTGCACCCATTGTAACCGTGTTCTGAGGTATGTGCTAAGCCGATTGCAGATAATAATCATGTTACACGCCATCGCCAGATTTGCACCATCAGTCTACTGACTGAGCTGCACTATTGGGCAGCTGTTTGTTGGCACAACCATTGACCAATGGCACTGCATAGAACTTTATTGTCAATGCTGATTGATAGAAGAACAGCTGTAGTATGCCATCGACTGATTGCGCCGTACAGACGTGCACTAACGATCAACATCAGACATAGAACATACTTCATGATCAATGAGTTGTGCTCACATTGCCGAAATTCCATTGTCGAAATATCCGTCAGGAGATTGGCAATTATTATCCAGATCCACATGCTAGTGAGCACCATCAGTTTGGAACAGTTTGCCGGAGACAGTACGTTCGTCGCCGTCACTGCCAGTTTTCCACAGAAGACTGAAGACTGAACTTTTTGCCCGGTCTTACAGCTGTTCTGCCCCATGAACGTCTCGTCGTACTGACTACTATGTGACCCCACATTATTGTTACGTGTCCTTGCAGTCCTAGGACTTTATGCCACGTCAAGTCTATTCGTTATCATCATCATCATCAGTCGATGGTGGCATCAAGGAGTGGCCTTCCAATAGCACATCCATTGACGACATGCAACAATATCCTTATACATTAACATTAGTTACAGTAGTGAAAGGAGTGTGTTTATGTGATTGGTTTGATGACAACCAGAAGTCTGGATTGTTAAAAAGTAGTTTCAGAAATGAGGTTGATTGAACAGATCCAAAGGGAGAAGTAATACTGAGCAATGAGCATGGCTGTATGTGCTGCTGTGTTATACTTAACACCTCATGACATGACGTGCAGACAGATGCATTTTGCTCTGATGGAGTTTGATAGGCTTCCGATAAAAACTGAATACTCAGTACAGTTCAGGCATGATTGGTCATAAAATGTGTAATATTGCTGCCAACTTTGTGGAAATATAGGACATATCCTAAAGTGTACCCTGGTTGTGTCATGTTATTATCAGTATTTTAGCTCAGTATTGTGACATACGTATTCTGATTGATTGATTGATTGATTGATCAATAGATCGATGGATCGATCCATCCATCCATCGATCGATTGATGGGAAACTTTGCTCGTGCAGTTTGGTGTTCTTGCACAGAATTTGGTCTCCTTCAGGATTATTGTAGAACCAGTGGCTGAGGGAACTCTTACTGGACTGTTCGTTTGATTTCTGCATTGCTCACAACCAAACTAGCATGTTGTGTTTAGCACGGAAACTGCTACATTGTGGCATAACCTTTTCTTTGTAGATTTACTGTAGAAATTTTAAATTTTACGGCCAAAAGCCAAATTCTGACAGATTGGCATGCACCCAGTGCAAGTTGCAGCACGATACTGGTGTTATTTTCTTATGAGAATGGTTGCTACAAAGGATTTTCAAACATCCCCAAAAAATAATTTTGAAAAATCCACAGATTGGGGACACACATCACAGTTTTTGTGTTGTTATAACTGATTTACGTGCCAGACCACTAAATGTTAGCATGTCATTTGAGCAGTTCATACATGGAAACTATCGAGTGTTGAAGCTGTTGCGAGGAATGACTTGAAATGATTACTGCGACCAGTGTCTCCTCTCTCTGATTTGGCGTTGATGTTGAGTGGAGTGTGTCACTGACGTTGTAGTCTTGGTAGCTATGCAACTGGTGGAGGTGGCAAGCCTTACTGCAAGCCACATTTCATATCACTGTTCAAAGTCAAAGGTGAGTTACGTGTTTGACATGTCTTCCTGATACTGGCATGCAGTCACTGGTGTCTACTGTTAAAAATAGTATATGACAAAGTGGATTGCTTTTGAGGAGCTGCGACTTTTCTAAGTACCCGCTAGTTAGATTAAAATACATGACAATGAATCCTGTGTGTGGTAAAAGTTAAAAAAACAGATCTGTTCAATACATAAAATGAAAAAAAATTTGAAGTAACTCACTGGTCGTATCATCTGCAGTGTGATGCATGATGCATTGAATGAGATATTAAACGCTGCTGCTGCTGCTGATAACTGTTTCAGAGGTGACACATTTAGCACGTTGTTGGAATGACATTGCAGTACACAAACAGTGAGCCAATGGATCCATTGAAATAGGGCTGTACCGGATTTATTTTGTTCTAATCCGGCCGGAGCCGAGCCAGATTTTCAAATTGACTGTAATTTTGCTAACTTAATGTGTAAAACATTACGAACGTACAAGTGATTGGAGTTTTTGATTATTTTTTGTGCAGCAGTTACCGTTGAGACTTTCTGGATTTCTTACTTATTTAGGCCTACTAGATTAAGTTACTACAGTTCCAAGTTATCTAATGTCTGGGAAAAATCGACTTTTCAAATCCAGCAAAACTATCCGGCTCCGGTGGGATTTTTACCGGATCCGGATTTCTGCCGGGTTTGGAAAAAGTGCCGGATTCTGGCTGGAACCGGAGCCAAAATCCGGTACAGCCCTACATTGAAACTGATTTGCATGGATGTGTTATGTCAGCATGTTCTTAAGTCCACTGAGCTGATGACATGCGCTCATCCTCGTTCATGATCAGATTCAGGTGTTGAATTTGATGTGCATTGTGCAAATGGCATAACATCACACTTGTTTGATCGATAGTTGTATGAGTTGTGTATCTGATACATGTAGGCAACTATGAAGAAGGATTTTCAATGAAGTCTAAAGTGTTGGGTAAGTGTCATGGTGAATATTGATGTTTATAGTTAAATAAGTCTTCAAGCTGAGGTCTTCTTTGCATCAAATAATGCTAACCTGGCTTTGGTAATTTGTGGAGTATTTTGATGGTAGTTAACTTAGCATGATGATATTTTGTGCTCCAAATTTTATTGAAATCAGTTGATGCTCGCTAATGATATCTAGCATAAACTTTTGGAGCTTATTTTTTTGGAACACTGTGTACATCAGTGCAAGAAATGTCCTTTTGCTGTCAACAGACACAAGACACGTGGGTTTTGCTGTTGCTACTGCACAAAGTGAGATGTTAGTTTAGTACTTGATGTCCATGTCAGTAATCCAGTAGATGTTCATCTGAGTTCTTGCCAAGAAGGTCTAAATAGCATCCCAGTCTTCACAGCTATTTAGATGTTATGTGGCATGGACTGTTGTTGTTGAGTTATTCCCATCGACATAACAACACAGTGGGAAGAAGACTGGCTGTCGGCTTCTGTGGTCAATCAGCATCTAGTATGTGACCCTTACATCCACCAACCTGGCATTGACCTGCCGCGCCAATCGTGGACACTGCTGAACCACTTCCAGACAGACCAGGGCCAATGTCGTGCTAACTTGCTCAAGTGGAGCCCTTTGCAGCATCTGAACTCCTGTGACAGCAGACTGTGGGTCATATCGTCGATTCGTGTTCACTGACACAACTCAATGGTGGTCTGATGAGACTCCATGAGGCTGATGATGACATAGTCAACTGGCTGAAAACCACGGCAGCAACTTCACTCGCCAAATGAAATTGAGATATTGACTTAGGCTGTAGTGTGCAAATGGAAATAAATAGACTTCATCCAGATGACATATTTTATGACGTATAACACCGTTGATGTGTTTGTGTGTGAGGGTAGGTTCACCGGAGGAAATGAACAACACAAATCAGTGAGACATCTTAATTGTTTGATTTTGTCTCATCTCTTCCTTTTGTCAACATAGAACGTAACTTTGTGTTTCTTAGCAGGTGAAATTGAGCAAGTTGTGTAGTAGATTTTTACACCGACAGTATGCTTCTTGTCATGGAGACTGGGGTGATGAGTGATGACTGTTCTCTTCAGTAATATATACATCTTTATTCGCAGCAGTAGCCACAGCATGGTAAAACAGAAAAAGAAACAATAATGAAAGCACAATAAATCGCGTGCTAAACATCGTCCGTAAACACAGAAATAACACAATATGCTCAATCAAACAATGTATACAATGAGTAGAATCAGTCATTCATAGCTACTGGTTATTTATGGACGTTTCGCCCCTTTGTCAGTTCGCCCCGGGACGTTTCGCCTCCAAGACGTTTCGAAGTAGCTTTTTAATTCATCATGACATACGCGCACTGCGACATGAGTAGTTAAAAACATCCAAACGATGGTGCTTGGGGTTTTAACTGAATAAGCAGGAAACGTTTAATACGTCCAGGGGCGAAACGTCTAGTTACTGGTCTGAGCCCCGCCTTATCATAGAACACAGTTTGTTTCATAGCGATGTGCATGTCTGCTCAATGCAACTGCCCAGAGAAGGTGACAAGGCTGAGTTGACAGCATTTGCTAGATGCTGTAGTCAAGTCGTCACAACTTCACATGGGAGTATTTGGCAGCTGTTTAGTGCACATGAAACATTCTCTGTTACGTCTTAAACTGTATCAGATTTAATGTGGCCATTGATGTTGCTGGTAACTGAACAGATTGAGCCATGTGAACACAATGACCTATGCATCATGACATCTGTCTGAGACAGTTGAGCTGTATTCTGCTGGGAAACCATCGAAGCATTTCTGACCATTTGACTTTTGTATAAAAAGCAGAAGGTAAAGCAGATGATTTATATCGCGATTCTTTGCAATTTGAGAATCACCGCAGAACTGCTGTACAATACCCCTCTTGTTCATGGACCCTATGCCACTGCAAACAATGCGGCGCTTTTAGCATGAAGGCCCTGGCAAGGTACCAAGTTATACTGCTTGGCGAACAGATGCACATTAGGTGTGAAAAATTGTCCAGGGTTGTTGCCCGAATAATGCCGCAGTCGGAGTCGAACCCGCGACCTCTTGATCACGAGTCCAACGCCCTACTGCTACACTACCGAGTTAATGTATAGAGATGTATAAGCCGCTTCCCGCTAAGGCCAGCCAGCCCGCGGCCCCTTACACAGCCAGGGTATTTATATACCCTGTACACAGCCATCGCCTGTGCTATTAATAGTAACACTGTTAATAGTACAGGCCTTAGCTGCAGCGAGCCGGCCTACAGCAGCACAGCGAAACTGTGCCTACACGTAGATAATTTTTGTGAAAAATGTCATTTTTTGGTAACGACGAAGATCCAGTAGATGTTTGGACATGGTCGTCACACATCTGCGTGCAAAATTTTGCCGTTGTATGATGCGGCGTTTAGGAGGAGATAGGCCCCAGACAGAATAAACAAACTCAAATATTTAGTAGATAGAGTGCTACAAGATGCATAAGGGAACTATGCATGTCTGTGTGTGCATTGTGTGTAACACAGTGATGAGAAGTCAACTGTGACTGCTGATTGTGATGAAGAGGAAAGGGTGAGGCTTCTGTTTGCTTCAATTATGTCAAACACGTCATCGTTTTTGCTATGTTGTCCTGTGGTTGCTTTGCTTGTTTTCTTGTGAACTTGATAACAGCGTGATCTAAACAGTACTTGGCATATTTGTGAAGTGGGACTTGCACATGAATTGGTTAGATTTTCGGTAAGAAAAGATCAGGTTTCTGGAGGTTAAAGAGTGCTTGAAAAACCACTTTTCGGGTTTTAATTGAACTTGGGATTATTTTTGTCAGCTTCTTACAGATAACTAAATGCAAAAAAATGCAATTGTGTAACATCAGCGTTTATCTCGTGTGTACGTTTGTTTATGAATACAACATGTCATATTGATATAACAGTTCTGTACGTCCGTCTGTCCATGACAGTCTGGTATTGTATTGAAAAAGCTAACATTATCGTCATAACTCTTTTACCCCATATGGCTCCATCATTCTAGCTTTCTGTGACCTAACCTCTGAAATTTGGATGTGGTCAGTATAACATAGGAATTTTAAAGGCTTTTATTAGTAGTTTACCCCCAAAATCAAATACATCAATGGACATGTGACTCATTAGTGATAGCTGGCTTTCTTGTCAAACTTTGAGATCGAAAGGTGAAGGCTGTATGATATGTTTGATGTATTGTGGTGAAAGAGTCTTGTGGTGTAGAAGTTGAGTTGTTGTTGACTGCTGTAGCCGCGCTACATCACGATGGCGTCGGCCAAGAGTGTGTTTGAGCACCCGACTGTCTCCGAGTCGTCGCCAGTGCTGTCAAAGAAAGCTTCAAAGTGGGATAAACCGAAGCCAGTGCCTCCTCCGGCTGTGAACCACCTTGATCCCGACACCCAAGAGCCATCCGCAGATCCGGAGCTTCCTCCACCAGCTTACACCAAGAACATGCTGGCTGTGTTCCAGTCAATGCAACAGTCCGATGGATCAGTGACGAAGGACTCGGATGTCCACAGTTCTCAGCTTAAGAAGGTAGACAGAGATCTCTCTCTTTGCATGTTCATTTGTCTGTTGCTGTGTGGCTTACTTGAAGAACTAAATCACTGATTGTTTGCATGAGTTGCAGCATCCACTTACTCGGCTGTTAGTGAACTAGAAGATTACTTGATGGTTATTGATACATAAGTTAACACCAAACAGCACATTTTTAAACAGTAATCAAAATGCAAAATTAAATTTGGCGGGGGCCTTATGTGGCCAGATTTTTCAGAAATGGCTGGAATTCAGTCGGTGCCATTTTGACATTTTGTGCGACCCTACATGTGATATTAGTCTTTTATAATAGTAGATGCTAATGGCATTGAACATTTGAAGTGGACCTACCACTGGTTGGCATCACGTGTTCGGATGCTGAAGCTACTGCGTCTAATAGATCATGTTGGTGTCTAGCTGCTGCCCAGTGTGCCTCAAGGCAAATGTCTACTTTGCATGCTTATGGCAAATACAGTCGTGTGGTCTTTCAAAATTTGAAATAAACTGCTTTGCAACACGTGCTGATACTGAAACTGCTGTACTGATGGTGATTGTGAAAGGGAGACAACTCAGATGGTAAGCTACAGTGCTAGTACTGCTAGTTATGAATCAAAAAGGACACTCATACTGCAAATAGAAGTTTATTTCGCCACTCAGGCAGAGCACAAATACAAATACAGAATAAAAAAAACTAGTAAAAACAAGAAAAAGAAGAAACCGAGAGTACCGGACAGACGAACAGACAAGAAGAGAGAGTACAAATACAAGTATACAAAAAGTTCAAAACTACACGTTATTTAAACAGATGACCAAAATAGATGTGAACAAGCTGCTTCATTCTAGCTACTGAGTCAGTGTCACCAAATTTGGTCTTCAGTTCACACACAGTATGGCTCTGCAGGTTATACAAACAGGAAAATCTGTCACAAAACTTATTTGCAACACCCAGAAACTTCCATCGCTGTAGCTCATAAATCAAGTCAGACGATAATTACTAGGGTTAAGACGATAGTCCCATCGTACTATCGTATCGGCCGATAGTCGGACTATCGGACGACAATCGCTCCGGCCGATTGTTTCAGTCCGATAGTTTTCCGATAGTGCCATTGTGTT
>Ga0056114_1001885_pt1 | contig 10124 bp, 7 predicted proteins | sample WorMetHERISLAND1_FD_77005 | JGI IMG/M metagenome (GOLD analysis project Ga0056114, IMG submission 77005) | Marine gutless worms symbiont microbial communities from Max Planck institute for Marine Microbiology, Germany - Olavius loisae HERON... ... | reverse complement strand
TCCCACAACGCTTCAACATCGGTAAGTGTATTACTGATCTTTATCTATAAGTAAAACCACCTAATACGGTATAAAATACTGGCGGCTGTAAAATGCACTGGTACCCTAATTCTACTGATATCAGTCAGTTTTGGGACCATTTGGGGTGGCGGCTGTAATATGCACTTTTACCGAGAATTCTCTTGTTGGCCCAAGAGAGACAATGGGTCACTTTAACTTTTGACTTATCTTTTCGCTCAGCAATTCGCTGAGCGAAACCTTAAGCTGGCCTTTAAAGTCCAGACTTAGACCAAAGTTCAACTTAACTTCAGTCTAAGTATATACTGAGACCGCAAATTTGGCCTGAATCTTTCACTCAGCGAAATCACTTTACTTTTTGACTTAAGTCTGTACTTAGACCGAACTTTAGCTCAGCGAAAGGCTAAGTCAAAAGTTAAAGTCGCCCAATGTCTTATTTAGGTCCTATTGCTCTGCCCCTTCTGAGCCTAATATTGTATGAAAAATTACTTTTTGTTATTATATACAGTATTGGTCCTAGTCATCTATATTTGTCCTCAGAAGAACATGGGACGAGTGAAGATTCATGGGTGCTATACCAGAGGGCCGTCTGACGATTTTTTGCCGGACAAAAATCTATGCTAGTGCTCCTATGTAAACAAAAAAGGCCAAATCCCAAAACCGGTCCGCACAAATCTGAATCACTCGCCTTAACTTATTCACAAATAATTCGTTAATTTATTTCTGTAACAATTTTTGCAGATTATATGGAAACTTTTAAGCAATCGTTACATTTGTTGACCACATTCGCTGTTGCGTTGTATTTACAATGATAGCAAAGAATAGAAAATCTACAAAGTTGTACATTTGTGTAAGAGTACCGGTAGATCTACTGCTGCAGGCAGTGAAACTTGGTACGACCACTGGTGACAGTTGTCAAGCACTCAAGCATGTCCAAAGATATACCAAAGGGATACCAAAGGCTGTATCGAATGAGTGGTGGAACTTAACACAAGGTACCAGAACTGTGAAGTAAGACAATAATACTGTAGAGTGAATATGGCATGACAGAAGTTAGTGAACTTTCTGTAACTAGATGGAGAAGATGATGCCCAGATGAAATGATTGTAACAGTTGTTACTGTTGCACATACTGTGGTCATTTAGTATCAGAGTTGCCCAGTGCTGCTGCCACATCACTGACTTCCACTCAATTTCAGAACCACTGTGCTCCTGTTGAGAGACCACAGCATCTGTCATTGCTGCTCATCTATAGGAACAGCGTGTCCATGTGGACAATGTCTGAGGTGGTTTGTTCATGGCTGTCATCTGCAGCTGATGGATGTATCTAGTTGCCATGGCATAGACCTCAGTTAATCAGCAGAGTTTCACTTTCACTCTGCCTACTGTATGGAAGAGTCTATCTTCTCTTGTTTGATCCTTTAGTTATTAGTTACATTAATTGCACCACTGGACATGACTAATGATTTTACCTGTGGAAAAGCATCGTTAGTTTGTGTTGATACAGGGTCAGTCTAGAGATATCCAACTTTCAAAGGCTTTGTCATACTTTCTTCGTCATGGACCAAAGAAGGGTGGACCACAGCTGATGATTGGTATTCTATTCTTAGATACTGATCAACATACCAAGCTGTCAACATGCATTTGTTAAAATTTCTTATAGTTCTCTTTTTCAAGCATGAACCTGGTGATGACCAGGTTAGCACCACTTTCAGCAGTTGTAAGAATACCGGGTATTATGTATTTGTATTAGTAAGATATATTGATTACAGTCGGACCACCAGGCATTTGTTTTTCCCCCAAATTTTATTGCTTTTGCAATGTTTATATGTTCCAGTAAATTCCACAATTTTGACTTTATTCTTTTCTGAACTATGCAGTTTAAGTGAAAATGAGCTACGGTACTGCAGAAATAAATGCAAGCTAAAGTAAACCTCAGAGAGCATACCCACGACAATGTCTCCATTATAGATCCTATCCATTGTGTGAGGTGACGGAGTCACATAGCCCTGATAGGCCATCTTGCAAATTGATCAGTTTTGTAGGTTGAATTACATCTTTGTGCAGGTTGTGGATGTGAAAATTTTTTACTTTTAGTATCTTCACCCTATTCCTACCATTATTTTATATTGAATAGCAATTGTGCATTATGACAAACTAGCTATGTCTAGGTTGAATGGTGTGAATGTGGAGATTGTGGCTGTTGCAGCATGTTGGAAATAGGAGCTTTGTCTGCTTTGTGTGGCAGTGAAGTCTGTTTATTGTCTCTTAGGTCACTGTGCCAAATTTAGTAGTTGTAAGTGCAGCAGTTTGAGAGCGAGACTAGGAAGTGTTGCTAAAATGTTGCCTTGAGGCCCGCCTCTTGTGATTCTGAAGTTTATAGCCACACATCAAGTGGTTGGGGCAAAAAAACCTTAGATGTCAGAAACTTTTGGGTCTTGAGGACCCCACTGTTGTGGGATGGGGAGCGTGTTCGTGACATGATACCGGTACTATGTGCAAGATTTGGTCTCACTGCTGTAATGTTGCACGGGAGTTTTTATTGAAATTTTGCCCCCATGTGGGACCCCTTGCCATGAGTCAGGTGTGTGCAAAAAATCAACACATCTGCCGAGGATCAGAATACGGAGTTTCATTCAAAATCCAGCTAGATGTTTTTGAGTTATCCTGCTCACAGACATTACATACCAAAGACATAATCTGCGACATGGAAATTGTAAGGTATGTTAATATGCAACTGACTGAAGGTTTTGTGGAAATTTTAAATTTCTCTGTTACAGAACAATGTGGTGACTGCCTTTTGTTTCACCTCCTTTAATCCAAAACAGTTCTATAATTAGCAAAAATTGGCTATTTACTTTTAAATATTTTTATTACAACAATTGTGTCAATATTCTGTAATGGCTTGTATGAATACCAAAAAGAACACAGGATAGCCATTGCATATACTCAGTTTTTTCAAAACTCTTGATGGCACTTACACATTGCACCAAGTTTTCCGCGTAAAATTTTAATAACTGTGATAATACTGTTTGACATATTTGAAAAAATTACACACTAATAAAAATCCTGTAAGAAGATAAGATATTTTAATTGATGTTCAGCTGTACAGTTTGTATTTCGATTACAACCTAGTGTCGGATTTTATTTTCGTTCTTTTGTTGCTGCCTGTCAGTGTGATCATTTTGACGTTGCAGGTGGTTTTCTGTACGTGGATGACATGCTGCGACAGCGAGGTATTGAGCAGTTCAGTGAGGCCGATGTAAGACGTGTCGTCGAAGAGAATGACAAACAACGGTTCCAGTTGGACGTTGATGCAGAGTCCGGTCGACTCAAAATCCGTGCAAACCAAGGACACACAGTGCAAGTGAGTTACTGAACGCTGGCTGACACCGACAGACGTGGATTGTTAAACAGTAGTTAGTAAGTCGAATGAGAAAAAGCCAAACTGGACTTTATGTGCAACTATCAACACTGTATAATATGCTATGTACGTGTAATGTGTTGTAATTTACTGTTGACCTGTGTGGTTGATGGCGATGCTGCCTTGTTCCAGTATTTTGTACTGATATTATGACTGGTATGCTGTCACAGGTGGATGATTTGCAGTTAACACAGATCACTGATGCTAGAGATGCTCCTATTGCCGTTCATGGCACTTCCAAGAAAGCTTGGGAAACCATTCAACGAGAGGTTTGCGTACGTTTCTTGTGTTTTTGATGTGCACGGTTGTTAAGTGCACTGGTGATGACGTCTGTTATGGAATGAATGTCACTTTGCTCTTTATCTACTCACTTTACACACACCTGTGCAACCATTTTTAGGTTAACCAGGCTGAATTGATTTTTTGATGACCACAGCATTTAGACCATATTCATTGTGCCTGAGGTATTTTGAGAATGTCACACTCGACAGTACACGTTTTAATAGTTCGGAACTTCGGAGACAGTCTTTTCAGCCAATCTCTTGTAGGTGCAAAACACCTCTTCAGCCAATCACTTAACTGATATTGAATATTGACAGTACTAAACAGTACCCAGTACCCATGGCACCAACAGCTCAATTGCTGCTTAGCTTTATCTCTGTGTGTGTATGGACGCATGTATCTACACCGTTGCCAACTATCTTTCACAGGTAAAACCAAATGTGAAAAATTTAATACCAAATGGTCCCAACAATGCCAAGCCCAAGACATAGGTTGGCAGTTTCTGAGTGCATCTCTAGTTGTTATTTGCCCGCAGGGTCCACATCTTTGTGTTTCTTCTTGTTATTTCTACAGCCTGTTACAGATGATGACGGCCATTAGGTTAACAACAGACTTATGACAGAACATGGTTTCATGCGCTGATTATCCAATCATAACTTTGTCGGTGGCAGGTCGCTGTTGTGGTTTGCTTTGCAGGGTTTGTCTCGGATGAAACGAAACCACATCCACCTCGCGCCTGGTGAACCTGGGGATGACCAGGTTATATCTGGTGACGTATATCCACGTTGTTTCGCTCTGCGCATCAGTTTACTATGATATTAATTGTTGCGTGACGATGACACAATGTTTAGTGACTTCAGGCATGAAGTCAAAACTTGCTAGTTTAAGGTTGCTGGAGATCAAAGTGACAATTGACTTAATTGCATGTTATTAATATCAATACTGATTGACTGACTGAATATTCTTGTGCTGTCTATTTAAGCCATACGATTTCTTTCCCGAAAAGTTGGGACTTTTAACTTTTGAGCAGTTCATCTGTAAAACCCACTGCAAACGTACACAGATGGCTGTATAAATGACACATCAGACAATGTGAAATTTCACGTGCAGTTACCATAATTTGTTAAATTAGCCAAATCAAAACCTGTGAATACTGATAGTATTTGAATATTTGTTTTTCATCACTGCCGTAATTATGTAACTGTCAGTGTATATAATATTATGTGCATTGAACTAGTCTGTACATCTGATCTCACAACTGAGTTGACTGCTAGAATTAATGACTTTTTGCACAAAGCTGTTTGCAGCAGTGAGTTCAGATTTATTATTTTATGCTGATACTAAGAACTATTCTGTAAGATAATAACTAACGATAAGCACTGCATTCACCAGTTGTTACCCCCTGTGAAAGTTTTACTCATGAAGTTGCCTTATTCACAGTGTGTTTTTGCTTTGCCTCAGTGCCATTATAACCTGTACAAGAGTTCATTTGTTCTGTGCAACTTGTTTGATATAACCTATTACGGTAGTTGCAATATTTGTTTTTGTTTGCTCCCTGATGCTGTTTGTTCGTCAGACAATAATAGGTTTGCTTAATCACTTACTTACCTACAGGTGGGCATTGTGTGTCAGTGCATAATTATAGATTCTATGCTGACATGGTCTGCTTTTGGAATACTGAGAGAATGACAGACAATTGACAGAAACGTGGTGAAAAGTGAATGAAATTAAAAAGCAGGCGATTTTCAGAATGTCACGAGCATCGAACTATTATGCCGTGAAATTGTGAAATCATCGTCACTGTCAGTGATGTGAGACTGTAGCTGTGCATGTATGCATGTGACTAGGTATGCGCAAGGACTGTGAGGTGTTAATTTACATCAACGTTGAGCAAGCACTTGCAGGTCGGCTGCCAGTGTCTGCTGCTGTTCAGCATATTGTCAGTTGTTAGGTTGGATTCACATTGGCATGAGTGCGAGTTCGAGTACCTGTGTATGGGTTATAGTAAACACGAGTTTCATGTTTGCCAATAGCAGCCATTCACAATAAAACGGGTTCTGTACGAGTACGAATTACCTTGAAATGAGCAGTTTTTTTATACAGTTCCTCTTTAACACCATGAAAACAGCAAAAACGGATGGCAGAAAGTTTTGACGTCAATAATTACATCATTTTAATGACACTTATTTTAATGTAACACTCACATTACATAACACTGTTTACAATATAGTGTGACCCTTAATAACCCTTGCAGAGAAACCTGTACTCGTACTTGTGTCAGTGTAAATCCAGCATTAGTCTTGGTAATTATTGAATCATCGCTGGGTTACAACGTCTTTGATTTGTGCCGATCAAGATTGACAATGGTCTTGTGCCGTCGCCTCGACTGACAGCCTGGAGTCCAGGACGCTGCCTCCTGTGATGAAACTGTAAGACACAGCAATAGCTGTGCCAAAGTTGTCTGAGTGATGCTATCGTTGAATCATTGGTCTCACTGTAGGAAGTTAAAAACGTAAAACGTGGATGAAATAATAAACGTTTAAAACGTAATAAAAACGTTGACTTCAGTCTCTCTAATGACATTGGAGAATCATTGCACTCACAGGCCTTTGCTATGCAAGTTTAAACTCCGTGCATCACTGTAACAGCTGACAGAGACAGTACAGAGTCCAACTATACAGTTTCTGCAGCAGTGAACGTTTGATTGAGAAACAGAACAAGTCGTTAGCAAACTAACAAAATAGTGCATGATGTCACTCAAAATGGCTTCTGGTCGAATATTTTTGCTAATGTTTTTGTAACGAAAATGTGGAATTTTTTAAATCCTTAAAAACGTAAAAATATGGCAATTACAAAATGTAAGGAACTTTTTACATATATGCTTTTTGGTGACCTAGTGACCAAGTAACCCAATTCTGTGTTTCACCCAAAGGATGGGGACATAAATGGTTGATGGCTGTCGTCTGTCTCAAACAAGGGTGGGGTGGGAAAATTCAGCCATTTCTAGCTTTAAGCATCAATATCTCGAAAACGGTAGCATGCAGCAGATAGGGCCAAAGTTACTATTAATAACTAATAGGAAGTCACATATGAGCTTTCGATTGACACCAAGATCAATGACCTTGAACTGCTATAAGGTCGAATTTTATCGGAATTTCGCGTGATTTCACGATTTTGGAAGGCAACAATGGGTAAATGAATAAAGATAGACCCGTAATGTCTGTGACAAAATAGTAGCCCACTAAATGTACTTTTCAGCGATGTATAGATTAATATGTTGATAGTGCAAGGCTTTCCTCCGCTAGGCGGCGTCAAACAATGGTGGGGTGGGAAAACAAGCTATTTTATAGCTAAATGTGTCAATATCTGGAAAACTGTAGGAGATACGTCCAAAGTTACTGTTTATGACTAATAGGAAGTTGCATATGTGCTTTCGATTGACACCAAGATCGATGACCTTGGATGACCTTGAACTCATAAGTTTGAATTTTCAGAGAATTTCTTGGGATTTCGCAGATTTCGGACGCAACAACACTAAACAAATGAAGATAGGCCATTGTTATCAACGACGACGTTGTAAGCACGTCAAATTTGAGCAATTTTTGGCATGCTTTCGCGTCGCGTGGGTTTGTCAGTGACAGCTGGGCTTTCTTGTATCATCCATGATTTCACTGACATCATTAATGATCTGAGTTTTTAATGTATAGGACTGATCAGCTGACTTTAAACTTCTACACAGATGCATATAATGTGAATTTTGAGAAACCGTAGGAGACTGATGATGGCTAATGGCTGACACAGCTTTCACTGTGAACTGACTTCTAAGCCAGTCTGTGTGTGTATGTGTATATATATGTATTTATCCACATTTTCATTTTTATCTTGCAGATGGCGTGTCTTTTTTCCGGTCTGCTAACAATGTTATCCTATGTCCCGGTGATGATCGCGGGTTTCTCCGACCACAGTATTTCCGAGCAGTTTTTCAGACACGTCCACGTATGTACAGAATGATGTTTTCTCGCTGATCGGTTTTTAAGACTTGGATGCATGATGTACATGTTGAACCTTACACCTTACCTGTCAAGGTGTAAGGTTTAGTAATTCATAAATTTGTGTCCCAAAATTATTGTCTATGGCCATACTGACTACGGTACTCTCTGTAACGTGCAAATTGTGAATTTTGACTAGTGTGTGCGTTTATCGTGGTCATATTTTATAGTTGTGTTATTGCAAACGCACAGAATGAGAGCGAAAACAGTGACAGGCCTAAGTGGCTGATGTCATTAATGTGGACGTGCAATTTTTGCCCAAGATAAGTTTGATCTCTTGAGACAGTGGAAATGTTGTGTAACTTAGAACCGTATGAGTGGCTGAGTTGACTGAACTGGTCAGATTCTAATTTGACGAGTTCTTTGGCTTTGTCTCTTCTGGTGTTTAACTGAAATCGTCAGCACGATCTGACAGAAAGCTTTAAAATGTTGCACAAAACGGACTCGGGCCACAGTTTCGTGTAAAAGATGGTGTTGATGTATTTTGTGCATCAAACAGTCAAATACTAGTATGTGGTGTGGTATTGTGTTTCAAGCTGAGGTAATGACTGCTGTGTAGGGGTTCAGCTGCTGTGATACACGTCTCGACCTGCGTAGTCAACATTGTACTGAGCTGTGTCCTGTAGATCTCATGATATGACATCTTGAGCTTCGTTGAATAAGTAATTAAGTAAGCAATAAGAGCAGTGCATTTCTACAGTTGTTTTCACGACTGGCGTATACCGCAAGCCAGTCTAACACGTGTACAATTTGAACTTTGAAGAGTGACGTCATTTGCTGAATTTTCATGCACTTCAAGCAACTCTCATAGGCATTTTGTGTTTATTATAGCCCTCTGTGCAGAAGTCGAAGTCAGTGGAATCCAGTCATTTCTCAGTTTGTTAAAACTAGCATGGAAGTGAACTCGCATGGTCCACGCTAAAAGTCGCATACTCACACCTGTTACTATGAGAAGTAATTATGTCGTACAGTGCAGGATAATTGTGTATGCAAAGTATTTTTTTGTAAAAACTATAACGAAAGCTATCTTTGGCTCTGTCTCCGGATTTTCCAGACCCAATTCTGGGGGCTTTGCCCTCTAACCCCACCAGGGACTCTGCCTCTGGAGTGACCCCGCTGGGACTTCATCCGACCCCATACCAGGGCATTTTTCTGCACAAACGAGAGCCGAAGTTGTCCCCTCTCCAGCTGACGGACTGGGGGTCTGGGGAGCTTGTAAGCTCCCCAGCAGGGTCCGGGGCTGCCCTGGACACAAACGAATTTGTGGAATTTTATAGGCCACAAGTCGCCTCTGTCTGGCAGATAAAACGTGATTTTGTTCCCGTAACGTAAAGCAGTAAATGTGCATTTGAAAATATGGATCATGACCACAATTACACAGGAGTCGTGCCACTGAGTTGTTAACGGTACATGAAAACGATAGGCCCTAGTTAAATTACTCGAAAGTACGATACGATACGATAGCAGAGTTTAACGTGGACTCGAAAGCTGAGTATAAAGCTTAATCTAGCACACGTAGCCAGAAACTAAAACAAACGAAAGCCAGTGCCCCTTTAATTCAGTACAGGTTAAGATCCGTGAAGGCAGTCCGGAAGGAATAAGAGTGGTGGTGAAACACTTCATTTTCTCCCTCCCTTTCCCCCTCCCTTTGCTTTCCCTTCCTGTCATTAGTAGTAGGCCCCTTAAATCCAGGAGGTCTGAGGAGCGCGCTGTAAGCTGCCCAGAGGAGCCCCAGCCGAAATAGAATTTGGTGCAATTCTGTCGCGCTAACAGTAACAACTGTTGCGTTATGCATGCCGTCATGTACAAGATGCGTGTTACATAAATAGATTGGATTGAGCAGTGTTTTACGTCCCCGTCAACACAGTATAGGTTATATGGGAGACGGTTTATACAGAAAAGACCCAACCAACAGTATCAAAGTACTGAAGGTACAAATAGTACACAGACAAATCAAACATACAATAATAGGACAATAAACACAAAACACAGCAAATGCTCTAATACACTAATATGGGGTGACTAGGGGGGTGGCTTCCACAGAGGGCAGGGTCGATAGCCTGAACGGCGGTGGCCGGTGGGGCTGCCGCCGCGGTACCCCCGTGTTACATAAATAAGTAAATGAACAGTGTACATAATAGACATTATTCTCTGTAGGTGTTTAGATCTGAACATTTTCATTCTTTCATACATGGTTTTATCACGGCACAAACAGCCTTTTGTCGCTGCACATTTTTACCGCGCGATGCACTTTAGTGCAAAGCGCGGTATTGCCATCGCATGTCGTCTGTCTGTCTGTCTGTCTGTAACGTTGGTGAATTGTGATCACATAGGTTGGAATTCTTCCGAAAT
>Ga0056114_1001884_pt1 | contig 10126 bp, 5 predicted proteins | sample WorMetHERISLAND1_FD_77005 | JGI IMG/M metagenome (GOLD analysis project Ga0056114, IMG submission 77005) | Marine gutless worms symbiont microbial communities from Max Planck institute for Marine Microbiology, Germany - Olavius loisae HERON... ... | reverse complement strand
CTGTATTAAAGGGGCACTGGCGTTGTTTGTTTTAGTTTCTTTTTCTGGCTACGTGTGCTAGATAAAGATGAATACTCAGCTTTCCAGTCCACGTTAAACTCTCCTATCGTATCGTATCGTATCAGTTGCAGACATGTTCAACCGACTCAGTTTCCACTACTGATGCATTGCAAGGAGGCAAAAACCACAGAGTAACTCACCAGTTGACAGTGTGAGTTGCTATGCACAAGACACCAAATTGTCAGGATTTTAAAAATTTACTTTTAAAAACCTGAAAAATTCAAGAATGGATGTTCTATAAATTTGTGAATTGGCATTTCAGTATGGACGCAATTCATCAATTGTCAGGTATTTTAACCCTTTGACACCCACTGTTGGCATATCGTACAGCTATAAAGCATCCTGTGCCAGACCGGATTTAGCCGTACATCATTGTTGATTTTTAACGTCTGGGCACTCTGATGCTCAGGGCTGAGTATCAGAGTGCCCGGATGTCAAAATTACAAATGATGTACCACTTGAACTGATCTGACATAGAATGCCCTATAGCCGTACCCGTATGGCAACAGTGGGTGTCAAAGGGTTAAAATACCCAACATCTGTTAGTTATAAAATGCCAAGTCACAATTGTTTACCTTCATCACACACACTGCAGCTCATATAACAGAGACAGAGATACAACTGTCAGCTGAGACGAGTTACTGCCTATCATCATCAGTGCTCCAGGACTGACACACATATCAAGTGTAACAGCCATCCCCACTCCCTTCACAGACAAACATCCTACCCAGTGCTTAAAGTGGGAAAAGAAGTGTCTGGATGACTCAATCCAAGTGACCCTCACTTCCCTTCTCACTTCCCTCCCCTCCTCCACTGCCGCATCCACAGTCACCAACCCTACCATTCCCTCCCTTAGAAGTAGGCCATTCAAATCCAGCTAGGGGGTCTGGGGAGCACTGTGTCTGGGGTGGAGCCCCAGCCGAAATCGAATTTGGTGCATTTTAGCCTTCAAATCTGACACCTGGTGACCAACTGTACTAATTTTCCTGAGAATCAATTGACCACAGTGTATGCATTGGGTTAGAATGAGCAGTGTTTTATGTCCCATGGGCTAGTGTTAGCCGTCCAGGCTGTATTGACCACCCACTCACAGTACTTTAAGCACTGATCCTACCAGTAAATACGCTAATAAACTGTATGATCACACAGATGCAACAGCAACATAACGTAAGGCACATATAGACGCGTCCACGTCTAGACAGTGTCTAGACAGCGTCTAGGTACGAGCCTCGTGATATTTGCTCCACGCGTGAAAACATTTGGTGAAGTTGTGCGTCTCCTTGTACTTGAGAGCCAACACCAGCTTACGAGCACAATCAGGCTGCTTGTTACGCAGATGCTGTATGTACACCTAGCAACACCCACATCACCTTAATGAATGGATTGGACTGTGCAGTGTTTTACGTCCCCTCCAACACAGTATAGGTTATATGGGAGACAAAAGACCCAACCAACAGTATCAAAGTACTGAAGGAACACATAGAACACAGACAAATCAAACATACAATAAGCAGACATGAACACAAAACACAGCAAGTCCCCTAGTCTACACTAATATGGGGTGACAAGGGGACAGCTCCCACAGAGGGCAGGGTTGCCATGCCTGAACGGCGGTGGGGCTGCCGCCACGGTACCCCACACATCACTAACTTACAGATACTTACTTGACGATTAGTGGACTGCGACTGGTGATACACAACTCTGCTACTGCCACAGTGCCACTACTGTTATATCTCAAGTGGTGCAAGACAGAACCAAAGTTACTACAGAATGTTAACATGAAGTCATATGCGATCTATCGAATGGTGTCATTTCCAATGACCTTGAATGACCAATAACCCGGGTTTCAAGGTCACATTTACACACCTATTCTGCATCAATTACCAAATACATTTCCACGGCATAAATGTGTCTTTTCTAAGATATTTGTCTGTCCGTCCATCTATCACACACCTTACACTTGCTTCAAATTGTAAAGTTTTAGCAGGTTCTTATTCAGTGAAGAGGCAACTAACTAAGCGAGCAACTGAGATAAAGAGGTGAACAGTCAAGTCATTATCTGCCCATACTTCTACATGTACTTGAGGCACACTTGTGCCAGCCTAATACTGAAACAATCCACCATCCATGTTGCATACACAGATGACATTCATCATTGACAATGAATCAGCAACGGCGGCCGATGACGTATTCACAATTCAGTGAAGACTAGTTACTGTATTAAACATCAGAGTACTTCATACAGACAGACGGCTAATGACAGTGTTTATAGTGTCATGATGACTAGGCCACTGCAAGAGTTCACTCACTTCATACAGTGAATACAGACTTAGCGCTAAGCGGCAGCCAACCCTCAGACCAAGTCAACTGACTTGGACTGTGACTGTGAGTCCACCTGTAGGCTGCTATCATCTACATCCACCGTCACCATTTATTATTATTATTACTCAGCCCAAAGCCTGATACTCATTTTATCATCCCACAGAGGGTAGAAGGCTGAGTCAACCTAAGTGGCTGGCTACATACAGAGATGGTTTACCATTTCATTACTAACTGGGTTGACGTCGAGTAACTACGTTGATTGAGACCAACGCATATCACTAAACCAAGCCACCACTTTGTAGTGTTACCGTCCTACACTCAGTCACCTATCAACAATGAGACAAAATACACGATCAGTGTAACATCATCATCGTCATCACCTACTCAACTGACAGTACTGATAGCAGCAGTTACCTGAGCACTCTTGAACGCCAGCTTGATTTCAACATCACTCGTCTTCTTACCAATCCACAGGTACACCTGGTCTCCATTGTCCAAGATCATCACGTCATCATCCGCCAGGTCGTCTTGACAGAAGTCTGAACACTTCTCAGACACCGTGAAGTAGCCTTTCTCATTGGAACAGCGAAACAGCCGAGCGTACCGCATGTACTCCGCATGCATGTCGTACTTCCTCTTGCCGCCGATGCCGACCCAGAAGAAATTCATCGGTTCCTCACCCTCGCTGATGATCTGTATACTGTGTGACTGGCCAAAGATCTCCTCTGCAATTTCCTCGGCAAGCCGCGACTCGTTGGGACTGGCACGTTTTCCAATCCACACATACACTATACCCTGGTTGTCCTCGCTGTCAAACGGAACTTTCAGTATGAAACAGAATTCAGAGTTGAGGCTTGCAGCATCAACGCCGATCTGGATGCACCTCGTCGTCAGGGGACTGCCATTGGCACGCAGATGAAACAACTCCACCGGGAGTTTTTCCCCAGCAGCACGGTTCTGTTTCCGGTGGCCTTGATGTATAATGAACTTGAGTTTGAAGTGTGACAGGAACTTGAGGTTTTCTTGTTGTTGGTGCATGCGCACAACTTCCATTTTGTCACCGAAGAACGACTCAAACCTCTTCTGTAGGGTGAATGTGAAAGTGAGCCAGCCCATGTTGCTGGCATCGCGGCCCTGCCAGAAGTAGACAATGCATTGAGTATCTTCCACCTCATCCTCGTCTGCTGCTGCCTTCTCAGCACTGAACACCAACACAACAGCAATAATGTATGTGAAACACGCAGTGTAAACATGGTGCATTACAGATACAACATACATAATTCACAAGCATGCAATATGCCTTGAGAACATCTTCCATTGTTAACTGGGGACACAATCTCGAAACTCCTTAGGAAAATCTGAGGAAGATTTCTTATCTTAGGAAAATCATAGGAAAATATTTAGCAAAGCACTAATCTCAAATTGGGAAATAATAATGCAATAATAATTGTAATTAAAATTTAAAACCATTATCTTTGTGTCATGTTGGTCGTCATTATGGGTCGTTGTTGTTAAATCGTGAATTAGTAGGTAGAGCTAACTTGTCTCGTTAGTGTTTTCCCACATACTGTCAAAGATTGTCCTAAGATAAGAAATCTTGTTAAGATCTCCTAAGAAGTTTCGACAATGTGGCTCCTAGTCACTACTACATCAACATTTCCTTGATGAAGTGAATTGTGTCTGACACAAGCTGTCAGTGCTACTAACACAACTTATGAAACACAGCTAGCTACATCACAGCTCAGCAATAACTCAGCTGTAGCTGGAGACCGATCCTAATACCTTCTGGCTTTGACCATGTTATAAATCAATAACCAACCCTTGTTGTCTAAGGCAATACAAAGTGATGAGATTTTTCAAATTTCACAAAACACTAACTACCAGTACCAGTTCTTAGTGCCTCATAAGTAAGTAAGTCATCAATTCATACAGCGCACAAGTGCGATACGTAAAACCTCTAATGAGTAGTATGCACTACTAGTACTCTGATGAAAACAAATGAGTTTTAAGCAGATGTCTAAAACTGTCAGTGTCAGTGCTAAGTGTCAGATCACGCAGATCATCACACAGTGAGTTCCAGGCAGTTGGGCCGACAATGGCAAATGCCCAACGCCCATACAAGCTGAGACTGTGTCAAGGCACAACGAGGTAATGACGCCTGGTGGCTGGCAGAAAGATGTCGTCGACTGGCGACATCGGACATCGGAATGCAGTAGTTCATCAAGTACTGGGGAGCCTTGTGACGAAGGCAGTTATGCACCATTGGCACGAGTTTGAACTTCACTCGTTCCGGAACGTCGAACCAATGAAAGTCGACATGCAAAAGCTACCTCAGACCGCGATCACCACCTCACACCACAAACCAATTGTTTAACTAATGACAAAATTACAATTAAGACAAACTGCTTAGATCACATACCCGGGCGTTTCTTCTTTCTCTGCCGACTCTTCCTCTGGCTCTAAAGGCACCCAGTAACGACACAGGAATACGTAACATTCCTCGGTGTAGAAATGCCCCGTTTCATCCTCTGGCAACCGGATGAATTTCTTTCCCTCAAGCACAAAGCCTTCCATCGAATCCAGATCCTCATTCCATTCCTGCATCAGCTGCTCGGCCTCATCCGCAGACATTGGCGGCTGACGTGACATGAAGAGAGATGACAGATCTGTTTTGATGCGATCACGTTCAAATATCGCCTTGATGTCGACACCGCGACGCTGCACTGACTCCGACGTCCGAGTGAAGTCGACTGGAATCACGTCATCCCAACCCTTGAATTTGATTTTGAACATCTGTGGTTCTGTTCCCTCCAAGCAACGTGTGACGATGGAAAAACTAGGTCTCCTCAAAACAGCATGGATCTCTTGGGCTAGTTTCAGTGCAGCGGCACGCACAAGACGAGTGGATTTGCGTCCAATCCAGATGAAGACGTCGGTGTAACAGTCCAAGATGTAGACTCCTTTTGTCTCAAGCAGTGTGTTCACCAACACCTGATTAGGTACATCGACTTGCGGCAATTCCAGATAACCCATACCAAGTCCCACTTTATAGAGAACTGGTTTGGGATACTGAGTACTAGTGTGTGAGCTCTCTTTAATGTCAGAGTCTGGCGGCCCGGCAAGCAGCTGCCAGATCACAGGCTCCTCACCACTCTGTGGCACTGTCACAATCTCAGACGTCGACTTACGCTCGTTCTTGTTCAACTTCTCAGCAATGAGTCGAGCCTTTGACCGCAGCATCAGCGTCGACTTCTTACCAGTCCAGATATAAATCTGTCTTCCAGCATCAAGAATGAATGCGTATCTGTAATCAAGAGACTGTACAGTCAGCGGACATGCATCCATTGACAGAGTCTGCTGGCCAGAGATCCTGTAAAGTCGTACAGTGTGTACTGCTTCATCCACAGTGTAGAAGCCGCTGGTCGTACGACCTCCAGCAATGTAAGAAACGCCATTCTCAACAAACAAGTCGAGAAAGTCTTCAGATTCATCATCTTGTTCCTCGCGACAAGTCCTACATTCAGCACCAAGCAAGTTGCGGAGGTTGACAGCATGAATCGCAGCACAGGCCTTCTTATCCAGTGGTGAACACTTACCAATCCAGTACCATATCAGCCAGTTTAGTGAGCTAGTGTCGTCGATGTAAGTCTTTAGAATGATGTAGCAATCTGCCTCATAGAACTTTCCAATTAATGCCTCGTCTATTAGATTTGGCAGAAAGTTTTCGATCTCCCAGCAGCAGAGTCCAGGCATCTGACCGACATCTTCGTCAAATATTTCACTGTAGTCCAGGTTGGGTCGTTCTAACGCTTCGTCCCAACGTTTGGCCTTCACTGGTTCTGCCTTTTCTTCTTTATGTGGTGTACGACCCTCGGCCTTGTCCTTGGCAACCTGCTGCATGCCTTTCAACACCTTGGCACTCTTATCTGTCTCATCGCTGTCGCGTATCTTACGTAGTCGTCGCAGGCGAGCATGAGTGTCCTTCTTGTGTGGCACTTCTTCCGGTGGAACGGGCGGTGCAGCTCCAGCCAGCTGTAGCTGATGACTGAGCGAGAAATCAATGTGATAGAACTCGGCGCCCGCACCTCTCATTAGTTCCGCCGGCTTGGGAGGCATTACAAGCTCTGGATTGTCACGAATATCAAGCACTTCCAGATCGGTGAGATAGTGAATTGCATCTGGCAATGTGATCAGTCGATTGTTGTTTAGAATAAGCTTCTTCAACTTGCCACATCGACACACTCCTTCTGGTACCATCTCCAAGTTGTTGGTTGAAGCACTGAAGACCTCAAGGTTGTTTAGTTTGCCAATACCAGCAGGAATGCCGCTGAAGTCAATCTGGTTACTGTTGACGTAGATTTTACGTAAATTCTTCAACGTGCACAACTTTGCAGGCAACTCTGTCAGCTTGTTGCGTGAAACATTCAAGTACTCCAGTGCCTCCCAAGTATCCATCAACGTTGACAGCTCCATTATCTCGTTGTCCGACAGGTTCAACCGTACCAATGAGGACAGCTTGTACAGTGCTTCGGGAACCCGCACCAGTTCATTGTACGAAAGATCAAGATCCTTCAGGTTCACCAGTGATTCGACACCCAGCGGGAAGTTTGACACTGTGCGAGATGTGCCACGCATGTGTAGTGTTTCCAGAGCAACAAGAGCAGGCAACTGACGTATCTGTGTATGCATCAGTGGATTATTGTTCAGGAGTAACGTCTGCAGATTAGTGAGGCGTCGAATTTGTGGCGGCAGAGTATCCAACTGGTTGTTACTTACATCAACATACATCAAGTCAGTCAGGTTGATAAAAAGCTGACTCGGTATCGTCTCTATCATATTGTGACTGAGATTCAGAACAAGCAAGTTTTTCGCCTGCTCCAATCCAGCTGGGACCTCTCTCAGCTGGTTGTGACTTAGGTCAACTACAGACAATTCGTCCAGACTGAACAATTCCTGTGGAACGCCGGCATTCTTCAGTTTATTGTCGCGACAATTGAGGAAACGAAGATTTGACAACTGGCAGACATCTGGATGAATATCGCGCAGATTGTTTCGGACGAGAGAAAGCGACTCGAGTTTCTTGAGGTTCGAAAGTTCGAAGGGGATTATGTCGAGGCCGGTTTTGTTGAGACGCAGCCACCGCAGACCAACCATGTCCGTGACGTGGTACGGAAAATTTCCGTCGCTGAAATCATTCTTTGTAAAATCTACACCACGAACAAACGGCAAAACTCCAGTTTCTGCCATAACAGAACTTCGTACACTGATTATTTCAATAAAAATTGTTATGTTTTCATTTTCATCGCCGACATCATCGACATGTCACAATAGACAACCTACTTGCCGAACTATTTGCGTTGCGGGAAAGTGACTTCTAAATCGAAAGTAGTTCAATTACTGTAGTGTAGAATTCTCTGGTGAATAAAAACAAGAAAGCTGTGCTATCGCAAAGATGACCGCGCGATGCGCGCTATATAAGTAGATCGGGAGCCGTTGCGGAGATATACGACCGGTTGCGGAGATATGGCCATTTGAAATTTTTCCAAGATCTTCGAACCGGAAATAGCGCCATTAGATCCGCCGTCCCCGAAAACCCCACCATAGAACCAAACATGAAGTGGATCGGATCATCCGTTGCAGAGATATGGTCATTCGCGTATGTTGGGGCATATGAAACCCCCAATTTTGGGGGGGAAGAGGAGGTCGTGGGGGGTCAGCGATGGTACCATTAGAAAGAGCGATGGCGGTTTCCTATATGCTCTCCATTGTGACCGTTGCGCTATCTGTAACCATTCGGCCGCAATTTGCGATCGAATGTCTCCGACGCTCAAATCAACAGGGGGTGGGTGACTTTTGGCCCGAATTTAGGGGTGTTCCCCTTGGAGCAGACCCGTCATGTTGGGGTTGCAAAGAGCGAACGTCCCATGCTAACTAAATAAAAACAAGAAAGCTGTACGTGCTATCGCAAAGATGACCGCGCGATGCGCGCTATATAAGTAGATCGTGAGCCGTTGAGGAGATATACGACCGGTTGCGGATATATGGCCATTTGAAATTTTTCCAAGATGGCGGCGGCCGCCATATGGGATTTGTTCGAACCGGAAATAGCGCCATTAGATCCGCCGTCCCCGATAACCCCACCATGGAGCAGACCCGTCATGTTGGGGTTGCAAAGAGCGAACATCCCAGGGCCAGGCTAACTAATGGTGAAATTTTTTTCGAAGAATTCCAACCTATGTGATCACAATTCACCAACGTCACAGACAGACGGACAGACGACATGCGATCGCAATACCGCGCTTTGTACTAAAGTGCATCGCGCGGTAAACACTTGAAATTTAATGACAGTCCCGTCGTCAGATGTCGAAATGTTTGAAATTTTGCCCACAACCCCAACCACCGGCAATTTCCAACCGTGACTGAGTGAGTGCACTGCTAGTCTGCTACTAATGCTAGCAGTAGCAGCGCGTAGTAAAGTTTCTAGTTTATTTTTTAGCTCAGCGACTGCATTTCCACTGAACAAGTATATTTAGTTCAATGGACACGAGTGATGCACGGATTTCTGTTTTCTACAATTCCGTGGACCGAGTGAGGGGTCGAGTCAGGAGTCAGGACTGATGAGTGAGGACTGAGGAGTCAGTCAATCGGAGTCAGTAACAAACGATGAGCAACGCCAACCGACGGACGCAGGCGTAAATGCGTAAAGCGAAAAGCAAATTTCTACTGTAGGTCCTAATTACTTTTTAGCCGACCGTACTAGCGTTCGCGTTTATGCTATTGCTATATACAGTGTTGCGTGGGTCTGTCGTCTGTGACGTTATGTATTGTGGCTAAACGGTGAGTCCCAGAACAAAAGTTACTATTGACAGCCTATAGGAAGTCGTATATGAGGACTCGATTGGTACAAAAATGAATGACCTTGACCTTGGATAGAGGTCGTTTAAGGTCATGTCAACCATTGCGTCACACCGCCATTGAATCTCCCGGATACCGTTAGAGATAGAGGCTTAGTTTTAACACCAATAGGAAATGGTCTATGGGAATCCAATGGTCACGTGAGCAATGTCGTCACGTGACACCGAAAGGTCAAAACTTGTTACCCCATATACGCTTCTTATAGCCCAATGTCTCGAAAACAGCTAGACTTGCTATTTAGAAACAATCGCCAATTAGCCTACTAACTGTTGTGAGGCAGTACGGTCGGCTATCCTAGCGACAGCTTGGCTTCTTGTTACTATTACGTTCAGATCTGTTCATGATTCTTGCTAGTTGTATCTTACATAATGCGTACCCAATGGCCTACTTTTACCATTTTTAGCCGACCGTACTAATGGTCGCGCGCGCTTATGCTACAGTGTTGCGTCTGTCTGTCTGTCTGTCGTCTGTGACGTTATGTATTGTGGCTAAACGGTGCGTCCTAGAGCAAAAGTTACTATTGAGAGCCTTTGTTTAGAGGTCGTATCAAGGTCACGTCAGCCGTTGCATTACATTTGACGTTGAATATCTCGGAAACCGTTAGAGATAGAGGCTTAGTTCCAAAGGACTTCCAATAGGAAATGGCATATGGGCTATCGAATGGTCACGTGACCGACTACGTCACGTGACCTTGAAAAATCAAACACGTGACCCCAATACGCTTAGAGCGCAATATCTCGAAAACTACTTGAGCTAGAGACTTCAAATTTGGTATGCTGCTTTGTATCGGGAATGCCTAGCGGGCGCACAAATAATTTCCCTGAAAGTG
>Ga0056114_1001883_pt1 | contig 10126 bp, 6 predicted proteins | sample WorMetHERISLAND1_FD_77005 | JGI IMG/M metagenome (GOLD analysis project Ga0056114, IMG submission 77005) | Marine gutless worms symbiont microbial communities from Max Planck institute for Marine Microbiology, Germany - Olavius loisae HERON... ... | reverse complement strand
CCTCTAAAAGTGCAGAGGGAAAGTACATGCGATAGGGATGGGAGGGAAAAGGAGGGGTAGGGGCCAGCGGCAGGAGGGATCTTGCTCCAAGGTCTTAAGGGGGGATAGACGCCCCTGTCCATCATCAATAGTGAACTTAGTGCTATTTGCCGCATTTTAGAGATATTATAGAGCTATTGTAAGCCAAAGACCACTTTTTCCGTACCTCACCCCTTTCCGGACAAAATTTCGGGGTATACGTTCCCGTTGGAGTAGATCCGTGACACTGGGGTCTGCGCGAATACTGCAGGCTACATAACCGTGAAATTATTTTTGAAGATTCCCGACTTATGTCATGATCACGGTACCTCAACGTCACAGACAGAGACAGACAGACAGACAGACGGACGGACAACTTGCGGTAGCAATACCGCGCTCTGCGTAGCATCGCGCGGTAATGAGCTAGTAAATGTCGATTCGTTGTCATCGTTGCGTTTCGTACGGTTCGTTAATTAGGACGGTTTCCTTATTTCCACGCAATGCACTCGAAGTGAACGCACGCAACGTTGCGTACGTTGCGTGAGTAATGAAGGAAAGCGCAATTAATCACCAGTCTCATTCATTCACATTTTCACATTCACCAACACAAAGGATTCTGGGATTGTTGTTCGTTCGTGTGTTTTCGACGAAATATCTCTTTATTATCCGTCCACTGTCTTAATATATTCTGACCAATTCACAGGTATACTGTACTGTGATGCTGTAAGATGTTTACGCCTTTTCGTTGACCAACAGTGACTTAAAGTGGAATGTTTCTTTGTGATGCGACGTCACTGACTATACTAGTTCTTGTGTTGCGACGTCTCTTGCGCAACGTGGGGTTATTAAATGAGGGACTAGTGTAATTTCGCACCATGATAAAGTATTAGTCGATTAATCGCGATAAATCGATTAATCATGATTAAGCGATTGAATGTCGGTTATGCCTAAAAACCGCCCCGGCCCAATAAAATCCGGCCTAAAATACGGCCTGAGAAACGGCCACGATTCATTACATGGTTGCCTAAGACCTAGCCTAATTCTAAGCCGTTGTTTATCTGTAACGTTATAGATGATAGATAAACACGGCTTATATCCTCGGCCGTTACGAAGTCGCCGCACTCTTCGGTAAGCTCGGTCACAGCTGGCTGGTATATTTCCACTAAATATAGCATACCAACATGTTAATTGACGTAAAATATGCTTTCGCTTGCTAAATCAACGATGTACGACCTCTATTAATCTCAAAATTCGCAACTTTAATGACAATCCGTACACAATAATTCCAATTCCCGTGTGCGACGAGTTGTGTAGTACATCGGTGTACGGCTCTGATCAGGTAGATCAGAGCCGTACTAGTATGGCTACCTAAGACCCAGAACGTCTCGGCCAGCTTCATAGTTGCGCCAGCTAAATCTTGGCTAGAAGGTAACAGGACATTTCGAACACTGAAATATGGGACCTAACTTTTTAAGTCTGAAGTATCTCAGTTTTTTCTGTAAGTCCGAAGTGTCCGGACACTTGGTCCTAAAGCTACGAAGTCCAACACGAATTGAAAGCGGTGACACAAGTGTGAAAGGTAGTCTGGGCGGCAACGCTAATTACCGATAGTTAAATGCCAACAACTATTATGGCACATATAGAACGCCTTCTAGTCTGTTAAGTTGCCTCATTTTTAGCAGTGAATGCTTAATGTAATATTCATATTTCATAATCTAGGCAATGTCTTAAACCCTCATTGCCCCCAAAGTGAGCAATTGTGTACAACGTCGTCATAATTTTGAGTTATAGCATTGTAAATGTCAGCTTAGCAAACCTGCAGTTTTATCAGTCGCTGCTGTGTAATGACAATGGTGCTGTACTGTCGTTTTTTGGCTCTTTGCCTCTGTCAGGCGTGAACATGCTTGCATACTGATTTTTCTATTGTGATTTCATGTAATCTGATGAACGACCTGGTACGAGGACTTGCCTGGATGTGGCGTGCTAACTTTGTGCGTTTTGTGTGGTTTCAGGAATATACAGGTTTAGTTTTATTTTTTTGAGAAGTGTTTGTCACATATTGAAGAGGTGAGACTTAATACTGGACGGCAACACTAGGCTGGGTGGTCCATCTCGACGTGTCGGTGGAAGGTAATGAAACGTTCGTTATTTTGTGGATATTTTGTTTATTTGTTGAGAGGTGGCTAATGTATCATCTGTGCTGCTGTTAGTCCTTTGACGCCCACTGTTGCTATTCGGGTACAGTTATAAAGCATCCTGTGCTAGACCGGGTTAAGCTGTCATTTGTAATTTTTGGCATCTTGGCACTGGTAATACTAATATTTTTGGCATCTTGGCCCTGAGCGTCAGAGTGCCTGGATGTCAAAAATTACAAATGATGGCTTAACCTGGTCTAGCACAGGATGGGACATAGCTGTACATAATCATCATCATGTAATCATCAGAAAACCCCTAAACTCAGATAGGGGTGCACCGGATCCCATATTTTAGGATCCGGCCGGATGCGGATCTTCACCGGATCCGCATTCGGATGTAACCTAATCTGGATCAAAGCTGAATTGCAACCAATGAGGATATCAAAACATCAAATCATAAAAGACAAGACAGTTTTGTAATTTGTTGTGATGCTGCACCATTTCTTACTATTTAAAGATTTTACACTTTCCTGACAGCAAATTTTGCAGAAGTTCAGGTGAATATTAGCATATTGGTGAGATTGTTTGGTGTTATTGTGTATCAAAACGTCAAATCATAAAACAATAAATCATAAAAGACAATAGACAATTTTGTAGTTTGTTGTGATGCTGCACCATTTCTTACTTATTTAAAGATTTTACACTTTCCTGAAAGCAAATATCAAACATTATTCAATACTAACTGCGTATTACTCATAGAAGTATATAACTGACGTGAACTGAACTTGCATTACTACTGCAATTTGTCACTTGTTTTTTGTTTGACATTGGGTCATAAAACACAGTGCATGCTTACAGTGATTGGTACTACTACGTGGTAATGAATCCGGTTGACCGGATCCAGACTGTTTGGATCTGGCCGGATCCTCATATTTTAGGATCCGGCCGGATCCGGATCCAGATCCAGATCCGGTGCACCTCTAAACTCAGACTGTTTTATTTTTGGTTTCTAATATTAATGCTGAGAAATTCATATGTATGTGTACATACTGATAATAGCATCATTATTTTGTTAATTTTCCAGAGGATATAAACTTTGTAGATATGATGTCTTGCAATCGGTGACAGTATCTTAGTGGCTGCTGTACGTATGTAAGCATTACACCTAATGCACATTATTTGTATAGTTAGTGAGAGAACTGTCAGTGTCATGGGTAGTAAATAGATGGACTTAGAGCAGCTGCCATTTATGAAAAAGAGTTACTTTTCATTGATGTAACCCACTAACCCCATCTCCAAGTGAAAATTGCAAATTGTCGATACTGTTACAGTTTTGTGGTGATGAGTGGGTCGCTTAAAGCTTAGCAGTGTGAGCTAATTCGCCTACCGGCTTGTTTTTGAATAAGCATTACTTCACATTGTCGGGAGTTTGCACTTACGTTTAATAAGAGTATATCGAATGTGTTGATGAGATTGGATAGTTTGGTCGGTCTTCAGGGACGAGAGACCACCCCAGAGCTCATCCCCAACTGCAGTCGCCTCTGCTGCCGCTGCTGGTCCACAGGACACGAAGCGATGGATACCACCGAGTGTCGGAAACAAGTCGACCCTGTACAGCGTCTCGTTGTCCGAACGAAATGACGCCGTCTTTCGTAAAGTCAGAGGGTGCGTGTAATTCTAGTATGAAGTTTAAACTGCAGGGTCAAAACTCAAGTGCAGTAACATGATGGCATTGGATACTAAAAATTCTATTTTCAGAAATTCGAAACAGACGACACAAATACTTTTTTTTAACTTTATAGTTATATGTGCAAACTCGGCAAACATTCTGCTACAATTGTTTGGTTATGCAGTGACACAGGTCTTTAGCTGTGTTTGGTAGTCTTTCTTTTTATCTGTGGATATTTGTGGTCTGATAGTAAACTCGATTTGATTTTGATTTGATAAAAATCAGAGATCAAATGAAGCTAATAATTGTGAAGTCTTTGTAATTTTTTTATTAGTAGGTAATTGACCGATTGTCAGGCACCAATTGGACAACTGATAATCAATTGGCCAGTGTTTTATCGGTGCATCTCTAGCTTGAATGATGTGTGATTTCTTTATTTACAACAGTGATGCTCACCAATCAAACAGATCGGCTCAAAACATCATCTCTCTGTTATTTGTAATTTTTGACATCTGGGCACTCTGACGCTCAGAGATGAGCGTCAGAGTGCCCAGATGTCAAAAATTACAAATGACGTCTTAACCCGGTTTGGCACAGGATGCTTTATAGCTGTACCCATATGACAACAGTGGGCGTTGAAGGGTTAATTTAGGCTAGCTGCAGATAATAACGATCTATGGTACGTTTTGCTGTTGCAGAATTCTCAACAAACTAACGCCCGAGAAATTTGACAAGTTGAGTTTGGAGCTGCTGAATGTAGGAATCGACTCTCAGACTGTGCTGAAGGGAATCATCTTACTGGTCAGGCTTTTACCTCCACGTGTCTTTGTCTTCGATGTTCTCGTAGCGTTCGATGAATTTCGTTTAGACGAATCTGGTATTGATCGGCAGGTGCAATTTCCGTTTTGAAATATTTAAATATTTTTTAGTTCCAGTTCCAGTTTCAAATTTTTTGGGTGTAAATAATTATTTTGCAGGATGCTGTTTTAGTCTACAGTATTATCAGATTGGATCTTTTGTGAACAAAGATGTGCCTAAAGTTCCCTCGGGTTTAAAATGTGTGCATCTTGCGATGATAGTGTTACATATAATCAAGTCTAAAAACACCGTTTTTTTCATACATTGTTTTTTGTTTTATGTTTTTGTTTCATTTTGTTTTTGGACATTTTTCCCATCTCAGTTATTTTTGGCAATTACTTTTATGTTTTTTCTACCAATGAATATTCTTGTTTCGTTTTTATTAACGGGAATTAGACTGGTTTGTTTAATTTGTTGTCTGTCGTCATTATACATTGGACAAAATGTTAACCTATTAATTAGTTTACTTTTTTGTAATATTCTAATATTCAGAATACTACTGATGCTTCACTAGCATGTTCTTAGTAATATTATAGATGTGATCAGTCTATTTAGTTTTCTGTAAGTTGTCTCCGTCTGTTGATAAAATGGATAAAATGGCGGTTGTCGTGTTTGTAGATTTTTGAGAAGGCCTTGGATGAACCAAAATACAGCTCGCTGTATGCTCAGCTGTGCCACAGGCTTTTCCGGGATGCGCCCAACTTTGAGCCTCCCGACAGTAACATAACGGTAACGACCATGGATTTGTCGTCAATCTGTTCATCGTATTGCGCTAACCCTTTGACACCCCCACTGTTGTCATATGGCTACAGCTATAAAGCATCCTGTGGCAGACCGGGTTAAGCCGTCATTTGTAATTTTTGACATCCGGGCACTCTGACTCTCAGCCCTGAGCATCGGGTTTACTTTCATTTTGCTCCATTTAGTTGCCCTGTGCAGCCCCTGGGAATTATAGAGTAGGCCTGATCCATTTCTTGGTGCAAAAGACCCCTAAAGCAGTTTGGCTTCATTTGGTTTAGTTTTTGAATGTGTTAGCTGCCCAAGAGTTCCTTGGACCATGCTTGTATACCAAGAAACTTGGGATATCTCAGGCGACTCTCTCCATTATTGTTCAGCACAAGAAAGCGAAGTGGAGGATGACTTACATGTATTTAGAAGTATACTGTAAGCTGACTGGGCCTCGGTGGAGATCATAATTGTTATCAGTAAATTGTTTTATTTGTATCAGCCAAGTGATCAGTTGAATAGGCTGGGCTGTTTGCCCCTGTTGTGAGATTGGCTGGGAGATTAGTTTGTTTCCAAAATGGCCTATAATAACTCGGATTAACTCAGTGCGGCTCAGCCACGTGGTTCTGCTTCATTCTTTGCCCCTTGTGGGCTCGGTAGCGTTGTAGAATATACCCACCCCGTTTCCTGGCCGAGTGTCCTAAGAGACGACTGAGCCAGGGTAGTTTTGTTTAGCTGTGTTTTGTGTTGTTTGCATTTTTCTGGGTTGTGTTTAGTTTTTGTATTTTCTTTATATTTAATGTGTCTTCTGTCCTGTATTTGCCAGCATGTACCGGGGTGAATGGCACTGTATAGCCTAGTTGAGCTGATGTGCCGTTAAGAGTACTCAGTCACTCACGTTGCCTCATCGTCTCTAAGCACCTTTGTGATAACTTAGCGATGTAGAACTGTCCAGTGTTCGCTGAAGGCACATGTCTGTTTGTAGACATTTCGCCGCCTGCTGCTTAGCAAGTGCCAAGATGAGTTTGAAAACCGTTCACGTGCAACAGAAGGTGATATTTTTATCTCGACAATTTTACATATATGTTTTACCTTGTCTGGATCCTCAGCAGGCTTGCAAGTCAAACTAGCAATACGGATAAATGGAATCGTTGGTGGTCGGGTTTATTTGTACATTTTGTGTTCGTGACTGATATCGGTCGTATAAGCGTCACATTTTTAGCTGACCGTACTTAGTACGGTTGCGCTTGTGCTACAGTGTTGCGTCTGTCGTCTGTGACGTTATGTATTGTGGCTAAACGGTGCGTCCTAGAGCAAAAGTTACTAATGACAGCCTATAGGAAGTCGTACATGAGGAATTGATTGGTACCAGATTGAATGACCTTGATCTTTGTTTAGAGGTTGTTTAAGGTCACGGACGAAACACTGTAACATAAGCGCGACCGTACTAAGTACGGTCGGCTAAAAATAATTGGACATAGTTATCCCACGGGTAGTATATCCGAATGTTCATTGTTTTGGTGAGAGTTTGTTGCTGACTGTTGTTGACTTCGACTGAATGTCTGTGATATTTTGCCAGCGTTCGAGAAGGATGGTCCGCTTACACCGGAGGAGATGGAACAGCGGACCATTGCAAAGTCTAAAATGCTTGGCAACATTAAGTTTATTGGTACGTTGAGACTATTTTTTTTATTTACAGTCAGAAGTTATTTCCAACAACAGTTAGTTCTGTAATTTGCTCATGGTGTATTGTGTGTTTTTGTTCCTGATTATTATTATTATTACTGCTAAATTTGTGACCTGTCCTTGTTGGTGTCAGTCGCTTTAGTTTTACTTTTTCTGTCTGTCTTGTTTCTTTAGTGTCATGTTTGATTATTATACAAGAAAGCCTAGCTATGAAAACTTGTTTTTGTCATCTCACCGTTGTTTGATGCCCCATAGCTGATGAACGCCTTGCGATATCAACGCAGTCTATACATCGCTGATGAGTACATTAGTGGGCGACGTTTCCGTCGCTGATAATACGGGTCTGTCTTCGTTTAGCTGCTATTGCCTCCGAAACACGAGAATTGTCGCGAAATTCCAAGAGAATTTCACCTTACAGCAGTCCAAGGTCATCCAAGGTCATTGATCTTGTGTCAATGGAAAGCCCATATGTGACTTCCTATTAGTCATTAATTGTAACTTTAACCATGTCTGCTACCGTTTTCGAGATATTCAGGCTTAAAGATAGAAAACTGCTGATTTTACCCACCCCTTGCTTGTTTGATGCTCCCGCTCGGGGGGAACCCCTTAGAATTTCTGGATGAAACTTAGCCTGCAAAAACTAGAGGGATGTGGCTACCGTTACGTATTGTGACAATTTCATTAATCCTAACCTCAGCCGTTTTTCTATGATTCACCCGTGTGACAGACAGACAGATGGACGGGCGATAGCATATTGTGCTAAGCATATATGCTGTCGCACGCTAAAAACTGTTATATGGGCGGCCAGCTTGATGTGCTGTTGGCTTCTCTGGCAGCCCGTTGCCGTGTTTGTTTACTATCTTTGCTTTATTGTATTTTTGTTCAATGCACGGTGACAAATAAATACGATTGATTGATCTTTATTTTTTTGCGCAACAGAATAAGATACATATTTTGCAAATACAGTGTTTAGCTGCCTGTTACAGTACAGATGCATCATATATTATCTGTTACGACGATCGAAAGCATCTCGCCCATGGCATTACTGTTATACATGTTTAACCCTTTGACGCCCACTGTTGGCATAATGGGTACAGCTATAAAGAATCCTGTGCCAGACCACATTAAGCCGCGTTGTTTGTAATTTTTGACATCCGGGCACTCTGACGCTCACGGCTGATCGTCAGAGTGCCCGGATGTAAAACGTTACAAATGACAGTCTGGCACAGGATGCTTTATAGCTGTACCCATATGGCAACATTGGGCATCAAAGGGTTAAACAGTGCTTGTTGCCAGTTTAATATATGAATGTCGGATGTCACATACAGGAGAGTTGGGCAAGCTGGATCTACTGCAGGAGGGAATACTGCACAAATGTATTAAGCAGCTTATCGAGCGTAAGAAGACGGCATTGGGCGGCGCGGCACGAATCAGCGATATGTCGGAGGACATCGAGTGCCTCTGTGAGATCTTACGCACGGTCGGGCAGCGGCTTGACCACGACCGGGCGCGTCCGTGGATGGACCAGTATTTCGAGCGGATCCGCGCCTATCAGTCGAACGCGGAGCTTCCGGCACGGATCCGATTTCTCCTTCAGGATATTATCGAGTTGCGGGCGCGCAACTGGCAGCCGCGTAAATTGCTCCTTGCACCGAAAACCATTCAACAGGTAATTTGTGATTTTGAAGGAACATTTGAGACTTACAGTTTCGAGGAACTGTTTTTCATCCGATAATCTGCCGTAATGTCTCGATTATAATGCGCACAATTTTGGTTTTAAGACGGTGATCTGAAGTTGGGGTGCAGTAGTGCACATTAGGGTTCGAAAATTACCGGTAATATTGCCAATGTTACGTTACCGGTAAATTACCCGTTAAATTACCCGTAATTTACGGGTAATTTACCCGTAAGTTACGGGTAAATTACCGACGTCAACAGCTGTTAATGCTGGGGTCATGGGCAGTGACTACAAGTGTTGGCAAGTGGGGGATCCCCTCCCCTTTCCTGCACTCCCCTCTTCCCCTCCACACTCTTTTCTCCTACTCCCCACCTTCCCCTTCCCTGTCCTGCCCTACCCATAGAAGTAGGCCCCTTAAATCCAGCTAGGGTGTTAGAGAGAGCGCTCCCACAGCGGGGTCTGGGGCAGAGGTCCAGCCAAAATTGAATGTGGTGCATTTTAGCCTTAAAATCTGACAGCTGGTGGCCACAATTTAACCCTTCGACACCCACTGTTGCATATGGGTATAGAGCATCCTGTGCTAGACAGGGTTAAGCCGCCATTTGTAATTTTTTACATCCGGGCACTCTGATGCTCAGCCTTGAGCGTCAGAGTGCCCGGATGTCAAAAATTACAAATGACGACTTAACCCGGTCTGGCACAGGATTCTCTATAGCCGTACCCATGCAACAGTGGGCATCAGGGTTAGATGATTTTGCTGAGGATCAAGTGACTAAATTTCGATTTCGTGCAGTTTTCCATCCATCTAGATGGTTTAGGTAGTGAGCTGTTGTGATAACGATGCCCGTCGGTTTGCTCGAGCGAGAAAACATTATTATAGCAGGCGCTTTGGAGAAAAAACGACCACAGTTACACTGAGAGCCTCCATGGTCACGTTTGTGGATTGTGGCAAAACGGCTAGACAGATCGATTCGAGATGAAACTTGACAGGCAGTCAGGCAGCCTGGGGTAGGTTGATAACCGGTTATAATAGATAGACGATCAGTTCTCAACGTTAAATCTGTTTAGTAACGCTGAACGAAATAATTCTGTCGATTAGGACGCAAGCATAGCAGAAAAGCGTCACTGTTGACATTGTGGACATGCAATCAGGACACTGGTGTGGGTGGGAGATGGTGGGCGGCGGTGTCAATGGTAATACGTTTAAAGAGGCGATCTCAGCAAGGATAACGGTAGTGCATTGAGATTCGATCGAGTTCCCCGAGAAATGAAATTCTTGAATTAAGAAAAAATTTTCTGTGGCCTTAACATCCCTAGTCTGACGATCCACCAGACGAGGCCGAGGCATCTGTATGT
>Ga0056114_1001882_pt1 | contig 10127 bp, 7 predicted proteins | sample WorMetHERISLAND1_FD_77005 | JGI IMG/M metagenome (GOLD analysis project Ga0056114, IMG submission 77005) | Marine gutless worms symbiont microbial communities from Max Planck institute for Marine Microbiology, Germany - Olavius loisae HERON... ... | reverse complement strand
CGAAACAGTTTCTGTGTTTTATTTCAGTTTTATTTCACCATGTGCGACGGGCTTAATACTGCCCTATTTTATCGACACGCAAGTCATGTACAGAGCTGTTTTGTGTTATCATGTCAACGAGAAAATCGTCACGGACGTGCGACGGGCGGACAGAGAGACGATGTCAACATATTGCCTCTCACCACGTAGTGGGGAGGCTTACTTACATGATGCTGCGAAGTAAAGCATTAAGACACTCGCAATGGTTGTTGATGGATGTAGTGCGGACGACTTTACGGGCGGGTTCATGCAGAGCAAGGCAATGGTTCGTCATGACGGTAATGTGTTCTGGCCGCCGCCTGCCAAGCTGCGTAGTACGTGTAAGATCGACATTACATACTTTCCGTTTGACGATCAGCTCTGTTTGATGAAGTTCGGCTCGTGGACGTATGATGGCTTTCAGGTGAGTGGTTCACACACCTGCTACAGATGCTGCTGCTGCTGCGGCTGCTGCTGTTGCTTGTCATAATCCATTACACGTCCAAACAACGACATCCACGTTCAGTCTTGTACCTATATAGTAAGATAGTAAGATGTAGAAATCGTATGCTCTTTTTCAGCTCAGATATGTCGACTCGTAATATCACAGTCATTCAGGTTTCCGGTGCCTTATTAATCTATTAACGAAGTTTCTGGCATTTTGATTTCCGAACTGAATTGAATATGTTGCAGTTACCAGATTTTGGCACCTTTAGTCAGTCAACTGTCGAAGCTATGGATTGGAAAGAAAGCATAATACTATCGGCCGGCAGTTATAAGTGTATTATGTACATTTCTTTGCTTTGTGGGCGGTGATTAGTCTAGTAAGTAAGTAAGTAAGAAAACTTATGAGGTGCAGCTTTAACAGTTAGTCACAATGCGCCACGGTCTTAACACCCGAACAAAAATTTCTTCAGTAGCCATTTAAATCGTTGAAAGTTAACGTCAGCTTGTCGCAGTTCAGCTGGAAGGCTGTTCCACCGCTTCGGACCTGCAGCTACGAAACACCTGTCTCCATGGTTGCTATAGGTTCGTCTGACAACGCACGTCCTTGATGTGGCAGAACGCAGCTGACGACGAGTGTTGTCGGAGACCAGTCGGCGGTCAGATAGGCTGGAGTCATGCCGGACAGCGACAGGTAGACCATGGTAGCCATCTTGAAATCCACCCGACGTCGAACCGGAAGCCAGTGCAGCTCTGTAGCACTGAGGCGATGTGGTCGTAACATCGAGCGCCCGCCGCCCAACACCAAACGTGCAGCCGCATTCTGGACAGACTGCAGCCGGCTCATCAGACCTTCAGCGATGCCGTAAAACAGTGAGTTGCAGTAGTACAGGCGATACGAAATGATTGAACGCCTGGACCAGCGCCTTTATGGCCACAGTTGACATGGACCGGGCGAGCGGTCGGAGCTGCTGTGGCTGGTAGTAGCCACTGCGACAATGGCAGCCACCAGCATGTTGTGTGCTGACGAGAACAAAACAGCGAACTGATAGAACTGACACGTCATACAAGTGGCTTGCTGTGATGTTGATCGTTGTAGGTGGACGTAACGAACAGGTCGTCGTTCGTTGACCTGTCTAACTACGTGTACAGTGGAGAATGGGAGCTGCTGCACGTCTCAATACAGGTAGGTCTGCTTGCTGACCAAACACCAGCCCAGATAGTCAGAAGGAAGGGCTTTTGACAGTTATGGGCAGACTCAACTATAAACATAAACCAGTGCCCGTGCACAGCGACACCCAGTCAGTGACCGTCCGTCACACACTATCTGTATCAGTATTCAATAATGCTGCTACTCAACTTTACAATGCATCCGCATGTTTTTTGACGTTTATACCGATACCGCGATACTACTGCCATCTTTTACACCGTTACCGCGGGATTACCGTAGAAATTTACTATCTGCCGCGGTAATACCGCGGTTTACCCCATTACCGTGTCACTGTCACTCTAGTGTAGTATACGTGTACGTTTGTCCGCAGCGGTGGTAGGACCAGTTGAAACTGTAGCAGTGTCAGTTTTATTTGGATTTTGGATTTTAAAAAGTCGGGGTGTCGCTATGATATGACGCACTGTTCGGCTGCTGATGGTGATTGATGACGTTGCCATGGTGACGATGTTGCTATGACAGCGCAACGAGATGCTGTACGCGTGCTGCGAGGAGCCGTACTCTGACGTGACGTTCAGCCTGGTGATACGGCGCCGTACCCTCTACTACCTGTTCAACATCATCTGTCCGTGCCTCTGGCTCAGCCTGCTTACCGTCACCGGGTTCTGGCTGCCAGCCGACTCCGGAGAGAAAGTGACTCTCGGTATCACCGTTCTGTTGGCGTTCTCTGTCTTCATGCTGCTGATCGCCGAGAGTACTCCCGCCACGTCCGAGTTCGTACCACTTATCGGTCAGTATATGCCGTCCATCGTCCGCCAATAGACTTGATGAACAGCAGTATCAGCATTCAGCAGTAGTGCAGCCGCAGCGGCAGAAAGTCAACCCTTTAACGCCCACTGGTGTCATATGGGTAGTAGGGTGCAACGAATTAACCCACTTCTTGATCGTGCTAAACGTTACGGTTACTGTGACCCAAGCTTACCGACATTTGAAGTACTGTGCCAGACTGCAGATGAACTATTTAGTAAAATTGTTTCCGACTCTAACAATGTTCTGCACACTCTGCTGCCGCCGCTATTTACAGCATCTCAACATTACAATCTTAGACGTTGGACGCACACATATTCACTTCCTGGACAGGACAGTTATTTGTGTGACTGCAACTTCATAACTAGGATGTTGTACAAAGATAGTTATTAATTCCCAATTTTTATCTCTACTTTTTAATTATCATCTATTCTGTCTTACTTATAGATTTACTTAGTCTATTTAGGCAGTATGTAGTGTACACATCCTTGCGTTCTGACAAGCGCTGTATGAATAAACGAATATGTGTGTATGTATGTAGCTATAAAGCATCCTTTGTCAGACCTAGATAAACCGTCATTTGTAATTTTTGACATCCGGGAACTCTGACGCTCAGGGCTGAGCGTTAGAGTGCCCGGATGTCAAAAATTACAAATGACGGCTTAACGTGGTCTGGCACATGATTCTTTATAGCTGTACCCATATGGCAACAGTGGGCGTAAAAGGGTTAAAATAGAAAGCGTACATAAGACTACACACAATTAAAGCAAAAACTACAAAAAATTTAAGTGTGCCTATTCGTCGCCAAATACAACACAATTACACAATAGCGTTCAACTTGCGCCATGACAGGGTAAGACCATTAGAGAACTGCAGACTAAAAACATCATGGCGAATGTTAATAATCTCGGCATTCTTGTTTTATTTTCAAACGTGAAACATATTCTCCAACAAGCGGCTGTTACTGGGCGATGCGATGTGTTGGCAGGAGTCTACCTGACAGTGGCGATGACCCTGACGTCACTGTCCATTGCCTTGACCGTTTTCATACTGCAACTTCACCACGCCGGTCCTTCCAGTCGACGTCGCGTTCCAGCGTGGATGAGTCGACTGTTCATCCACCGCGTCGGCCCGGCGCTCGGCGTGCGACGTCGACCTAGCTCTGCCGCCGTCAACCACGTCTGGAACCGTCGACGAACTCGGGTCGTTAACACAGCCGACCCAGAGGTCGCCACTGGCGGGTACCTACCGCTGGCGATGCGATCAGCGCGGGAACGAGTCGTGGAAGGCGCCGACACTCAACAGAGCAGGCGACCTGCGCATCAGAACCTAATAGCTCGTCATCTGAAACTCTGTCTGGAGCGACATCGCGCTGAGCAGGAACTGGACGATATCATCACGGAATGGCGGGTCGTGGCTGTTATCTTTGACCGTCTCATGTTCTGGCTGTTTCTGGTCGGGACCGTCGGGACCGCCATCTTCATACTTCTCGTACTGCCGCTGAGTAAGCCAGACGTCAGACAGTCGCGGTCGCGTGAACCGTGACCTATCTACCAGTCGCCGTGAAATACTGTACGTTTGTGATTGCCGTGATGTGGTGATGAAGGCATGAGGCCAAGCCGAAACTGAGGTAGCAGGGTTCGAGGCGGAGGCAGTAAAAACTGACACGTAATGTTGTGTGTGGGCATTGCGAAACAAGTCAAACAACATTAGTTATTTAGCCACGTTTCGCGAATTTAGCCAGCCTACAACATTGGCTTGCCAGCCATGAAAAACTGTGGCTATATTACCACGGCTAGCCGCCAAAAATCCAAGGCAGCCAAAAACAGCTATGTCAAGGGGTCTAACGGTGCCTGCTGACCTGCAGTAGCTGTCCAACTTTAGCAATCGACGACGTCGCTGCGTGGATGCAGTGCTGTTCAACACTGAAAATAGAGAGAATCTCTGGTGTGCATCCAGTAGTCGGCACAGATTATGTCTTCATCCTCTTCTGTTCGTGACCTTGGAATCTACGTCGATTCAGATGTTTCCACGAGGACCCACGTCGCTAAGACCGTATCGGGTTGTTTTGCCACTGTATACGTCAGTTACGCAGCATTCGTCGGTAGCTGTCGCCAGCAGTATTACAGTCACTGGTCGTCTCGTTGGTATTGTCGCGACTGGACTATAGCAACGCCACGCTGTAGGCCTACGTGCTGTCTGACAATCAAATCGACTGATTGCAGTCGGTGATGAACGCTGCCACTCGACTGGCGCTCCTTTGCGCACTGAAGTACGACCATTGTCACCTGCTGCGGGTCGCCGGGTACGTGAGCGCATAATAGTTCAAGCAAGTCGTAGTCCGTACTTTTAAGATAGTACCGTGTATACTGCCTGCACGATATTGCTCCAGCATACCTGACGAGTAAGCTACGTCATGGCCCTCTAGATTAGTACTCTATAGAGGGCTGTGGCTACGTTGAGTGTCTGATAGCGGCACTAGACAACGACTGCGCTCGGCATCCACATCTGCGCTGGTGCCCGGTGGTACTTGGGTTTTATCTTGGTTTTATTATTTTTTACTTCATTTGTTAGCCACTGGTCATTTTTATGTAAGTGGTTTGTACTGATTGATTGATTGATTGACTGCGACTCGCGTTCAAGCGTCATCTAAAAACTCCTATTTGCCATTTGCCAATAGTCTGTATGTAGTCCGTCGTAAGCCAGTAGAATGGCTGTTGCGTCGTACCCTGTAAAGTGTCCTCGAAGTTTTTTTAGACTTAGTGACATTTTAATAACTTTATTAATTTGTGTGTATGTACGTATGTACGAGATTTCTGTTGTTTTATTTGGGCGAGTATGTAGTACATACATTCATGCTGTTTGTACACATTATTTTAGTTTTTTCTCTCTCGACTTTTTGATTCGCAAGCGTTCAGCCTTGACTCATATTGTCATTCGACGTGTCTGTCTGTGGTTTACGTCATTGTGGCTTCTTCTCCGGCAGTGCTTGTTGGAATAGATGTTCTATGAGGAATGTCTAAGTGGAAGTGGTCTTCACGGACAGTGGATAACTGGATATGACGTCAGTAATGACGTCATGAAAGTTAGTATCTCGTAAATTTCAAATGACGATATTTCTGGAACGGGTCGTGTTTGATTCTAGGGTATGGTTTTCGGGGACAGCGTATGCACCAAATCCAAGATGGAGGCCGGCTGCCATCTTGGAAATTTTAAATGACCATATCTCTGGAACGGATCGTCCGATCAACTTCGTGTTTGATTCTAGGTGCATATTGTCAGTAGCGAGCGAACCGGATCACCTACCAGCTTTTCACTGTTAACAGCTGTGTATAAACTATACATGTGCACATCTGTCTTCTTGTTTGCATCATCCATCTGAGTGCTTTCTTCACGCGGCAAATGACATGTACATATATGTACAAACAAAAAAAACAGTAACAAGACCAGCACACTTTACATCAAATTTAATATTTGCAAAAATGCGCGAAAAATGGACATTAACATCCTGCACTCAACAGTTAACGTTGTGTTAACCAACACTAATGAGAAACGGAACCGACAGCCTGCATGCATGCAGGCTGCATGCTATTTACACCGACTGTGTAACAACTGCAACAGACGAACTAAACATCTGTGCGATCCTCGAATATCATTCAATACATTCACTAAACATTTAAAAACTTACAGGATCTCTTCATCAAGAGGCCACAGTGCACTGGAGCAATTTGACTTTAAAGTGCCAGTCGCCGGTTATTAATGAATTGACTTACTTACTTACTTGAAACATCAGACGTGTTGAACTTGTTGCTTGGAGTGGAAAAGCAATGGGCTGATACGGTATGGCCAGGAACCAAACAAAGATTCACTGAATATTCACTATAAAGCATACAAGAATGCGACACATAACATACATATGAATGCTTCTATGTATAGATCTGCTAATACAGATGATCAACAGCATTAACAACCACAGGTGAAGGAAGCTGAGTTCCAACACATTCGAACTGAGCATCGTGTAGGCCTAACTGCGGCACCTATAGTTCTTTCACTTGTTTATACTTTGTATAAACAAGTACTAGTGTACTACTTTGTAGTTCATCAACTATGACGAACTATCTCGGTTCAAGCGCTTATCATTATACCAAAACTAGGTATTTACGATCATATTAACGTATTGCATGACTAATGAAATATCACTGATGATTGCATGTACACCGTGTCTCAAAAAAGTAGCACATCATACTTTGCGGAATATTTTCACGCAGGGTTGACCGATTGCAAAAATTTCATCAGCTACAGAATCAGAGATAATTGGCGAACACAAGTTTGTAATCAATGTTTTAATTTTTAACGTGCCAAAGTGCTGCCACCTGGCGAATTAACACGTATCAAATTGGCAACTGTGCGTGCACAAAAACTGCACATATTTTGGTCTTTTTGCCCGTTTGTTGCTTGATTATTAATTATTATTATTGATTACTGATTGCATTGGAAAACAATTCTTTTTATTAAATTTCTATGACGTCACGTGACCCGGAAAAGTCAATTCTCGTGACCCCAATGAGCTTAGAGCCCGATATCTCAAAATCGGCTGGATAGAGACTCCATTCCAAAGTACCACCAATAGGAAATGGCCTATGTGGTATCGAATGGTCACGTGACCGATGTCGTCACATAACCCCCGAAAGGTCAAACTCGTGTCCCCAATACGCTTAGAGCGCAATATGTCGAAAACAGCTGGAAATGCTATTTAGCAAGTTGCTAATTACTAGATAGTCTGCTGTGAGGCAGTACGGTCGGCTATCCTAGCGACAACTTGGCTTCTTGTTCAATTTATAAGAACTTAATTCACAGCTTTATTCTGCATTATCTTACCTTCAAGAAACTTTAAAAAGCGTTAAATTCGGTTAAAATTTAGTGAACTTATGGTGCTAAATGTAATGTGCTACTTTTTTGAGACACGGTGTATATTATCTCTTGAAGTTAAAGTGGTTTTTGAATTTACTGTAAAGTAATCTGTTTGTTCAAGTGAAAGATAGCAGAAAAGTGTAATTGTTCAGGCACGCAGAATTCTATTTTGTTATAAAAATTTTAGTCAAAACTCTGTAGTGTACGGCTCTGCTCCTTGGCCCCAAATTCCCACCGGGCCCTGCTGGGTGATTTCCATTCCCAGGAAATACCCCAGACTTCTTAGAACAGTCCCTGGCCAGAGTTCCGCCACCTCCTAAATACAAACATTTACCTCTGTTAACAACAACAACCTTCTAGTCCAATACATGTACATGCCACATACATCAAGTCTGACAATCACCAGGCTGCAACTGCAACTGCAACTGTAAGTACACTGTTTCCATGTTAGTGTACCCAGTCAGCGACACAATCCAGTCACTAGTCACTACTCTGTGTGTCAGTGTGTCTTGCGAGGACTGCTCAAAGTGGTGTTAGCACCCAGCACCGGACGCAGCACATGATGATGTGGATACAGGCCGCAGTATCACAATTCATGATTCGAGCAGTTACAATAGCAGGAATATTCAGAATAAATAAATAAAAGCACACACAGACACACATACACTCTACACAAAGGCCAGCATACCGAATACCCAAGCAAGAGTTCAATTCTATTCGTCAAAAATAGTAAACATGGCTGGAAATACTCTGACACTAATATCAATCTGTTATCAGTCTGTTACATCTGCTACCAATCCACTGTAATAAAAAAATTTCAATATTGTAGCAAAACAAAGACGAGATGCTGCCTGGCTAAATACGTCAAACACTGCCTGCTACACTCCGTATACGAAACAGAAGGATGGACAGATAGATCGTTAGGGGTTTTATGGCATTTTTAAGCACACAAATAGCAGCTATATCATGCCTGAAATAGTTTCAAGTTTATTAGTAAGGCCAATGGCGTGTACAAAATGAATTATTCATTTAGGATGAATATTATGTTAAGAGATCTTTGAGATTAGAAGTTGCATAGCAATTTACCAACCAGAAGTTAGCTATCAACTTCTAGTTTTGCTGCTTCAGTAAATTGATACAGACATAATCTGATGTTAGAAGTTACATAACACACACACTTTGCCTTCATATACACATACTCAACTATCTCACTTGATACAAACTGTGCTCATGTAATGTAACATGGTTTACAATAAATCAAATCTACAACAACACAAACGTATCGCGTTCGTTGTCAAAGTAACTTGAGTATTTAACTGACAACACTGAATTAGTACAAAATATAAGATGAAACCGACAAAATGGCAGCTACACAGGCTAGAACCATGACACACGTTGTGATTCAAATAACATTGTTATTTTGACAGCATATGCTTGCAGTGTCAGTCGGGTGAATGAGTGTGTAGATTCTTAACGGCACATCAGCACAACTATGCCATACAGCGCCATTCACGATGGTTCATGCATGAAAATACAGGACAGAAGACAAACTAAAAATACAGACAATACATAAACTGAACACAACCCAGAAAATGGATTGGATTGTGCATGGTTTTACGTCGCCGCCAACACAGAATAGGTTATATGGGAGACGGGTTTTTACAAGTCAAAAGACCCAACCAACAGTATCAAAGTACTGAAGGAAAATCTACAAAGGAAAACAACCCAGAGAACAAAGAAAATACAAAATACACATATGCATACACATACAAAATAGTAGACAAATAAAGGATACACGTATAAGCACAGCAAATCCCCTAGTCTACAATAATATGGGGTGACTAGGGGACAGCTCCCACAGAGGGCAGGTCGCTAGGCCTGAACAGTGGTGGGGCTGCCGCCATGGTACTCCCCACAACCCAGAAAAAGCAAAACAAAACTACCCTGATTTAGTCGACTTTTATGACATCGGCCAGGAAACGAGGTGGGCATACTCCACAATGTTACCGAGCCCACACAGGGCAGGGCAGTGAAGTTGTGAGGCCACGGAGGGCAATAATAAAGCAGAGTATGCTCCATCTGCAAGCTGACTGTTTACAGCACAGGATCAGTTATGACCGACCACATCACCCAATAATGATGTGCAGGACGTGTAGATTAAGGATTGTCCATAAAGAACTGTGGACAAAAAATTGACAAAAAAATGAGCACTTGTCTGCCTTTGTCTACACTGGACTTTATCCCTTGCAGACATCGACAACTGTACTGAGAAGCACACTGTTCATCTGAGTTAACAATGACATGGTTGACTTCTGCCAATACAACACCTCACGTAGGCCCAACGAAAGCAAAAAAAGACACAAGGAAAGGGAGAATGTGCTTCATGCTATACGAGCATAACTAGTCCCTCATCTTAACACATTCCAGAGGTCTGGCCCGTCAACCTGACTCAGTCTGCACCTCAATCTGGTCTCACCTCTCTTCCATCCACAAAACCTCCGGTATCCACATTCAGTGGATTCCAGCTCACATCGGTATTCCTGGCAACACACTGGCAGACCTGGAGGCCATCACTGTTGCCCAGCTGAGAACGGACCACTGCCTGCTGCTGGCCAGCTACCTTCACCGTATCAGATGACAACACTCTCCGGTGTGTCCATACTGCGGAGGCGATGACGAGATGGCACAGCATCTTCTTCTTTGCTGCCCGTCGCACATGCAGGCACGGACATCCATCAACTACATCAACTCAACCGATCCTCGATGCATGTGGTCCTTT
>Ga0056114_1001881_pt1 | contig 10127 bp, 2 predicted proteins | sample WorMetHERISLAND1_FD_77005 | JGI IMG/M metagenome (GOLD analysis project Ga0056114, IMG submission 77005) | Marine gutless worms symbiont microbial communities from Max Planck institute for Marine Microbiology, Germany - Olavius loisae HERON... ... | reverse complement strand
GCTTTCGATTGACATTAAGATCGATGACCTTGGATGACCTTGAACTGCTGTAAGGTCAAATTTTGTCGGAATTTCGCGTGATTTCGCGACTTTGGGAGGCAACAACTGCTAAAAGAGTGAAGATGGACCCATAATATCAGCAACTGATTGTAGCCCATTAAATGTACTTTTCAGCGATGTATAGATTACGTTGGTATCGCAGCCTCGCAGGGCGTTCCGCCGCTAGGGGGCGTCAAACAAGGGAGGGGTGGGGAAAACAAGCCATTTTCGAGCTAAATGCGTCAATATCTTGAAAACGGTAAGAGATAAATCCATAGTTACTGTATATTACTGGCTAATAGGAAGTTGCATATGAGGTTTCGATTGACACCAAGATCGATGACCTTGGATGATCCTGAACTGCTACAAGTTCGAATTTTCGGAGAATTTCGCGGTGTTTCGCAGATTTCGGAGGCAACAACAGCTAAGCGAATGAAGATAGACCCGTATTGTCAGCGACAGCGTAGAAACCTACTGAATGTACTTTTCAACACCTTTCAATACCTTTTCCTTGCGTTGATTTGCCATACATTTTTTCGCTACGGGGCCTTCATACACGCACTGCTTTCGCGCGCTTACCTTAGCGTTAGCTCGGCTTTCTTGTATGCACTATTATCAGTATGTTTGTAGTTCATGGGTAAATAAAGTGTTTAACGACCTTTAATTCGTCCAGCTCTATTCTTTTGCTTTTTGTTGTGTTATGTGTAAATTTTGAGCAAATAAAGATGAATGAACAAGTGAACTCGTTGCCAGATGAACTTAGAAATTCTGGCAGTTTTGATGGCTTTAACGTTTTAAACGATTCTTAAAACAATATATGCGTCCAAAGTTACTAATTTTACTATAAATGACTAGGAAGTTGCATAATTGCGCTTTCGATTAACGCCAAGATCGATGACCTTGCATGACCTTAATGTGCCAAAAGTTCGAATTTTCTCCGAATTTCGTGTTATTTTCGCAGATTTGGGAGGCAACAACGGCTAAATTATTGAAGATAGACCCGTATTGCCAGCGACTAAATTGTAGCCCACTAAAATAGTTTTCAGCGATAGGTAGAATACGTTGATATTGCTGTGGAACGAGTGTGGGTTCCTCCGCTAGGGGGTCTACAATTAGAATACAGTCGGCGAAAATGTCTATTTTCAAGCTTTCTAGGCCTAAGCGAAAATATCTCGTAAACGGTAAGTAATAGGCCTATAGCCATGGTTACTAGGCCTATTCATCATCAATAGAAAATCGCGTATATGGTTCACTTTCTGTAGATTTATCCGCTAGGGGCCTTCATAAATGCACTGCTGTCGCGCGTTTACCTTTGCGTCAACTAGGCTTTCTTGTTTGTCCAGCACGCCAACCTGTGTGGTCAAAGGTAAACGATTCATTGTCGAGTGATTTCATATGTTCTGTTTATTATGATGCAGTTGTACAATTACACACAGTTCGACACTTATACAATTACAGTCCACGCCTGCACTGAAAATAGGCTACGAACGATAAGCTTCAATAATGCAGCGTAGGCTACATCTTTTGATTATCAAGCGTTGCTCACTTGGTTTGTAATGTGGACAGACACTGTAATGTGCAAAACACTGAGATTTTTTTTCTCAGTGAATAGAATTACATTAGCCTATACTAAACACTGAACTCTTCTATGGACAAGATATTAATATTCCTCATTTATATACTACAAATAAACAGTTCAATGTTATTAAGTACAAGTTTCTGGAAAATACTTTGGAGACATTGATGTTTGTATTTTGCAGTCATAAGCCTGCTGTAAAAAAGAGATTATTTATATACACAAAAGTGGACATAATTGAAGCGGTAAAATGTCCAGTAGGCCGTTCACCGAGTTCTTGGTCTGTATATAACATCACAGTCAACACTCTGTGGCTGCTGCTGCTGCTGCTGCTAGAGATCATGATGTTGCTGAACTACGACCTCACTATCTTCGCTGTACTTATACAGATATCTCTCACGCTCGTCGGCGTTATTATTCTGGTCATCACGAGACAGCTGCTGCTGCTGTTGATCAATCAGTATTTCACCTGTGTCATCACCACTAACAACAACCAATACTTCACGCTCCACACCTGGCTGCTCTTCAACTGAACATTCACCTGCGTCTTCGCCACCAATATCAACCAGTACTCCACGCTCGTGATCTTCAACACGATAATCAATGAGTGCTTCACCTTGGTCAGCCACAAGATCTTCGCCACCAACAACTACCAGCACTGCACTGTCTTCACCTGGCTGCTCTTCAACCAATACCTCACCTTTGACTTCGCCACTAGTATCAATCAGTACTTCAGACTCTTGAGCGCCATGATCTTCAACAGAATATTCAACCAGTACCTCACCTTTGTCTTCGCCACCAACAACTACCAGCATTTCGCTCTCTTGACCTGGCTGCTCTTCAACTGAGTATTCAACCAGTGCCTCACCTTTCTCTTCACCACCAACAACAACCAGTACTTCACGCTGTTGTGTGCCATGATCTTCAACTGAGTATTCAACTAGTACGTCCTCTTTGTGAGCCACGTAATCTTCGCTACCAGTATCAACCAATGCTCCACCTGTGTTAGCCAGTTGCTCTTCAACACTGTAGTCAACGAGTCTTTCATCCTGGTCAGCCACGTGATCTGCAACAACCTGTACTTGAGCCTGTTGTACTTCTTCATCTTTGCGAGCCAAGTGATCTCTCCTAATGCCTTCAACCAGTAGTTGATAGTCATGATCTGTGTCATCTTCCTCCTTATTCTCATCCACCAGCTGAATATAATCATCATCATCACACATATTACTCTCTTGTCGCTGCAGCTGTTCTCTCTCACTCACTGTCTCCTCTGTTTCTTCAAGCTTCTTGTCTTCCACGTCTTCTATCAACTGCCTTTTCTCTTCTGCATTGGTCTTGGCTTCAACATTGACTCCATTGCTGTATGCCCGTGATTCAACCATCTGTACCATCTGCAACAATAGCACACAAGTCAATAAGTATTAGAATGATTCGTCGGCCTGCTCAAATCGTCTGAAACAATCTCTCATATCACCGGTGTTCATCATTCATCACACACGGTTAAAGACCTATCACATCAAAACCTGAGAACGATTAACCTAGTTAACCTAGTTAGCCGACCGTACTTTCACGGTCGCGCTTATGCTACAGTGTTGCGTCTGTCTGTCTGTCGTCTGTGACGTATGTATTGTGACTAAACGGTGCATCCTAGTTTTCTAGAGCAAAAGTTACTATTGACAGCATATAGGAAGTCGTATATGAGAAATCGATTGGCACCAACATGAATGACCTTGACCTTTATTTAGAGGTAGTTTAAGGTCACATCAACCATTGCGTCACATTTGCCATTGAATATCTCGGAAACCGTTAGAGATAGAGGCTTGGTTCCAAAGGACCACCAATAGGAAATGGCATATAGGGTATCAAATGGTCACGTGACCGATGGCGTCACGTAAGCCCCGAAAGGTCAAACTCGCGACCCCAATACGCTTAGGGCCCAATATATCGAAAACAGCTGGAGATGCTATTTTGTAACAAATGCTGTGTGAAGCAGTATACGGTCGGCTATCCTAGCGACAGCTTGGCTTCTTATTTTAGTACTATTTACCACATCAAGCAACAAGCTGCAGAAAATTTGCTGTAATGCTTCTTTATTAATAAAGTGGTCCGAAATCCGCCAACATTTGCAATGAGTATAAATTACCTGTGCTATACATACAACGAATCTAAAACATCTCATCCAGGTGTGTATTTGTGTGTGTTGGTTGCGCTGTCTGTAGCCTCGAAATGTGACCACTCTTCTCCGCTGCAAGCAAAGCTCAAAGTCCCACGACGCGCAGAGGTGAGACGGACGGGTTTGTGAGAGACCTTTAATTGTTAACGTTTAACAGGCTGTCTGGTCATTGATACTGACTGGAGGAGATCGAAGAGGTGAGTTGACTTCAGTCGGCTGACTCGCTGCCTCGCGCTTTGCTCGCATCTCCCTGACATATCCAGACGGAGTGACAGGCTTGACGACCGGTGACCCACTGATGCTCGTGTTGCTGCTCGCTGGGCTACCGAATGACGAGTTCTCGAACATGGCACGAGTGGCGGCAAATGTGCCCAGTCTCTTGACATTTCCCACTGAGTCGCTGTCCACGCTGGCTTCAGTCAGCAGCGTAGATCGCTAACACACAGCAACGTACACCACTTGTCAAACGTTATCAAAATGAAGTTGCTCCAGCTATCTATTCTGAGCGCCGACAATGATTTAATGTAAAGGACAATTTCTGCTACATCTTCGACATTTCGATCTGTATGCATTTGAACACGGTGACCTTTAGGCTTACAACAACATCGGATCCCCCTAGTTCTTCTAGGCTAATACACCCACTAAACAAATCATACTTTCGCTTTCCTGATTGCTAAACCGAAATTGCATAAATGCACTGTTAACACGATGAGGTTTTCATACAGTGAAAGTTTAGCAGAGAATCGACGTAGAAATGGGTCAGAAATGACATGAGTAAATGTGCCTTATAAAGAGCAAAATCCGCATGATGTGACGTGTACAACGTGTAGTCTAAGTCTAAGCAAAGTGTTTCCTAAGGAAACGGTTTCCCAAATATGCCAGTAATAAACACAATTTCAAACTTTTAAAGCGAACTAATCTAGCTAACCGACACCTCTGAAACCGTACGATGAATCAATCAACCAATCAATGGGCTATATAATAAAATCACTAATAGGTCGGCTAAAACAACGCTAATAGAAATAGAAAAAGACTAAACAGCTAAGACAGCTAAATGTTTTCAACGGCTGCTCGAAACATTCCAAGGACGGAACACTGGTGACGCTTTCAGGAAGACTGTTCAATGTCCGCGGAGCAGCAACGGTGAAGGTCCGACAGTCGGACACCTGAGTGACAGCAGGAATGACCAGGTGACTGATGGCGTGATGTATTGCGAAGGACTCGTCGGCAATGCGTGCAGGTGAACCGTTAAGAACTTTATGAATGAGAACAGCAATCCTAGGGTTGATGAGATTCAGAAGAACAATTCACGAGACAAACAACAAATAACTTAAATGTCGCTGCTCAGTTGCAGCAAAACCATCAGGATAGCATGATTCAAATCATGTTGAAGCTCAAACAAAATCATAGTTTAACAATCTGTGAACAAAACAATAACATTCGTATATATGATTCGTCTTACCGTGGGTGACTGCAAGACAGGTGATGTCACTCCTGCTGATGTCGCCACTGGACTGAAGACGCTGTCACACATACAACCGCAAACACCCAACTTCAAGTCTCTCTGTGTGTAAGGTGTTGGTTACCGCATACAATAAAAGTAATTCCCCAAGTCGGCAGGAAATTCCACAGCCACTGTAGAGGACGAGATCGATATGGATATGATGGCATGCAGATATTGATAATGTCGCGTGACGGTGAATGACCTTGAATGAAGGTCATGACCTTGAACATTGTTTTCAATTCAAACAGCAGTAGTTCAACAAATTAGTCGGCGACAATGCAGTATATTTGTCAAGCTGTCGACGCTCTCAGCTGTGGGGTTTCATGCAGAAGCTAAACTGTCCTACAAAGGTCACTGTAGTCAGGTCACTGACAATCACACGTTTGATATCAAACTGCAGCAACGCTGTCTCATTGCGAGACGAAACGACTTATTGATCACGAGCTCACAATTACCTTCTATTTAGGCGACAACACTTCAGCTGAACTGACGGTGACTCAGTTGTGAGCTTTATCGACAGCGTTTAGTGATTAAGAGAACTGACACGTTGTAATCAGTGGTATATAAGTGCAACGATATATATAGCCGTTCGACACTATAACAGCGTATGACGATTGACGAGGCGGACGCACAGACAGACGGGTGTGTCACGCGATAAAAAGTTCATAAGACGGACGCTTCGCGATCTTATAAGGTCATCTCGGTCTCATGACCACAGATGACCTAAATACAAAAAAGTCTTTGTAGAGCTGACCGTTCTGAGAGCACAATGTCTGATGACCTCTGTCGCGTGTACGGCGCTGTAATCATGCACAACATATTTATGTGTACAGTTCTGCACCACAAAGCACACGTTTCAGCTGACAAACACTGTTTTTCACATCTCAATGCAGCAACTATCTACAACGTTGTTACTACTAGCAGAACCCGCAAGCCTTCAAAACGCAAAACTGCCATTATACCACAATAGCGGCAGGCTAACAGGCACGAAAGCAGCATAGACAGTCCACGATCTGACGTGTACAACTACAGACTGACTGATTCCTGGTTAATAAGCAGAACAGATGCGACTGGTGATTGCTATAAACATTGCTTACTGGTGCCTGCTGACGCTACGGGACTTCCTTCGAACTTGTATCTGCCTGCAACGACAAACGCATGACTTCAGCGTCTACGTGAATCATCGTCTAACAACAACGACAGCTATCGCGCGTCCGCGGGTGCAGTCGAGTTTGGAGTGTAAGTCTTTGTGGGTGGACACTACTGGGTAGTGAAAGAAAGTTGAATTGCTGTCGTGTAACATAAACAAAGTCAACTGGTGGATATGACACAGTGAAGGCAACCGACTTCCGTGAACAACAGAAGACGATCGGTGGCACTCAACGCCTCTTCATTGCTCGGACCAGATCTTGTCATCAACACAACTCGACCGACGACCAACGGTTGTTGATAACACGGTCACTCGTGTGTGACGGAATATCGTCACATGACCGCATTTCACCTGTATTTATCGCATCCGTTAGCCGATGACTCCGTCGGAGTTCGTAATGGCGTTCAATTCCAAGAAAAATAAAATGGCGACGTTACTGGGCTGATGATGACGCCTGTTAGCCGGTTTAACACGACTTCTGTATGCGACAGACGGACAGACAGACGGACAGACAGAACACCGCCATAACACTATCGCGTTCTCCATAGCTTCACTTAGTGCGAACGCGCAATAAAACCAGTTTGTTAAAAACTTGCCAACACACATACTGTTCAGAAACCTGTACGTAGTTCTGAGGTGGCTTGCCCATGAAAAACTTAAAGCTTTCACTTTTTACGTTGGCGGTAACATACACGCAATCTGAGTCTGCCATTGTGTTACATACGACACATAGGCTACAGCTATCGCCACGGTTGTACTTGTAGTCTTATTAATTTACTTAATTTTTCCGATCTTTCGCCACATAGCTTATAAACCATACGGGGCAGGCCATGCAGCTGATTCAAATAAATTACGTCGCAGTGTTCAAAATGAAGTGACTTTGATTTTTACCAAATTTGGTGCCGATTTGACAATGGCAATGAGGTTAATTTCACACTTGCTTGCGATCATCAACAGTCGAATAGATAAATACAAATAAATCTAATCCAAATTTCTATTAACAGGCCGGTATAGCAAAGTGGCCCCGTTTTGGGCCTACGTTTTTGCATGTGTGTCTATGTGTGTCTTTAGGACATGGACTTAGACTCAACAATTAGGGACTGAGGTACTTGAACTTGGACTTGAACTTTCATGACCTTGAAGTAGATTGCAAGGAAGGACTCTTGTTGTGTAGCCTACTGACAGAATTAACAGTTGACCCGTAGTACATACCTCCGCCCTCTTTGAATATTCTCTCGTAATGTGTCTTGCAGTATGGCTGACTGTCTCCGACAGTGTACTGACCGAGGCTAATAAATCAACATCAACATCAACGTGATTATCGTGTTCACTTTTCCAACACATCAGTGAGAATATAGTAAATTAAGTACAGTAAGAAAATGCGCGGTAGATGTCACATGACCAAACAGATGCATTCATACACCGAGAAACGTACAAGTACGCATACAGTCTAGCCTATAGAATACTGATTAGCTAATTAACAGCTCAATAGCCCCACCAATGACCCACTTGGATTTAGAGTGGGTATGCCTACCTGTAAAATTCATCATTGTCTATTTCCTGTTCAAGGTCATTCAATGTCACGTAGCCCCTAATTCACAAACACGTGCGCGTCCAAAATGCTAAAGGCCGCAACCCACTAGGCGAACAAGTTGGAAACTAGTTGCTAATCCGGGTTGCCAACCCGAGTTAGCAACTAGTTTCCAACTAGTTCGCCTAGTGGGTTGCGGCCTTAACAGATGGAGATAACTAACTAATACGTCATTTAACAAACCACGTGAGACCTTGAATGCGTCAATGTCTCAGTACCGTAATGCAGATATCATATAGCCTACTGTATTAGAACGATCTATAGGCTAGCTGCTCTATATAGTTGCACAGACGATATTATAACATAGGCCTATTACTATATACAATATGATTACGATTTGAAACGTACGTGAGAGTTTTCTTGCAGAATGTACATCGGAAGCAGGCTCTGTGGTAGACCGCCTGCCCTGTACCAATCCTTTCCGTCAGATAGACTCTCTTATCACACGAACCACACAGCTCGGCGTTCGCAGTCTGCAATTACGGTTACTTCACATATTTTCACAGCGGTTTTAATTTATAGTGTTGCATAATAAACCTAATTACTATAAGACTTGCGTTTGTCAAAATTAAGTGTTGCGACTGCTGCGAAAGTGCAATTTTACAGCTGGTCACATCACTAATCGCCTAACGCACGCAGTACCATTTCTATTGCGTTAAAATAGGACTGAACATTTCTCGAGGAGTGAGACGGATCAACGTTAATCCGCGTCTATAATCTGTCAGGCAGACTGGTGTATGTCTGCGGATCGGCGTCTACATATGGACACTCCGCAGTCGTTACTAGTTTCTAGCGGCTGCAGCTGCTAGCTAGCTATAGCAGCAGGCATTGTGCACCGTGGAACGTTGTGGATTGACAATAATTTCTCGTAATTACATGAAGTAACCATTTTCAGACATTAATCCTGCACTCTCTATCGCAGGCCCGTAGGTCGCCAACAGCACACAGACGTTAATGACGTTGGAAGCTGGTACTGCGGCGATGTGAATACATCTCATCAGAGTAAGTATGTAAGTATGTAACTAATTACCGGTCAATTGTGTTTGTGTCATGTACGCCTATGTAAGTGACCAACCACCAATTTGCCGCAGAAAAGTTTAAAGTTCAGTTAATACAAGACACTCAAACTTAGTCAATGATAGGCGTATATCAGAGGGTTGCTAACGTTCGAGTCTCGAGTTTAAAAACTCGAGTTTCGAGTATTAGAAATGGGCGTATTCGATGTTTCCTGCATATTCAGTTAAAGCACGAAACTCGAGTTTTAATACTCGAAACTCGATACTCGATTGAACATAACACTCGTATATCAGAGCTGTCGACCTGTCAAACGTACCATGTTGTTGCCCAACTTTGCAGACACTGACGAACCTTTTGATGGTCCTGCAAGAACAGAATGATATAGACGAGACGATACGATACGATAGTAGCGTTTAACGTGGACTCGAAAGCCGAGTCCTACAGCTTAATCTAGCACACGTAGCCAGTAGACAGTAAGATAGCAGTGACTGTTGTGTATTTACACTGATAACACAGCACTGCTTGCTGTGTCTAAACAGTAATGTATTACAGTTTCAAACTGAACAAATATGCTAAAGCAAAATACGAAGTTAACCGTATTTATTCCTTTTTAATTGCGGTGGGTGTATCCTGTCAGTCATTGCAGTAGCATGGCTGTGAAGGCCTATACATTACGAATGTGACCTTTAACATAGATACTGAGATAGTTATTCACCCACGGAGGCCCCTAAGTGGCTGTAATAAAAGGAACAACGTATTAACTATCAATTGTAAATTGTACCAACAGCAAGTAGCTATTATCTGAGTATGGTCTACTGTGGGTAAACTCGTCTGTCCATAATTAGGCCCTATATGCTATCACCGTCACACCAGCCACGAGAGTGGCGGGTCAGGAGATGTCCAAACAAACGACGTATTTGTATACCGGAAGTTGCTTTTTTATTTTAATAATCAATTATCAACAAAGATTTAGAATGATACTAGCACATCAAGCTGACTGTGACTGTATACACACCGTTTACGTTCACGAAAGCGTCAGCCATGATTGAGATTATCTACAACGACATCGGCACAGTC
>Ga0056114_1001880_pt1 | contig 10129 bp, 9 predicted proteins | sample WorMetHERISLAND1_FD_77005 | JGI IMG/M metagenome (GOLD analysis project Ga0056114, IMG submission 77005) | Marine gutless worms symbiont microbial communities from Max Planck institute for Marine Microbiology, Germany - Olavius loisae HERON... ... | reverse complement strand
GAAAATGTTAAGTGATATTTTCAGTTTCTCATTCACTCTGCATTTGCCCAACTGGCTGTTGATATCGATCAGAATTTACAGCGGCATCGCGCGGTTTCCCTGCGACAGCATGGCTTTCTTGTTATTATCAGGCCTGGAGTAACGATTATGAATGGACAGAAGAAGTCTTGACCTCTGCATTGGCGTGCCGGACTTGTAGTCAATCTGTAACACAATGGCTTCTGGGTTTGACGGCAGATAGCATCCCGACTGAAGCGGAACTTTGGACAGCGCTTCCAGACACGCCTTCTTCCGTTCATCACCCTTTGGAAACGGTCTGAACAAATCGACAACACATACCCGGTGCATTCCCGGAAAACAGAGATAAATTTTGAACCATTCACCATGAAATACTGTGGTCTGTATTGAAATGTTCAGCAAAAATTACAAAATACCAATACTCGCAAAAATAAAACGAATTAAATTCCAGGTTACCGAATAATCAAAAGTGTAAACATGGCATATAATAAAAAAATTAAGTAATGTGACGCAAATAAATCACGACCTTTGAGAACGATTGTTAATGAAATGGCATGGTGGAAAGAGGCAATAATGTTTGCTAAATAACATAGATAATTCAATACGTAGCATTTTTCAGCATCACAAGGTAAGTAAGTAATAAAATGATATCTTTTGCATGTGATATTACAGGAATAAGGGTAAATAAATGAAAGTATAGTTCATGTACTGAACGCATTCACATCCCTGACACACCACATGCTAGCAATAATCCGACAGGGTCTGGCAAGCACAGATCAAGGCCACATTCTCGAAACTTCTTAGGAAAATCGTAGGAAGATTTGTTATCTTAGGACATTCATAGGAAAATATTTGGCAAAGCACTAATGTCGAATTATGAAATAATAACGCAATAATAATTGTAATGTAATAATTGTAATGAACACGTTAAATCGCGAATTAGTAACTAGAGCGAAATTATGTCTGGATAAGCAGACATTGTAAAAGATTGTCCTAAGATAAGAAATCTTGCTAAGATGTTCCTAAGAAGTTTCCAGAATGTGACCCCAAATCATTTATCTTTCCAGAGCACATACTCTACACTGACTCTCACATATCGCTGCCGACCCAAAGCAAAATATTTTTTTTCTCTAAAATTCAGCCGACGCATTGCACAAAACGAAACCCACTTGATGATGCGTGAGATGTCGGTGATCTGATGAAAGAAATCAAACTCTCGTTCATAGAAGCTCAGTGCCGGGCCGGTCATCGACTTCTTGATCAGTTCAATTATGTTCTCCAGCTGCTCGCCGATTTGCTCTGAAAAATACAAGGTTGAAACGTCAGCAAAAATGCTACGAACGTTCACAGTTTCCGACGAAAATTTTTTTTTTTTAAGTGGTCATAAAATGTGGTCTTTTCGAGATAACTTTGAGAGTCCAGGCATAATTAATGAGAAGCACAGACCATAGGTCACACACGCCATAGACAGTAAACTACTGATTATAGATTGATTATAAGCGCACTCACAAGCAGTTTGAGTCAACAGCCAACAGCAGCAATATTATCACTAATGGCAGCGGCAACCATTGAACAGACGACATAAGATGACGTCACTTGACATGTGTATCGGCTGCTATAATAACAATTATTCTATGACTTTCTATGTTATTTACAGCATACTGTGATTACTGCTTTCATTGCAATGTAAGTGGCTTTGTCGTTCCTTCTGTAAAACTTGATATGACTGACTCACAAACGGCTGTGGCAGACGTAGCCTAGAAACTTGACATTTATTTAATCGGTTATTTGCAAAACCGTTAATGTCCACACACCCTTTATGTTGTGATTTTCATGTGTTACACAAAAACGCAAATATCCATACTACTTGTCACCGGTATTCTGACAATATGACGAAAAGAACATGTGATAGACCCATCACTAAATCACCCAAAGAAGTCCGTTTTAGTCATAATTACACAGTAATGTTTACAAGTGAGCAGTGGCAGAAAAATTCAGTAAGTAAGTAAGTAAATTTATAAAACTCGACTTTTACTCTGGATGTCTATCAAATGTTATTACTGTGCTGTACTTAGATATGATAGGTTTAAAGTTGTAAAAATAAAAGTGGAAAAAATAAACTTACATATGAAATCGCACAAGTTAACGCTAACAAAATGTGACCTGAGCTCTACAATTTTTCGCGAACCGAGCAGTTTACCAAAACTGGAACAAATCTTTGTAAATTTACAACGTTCCATACCATCATACTCAATGCCTTCTTCGTCTTTGAATATGTTGGACTTCATGTTCCATATGAACTGGTGAGCTACGAGCTGAGACTGATTGGCTGCCCACAGTATGAACTCCGTCACATAACCCATCTACACCAGCAACACACGAGGTGATACAATAGAAGAGTGTAACATGGATTCAAAGGTTGAGTATGATAACTTTAATCTAGCACACGAAACTAAAACAACACACGCCAGTGCCCGCTTAGTTCAGTACAGGTTCAAGATCCGTGAAGGCCGTCCGGAAGGAATAAGAAGACTATGGAGGAAAGGATTTGTGAAAAAGATGAGTGTTAAGCCTTGAGTGAAAGACCGAGGGAGTGACAGATGGTGAGAGCAAACTGTGATGAGGTGATATGCGTAGGATGAGGTGAACCAGGAGGAAAGTGAACAGAATGAGGTTGACGGAATGAAGAAGGGAGTTGATTCCACAGGCGAGGTGATGCATATCTAAAAGAGCGGTTGGTGATTTGATTGAGCAGGGTTTAACGTCTCCACCAACACAGTATAGGTTATGTGGGAGACGGTTTTACGGGTCAAAAGACCCAACCAACAGCATCAAAGTACTGAAAGAACAAAAATTCAAAATACACAAATAACACAAAAATACAATAAGCACACACATATAAACACAAAAACACAGCAAGTCCCCTTGTCTACAGTAATATGGGGTGACTAGGGGATGGCTCCCACAGAGGGCAGGGTCGCCAAGCCTGAACGGCGGTGGGGCTGCCGCCGCGGCACCCCCCACACATACGATCAGGGGTATAGTACTAAAAACAGGTAAAAGTGTGAAGATTTACCGTATCGTAGCGGACCGCCTGAACCAACTGCGGCACGTAAAACAGAAGATTCTCCTGAACAACCAAAGCACATAATTCATTGATAAACACATTTCATTCATTGATAAACACGTTTAGTTCATTGATAAAAACATTTCTGGGTAAAAACAACAAACACAAACACGAGCAGAAAAACCCATCACAAACCATTCAGCACATTTACAGTTCTCACAGAAGTACAGCCACACAGTGTCAGTTTAAAGGCCAAATCAAGCCGTGTGCTATTAATTATCACAAAATTTGATTACATGTCTGGATGCCAGCACAACGTGTGGCACAGCATGCTCCTGTATTTCCTGGTTTGCTCCGCATTTAATTTCAATTTTCACTCTTTTTCGCAACAAAACAACCAGTTACCAATAACTAAAAAAAACACGTAAATGCGATTCGTGTTACAGCGCAAATGTCAAAAAAATGCTACACTTAGAACAGAAAGGAACACGTACAGAAATTGAAAACAAAACAATGTTCTCTCTTTCAGCGAACTACAATATCATATAGACACACTTGCCGGTGACTGCATCTTGAGTGTGTGGACGGCATACTGTGCCGTGAGCGGATGTGGTGGATACTGTCGTGAGAAATACGACAGAGCGTTGACGGGTGATATCGGCGCCCACGTCAGCATGTACGTCAGCTGTCCAACACAGTACTCAAGATACTTCACAGAATGAACTACAGTGGCTCAGTTGGGGGAAGCACAGGGGCTTCAAAATTTTCCTAAATGTTTTAGAGTGTTGAAAATCCGGCACCATTTTCTAGGAACTGTACTCCAAAGTGCGTACTGCAAAGACTTTTCAGCTTTGAGGGGACTTCCTGCCCGTAGACGCCCTATCACCAAGCTGTAGTTCCATCCCTGGAACATGGTGGCAGACTCAATCTTTCCCATGCAGCACCCAAATTTTTCCACCTGCACCCCTGGTTGGTAGCTAGACTAAGGCTGACAGCGCAGGTCATTTTGGATGACAGATGGATTTACGGCATTTTAAGCACACAAATGTCGGCTATATTATGCCTGAAACTGAAATAATTTAAAAGTGTATTAGTAAGGCCAGTGGTGTCTATAAAAGAAATCATTCGTTTATGATGAATATTATGGAAGAGATCTTCGTCACATGTACCTTATTCCAGAGATAACACCTCTAAAGGACTGAATACCAATTCAACAGTGTAAAATCACTGAAGGGGGTGGTTAGATAGCTCTCAATCTCACCAGGCTCACCTGACCATGTTACAATAATACAACATAAATGCACATTATAATACAAGACAATGGAAACATAAGCAAATAAATCTAACACGCGAACAAAGAAATCACAGTGAGTGAACCCAGTGAGATGAAGCAAAATGTGGTAGACCAAACCTGTGAGCTGCTCAAATGATTGTGCAACTATAGAAAGCTACACAATACTATCAACAGAGCAGTTCTGGCAATAATGCATTTTACTGCTGACCAAATCAGAGTTCAGATGTGGCCAAAGGGAGACACAGTCATTATTACTCACTTCGGGGGCGTCGGCTTCAACGCTGTGGGCGGTGACAAGATAGTTAACGGCGCTCGGAATGTGTGACACGGCGAGCGGATTTGACCGGACGAGTCGCGTCACTTCCTGCACCAGAGACTCTGATGCAGGGAATCTGAAATCAACAAACCACGAGTGTCGGTCATCAGACCGTCACTAACTTCATTCAATCTGTTCAGTGAAAAGCCAATTAAACCAGAAACAGTGGCAGTGTAAACAGACCAGGAAACTTTTTGCCGAGAACAACATGAATTCATAATGCACTAAGGACATAAAAACACAAAGCAACCTCAATGTATTGACATAATGAATAAAACAATACATTAGTTGAGCAGAATAGGATTTAACGTCCCACTCGACACAGCGTGGGTCATTACGGAGCCGATCTTCACAGCCAGCCAACACAAACAGGTTGGACTATGACGGTTTTCTTGGCACATCTACTACTTACTGTGCCAAGAACTGGATGAAGAAGTGATGACTTCATTCTTCTGATGAAGACTTCTGGTGGAAGTCAAAACATCAAGGTATATTAATATTTTTAGTCGTAATTGATGAATCTATTGAATGAATTGAATCTATCCGTAAAGGCTGTGTGTCGGTGTGTAATCAATAATCAAGTTGTACTAATTATCGGCTATAATAGCAACAAAAAAAACAATAATATACAAACTAATGCACAAAAAATCACAACAAATGCAAACAGCAAATATCCCAAACATTCAGCGTATATATCATAATGACTAAGTTGTAAAAGTAACGGAGTTTAGTTTCAAGTCTGAGAAAGCATGCAGGTGAATCGAGAAATCGAGGAAATAAGTCAACCTGTCTGGAAGGAAGATGGCGAGCTCTGGGGAGATGTCCCAGGCTAGGCGTGCCAGCTCACGGTACTGCTTCTCTGATATACTGTGACTCCGCCACGTCGTGATGTCGTCTTCACCGGGTATCGACAGATCCGACTGAGACAGAGGGTTGTACCAAGTCACCAGCCGCTCCACTTCGTTACCCTGACAGTAACATCAGCGTCTCCGTTAACATTTTCCAGAAATCCCAAGATCGTGCTACAGAAAATCCCAAGACTGAACAAAAATTCGTAAGTTACTGAATACTGTATATTGCAGAGTGCAACAAAGGAATGATGCGGAGAGAATGCAACGTCTATAATTCCTAAATCCCAAGGACACCCCCAAAATTCCCAAGATCCTCCGCAAAAATCCCAAGCAATGGAGGCATTGATACACATTGTTATCACTAACACCGAGTACTGCTATTCTTACAAGCAAAATCGCTGTAGATGTGATGTTGGAAGACTTATGAGAAAATTCAGTAAGTGACTGTCTAATGCCAATAACTTTAACTATTATTCTAATCACAAAGAACTAAAAAATGAGACGGCAACTGTAATGAAAACTGCGGTCCAAAACCACAAAAAAACACAAATGTATTACATCAACAGATTCCACAAGCTGATGTAATTAACAAAAAAAATGTCTGGTTCCACCTAACTTTTTTGGCTAAAGTTTCAGACTTTATAGATCTTGGGTGTGATCAATGTGAGAGTGACGCTACTTCTTATAAATCAATATGCACCCGTTGCTGCAACGTCTACAGCAAGAATAGCTGCTTGTTGTACGGCATTTGTTTTAATTCCGTAAAAACATTCTACAACATTTCCATTGCAAATTGCAAAAAAGGCACGGAACCTTAAAATGGCAAGTTCTTTAAAAATGGCTGAACAATAAACAATGAATTCCAGAACAACAGGCCGGAGCAGTGCATTGAACAAATCGTCTGACAAACAGCTGTCAGATTGACTGTCATCAATAACTGTCATCAACGTAATGTGATGATACTCACTACTAGCGAGAGGATCAGGTTCCGTTTACGAATGTAGTCTTTGACGAACGTCGCCGCACTCTTCTCCACACGCCGGTGACCTGAAAAACATCGACATTTATAAAGCCATCATTCGTATGTGAGACAGACAACCAGGCAGCCACATCTTACGGCTATTGTCCAAGTACAACATTTCTCCCCACATTGCGTTATTGCCAGACGAAACAGATGCCAAGAAGATCTTGAAGGCTTCCCCTCTGAGAACTAGATGAGCAGCTCATGGGGATCATACAGAGCCACGTTATGTGGTACAAGTGCATTAGACTGAATACGAACGAAAATTTCAAACACGGCTACCAACTTGTTGCTCCGATGGAAGACTTCTTTATTGAACCGGACGATGCCGCCGACAGCGTGTTCATCCAGCTCTGTGATCGCATGCTGCTCGTCGCTCCGTGGGTCGCCGACAAGTCCGCAGATCGACTGGTTGCGTCGGAGTGAGTGGCCAGCGTCAAAACGTTTGGGTTTAGATCGGAACCCGGCACTACCAACAGTCAGTCATAAACCATAAACGTTAACCCTTTAACGCCCACTGTTGCCATATGGTACACCAGTGCAGCTATAAAGCATCCTATGCCAGACCGGGTTAAGCCTTCATTTGTAATTTTTGACATCCGGGCACTCTGACGCTCAGGGCTGAGCGTCAGAGTGCCCGGATGTCAAAAATTACAAAACCCGTTCTTGGCACAGGATGCTTTACAGCTGTACCCATATGGCAACAACGACCATCGAAGGGTTAACTGAAACATCAAATCAGCCTAGAGCTTGATACTTCACGAGAGTAAATATAGTAGCAGTCGATGAAAAGACAAATGCAACAGTTACCGCCGACGTCGGACGTGCGAAGGTATTTCTTGTCGGAATGCATGCTGTGCCAGAAACGAACGAGAGCGATGATGTCTTCCCGCAGCTGACAGCTTCGCTGCGTCGGATACATTGGTCGGTTGCTACAGCGAACACACAGATAAACTATCAACGACACTGTCGATGAATGTCACTGTAGCAAGTCAACTCACGCAACAAGACATTATATACATTGACAAAGATACGTAACACTAGCGGGCTGCGAGGCAGAGACCTGGACTGTGAGCACATGGTCGCGGTTTTCCAACTCAGTGCGTCATCACCATGAGTTTGGTTAATGGTTACCAGTAAGGGAAATCAGACGAAACAGATGCTAAGAAGATCCTAACAGCTTCCCCCTTGGAGAACTGGAGGAGACCACCAGGACGCCCTCGTACTATGTGGATGAAGACTATCCAGCAGGACCTGAAATCCAAAAACCTCTCCCTGAATGAAGCAATTGACAATGACGTGGCTTAGAATTGTTTACTCTGGAGACTGATGTCTGTGTTTGGCACTACACACTCCTAGTGGTGCTTGCTGGAAAAGAAGAGGTGCATGAACGAGATACAGAAGACTACATTATCTGAACAGCAAGAATAATGAAACTAAATGACTCAATTGTGTGAATACCTGAAGTAATGGAAAGTGCTTGCATAGATGCGTTCCCGGAGGACACACTTCACAGTGCCCTGCGGCATCAGGTCGGCTTGTAGCAGAGACAAACCAATGCTTAGCAACCTAGCCACAACCAGTCACCAGCCTCTCAGTCTGGCTTATAGCATCTACCAGTTAGCAACAATGTCTCCGACATCAAAGGGTGATCAAAGTAAGGTTTCCACTTTAAATATAAGAAATAATACACAAAATACAAGAACACAAAAAATCAAGTTTGTCAGTCTGTTGCCGAATACAGGCTACTTAACTGCTCTACGAAGATGGACGCACGGGATGGCCAATTTAGTCTGCAGAACGCAGTCAGAAAATAAAAATCACGCAAATAAAATGTTAAAAAATAAAATCAAAAACTAATGAGCAAGAAATCCGGTCTGGTTTTCTTACTATGCTGTAGATCAGGTCAGACACACACCTTGCTGATAGAGAAGGTCGGGTGGGAATTTACAGCAAAAGTGAAAGTGAAACTGTCAAAGCTGCTGTAGATGATACACAACAGTACTGACCGGAAGCGAGGGCCGATGGTGGCGATGTCACAGGACATCGTCTTCTGTCTCTTGTTAACACTGAATGGAAGACAGTAGTGCAGAAGTGACACCAGTATGTCCACCTGGTCCTGGCTCGAGTATCTTGCGATCTCGATTCTTTCCGCCAGAAACTGCAGTTAATATGACAATACACCAAACTAATCAGTAATCATCGTGGGCTAAGTGCATGCAAACTCTATTCTAGAGTCTGTTGGATATTTCAGCCACATATCATAAAAATTGATCCATATAATTTCGAGCTATACCGTTTCAAAGTTAGGTCGTTTTTTTAGATACAGTGTATTACCTACTTGTAACTCACATGTGACGAGCGTCCAGTTTTGGTCAAAGAATGCATCACCAGACGACGTCTGCAACCCGATTCTGCTCACTGCTATACAAATCATTTATTTACTTACTTTAAGTTACACGGCGACTGAAATGATGCATATACGGTGTGCAGTAAAGACGGCAAAGACCACAGACCCGAGTCCACAAGTTGTGAGGAGCAATGTTAATGGCGGCAGGCTGATAGTTATCAACACAGCAGCCAGGCACTGAGCAGCTGTCATCAGCAGTGACGGCAAACAGTCCAAGCCTCATATCAACTGTCATCTTCCACGCCACTGTCATCTCCTGCATAAACTGTCACCACAAACCATGCCCATCAGGACATCAGTCTTCATATGTCAACCGAGCGAAGGCAATAGTGTAACGCTCTTACAATTTCACACAGTTCTTTCTGCACCAGTTTCTATTAGTGCGCGACAGCATATAGCATATATGGTTACTGCGCTATATGCTATCGCCTCTCCGTCCATCTGTCTGTCTGTCAAATGGGTAGATCAGTCAAAAACGGTTGCAGTTAGGATCATGCAATTTTCACCATACGGTAGCTCCATCCCTCTAGTATTTGCGGGGCTTCATCTAGAAATTCTAATGGGTTCCCCGCCGAGCGGGGGCATCAAACAAGGGCGGGGTGAGAAAAACGAGCCATTTTCTAGCTTTAAACGTCAATATCTCGAAAACGGTAGCAGATACGGCCAAAGTTACTATTAATCACTAATAGAAAGTCGCATGCGTTTTCGATTGACACCATGATTAATGAACTTGGATGACTTTGAACTGCTATAAGTTCGAATTCTCTTGGAATTTCGCAGATTTAGGAGCCAATAACGGCTAAACGAACAAAGACAGACCCATATTGTCAATGACGGCATTGTAGCCCATTAAATGTACTTTTCAGTGGTGTATAGATTAAGTTGATACTGCACGGCGTTCCTCCACCAGAGGGAGTCAAACAAGGGTGGGGTGGGGAAAACGAGTTGTTGACTAGCAAAATGCGTAAATATCTGGAAAACAGCAGGAGATACGTCCGGAGTACTATATGTCGTCACTGTGAGAAATTCTGCCATTTTGAAGACATTTTTCACTACCTTATATACACCGTGGGCCACAAAAAACGTGCCACTTTATTTGGGATCATAACTCCCATGTTTCGTGGTGGATTTTTACACTTCTTGCACCAATGG
>Ga0056114_1001879_pt1 | contig 10131 bp, 7 predicted proteins | sample WorMetHERISLAND1_FD_77005 | JGI IMG/M metagenome (GOLD analysis project Ga0056114, IMG submission 77005) | Marine gutless worms symbiont microbial communities from Max Planck institute for Marine Microbiology, Germany - Olavius loisae HERON... ... | reverse complement strand
TTCGGTGCTGTTTGTATGTGTTTCATTGTGTGTGCGTATGTGTGTGTGCATGATTGTGTGTTTGTGTGTTACTTTCTATGGGCCACGTGCCTGATAATAAACTGATTGGATTGGATTGGATATATAGCATTGCAAATATTTGATAGTCGTGACATGTCATGTTGTTATGCATATAATAATGTATAAAACGATTTTTAAAATGATGATGACAGTTACCTGATTATTTTCACTGTTACTGTTGCTGTTAAACCTAATGTGACAAGTATTAGTTATATTTATTGTCTAAAATTGTTTTATTGTTTATGATGATTTATTTTTTAAATGTAGGTTGTCTTGAAAGATCTCGTCTCTGAGGACGTGTATACCGTTGATGTCAACCGTTGGCTGTCACGATACGAAGATGACTTTGATGTCTGTCGGGAACTCGCGCTGTCAAAGCCTGGAGTGCAGCAACTGCCACGTACTGAAAATGTTTTGCATTTTGCACTCAAAGTCCAGAGTTCCACCAACGAGTAAATAAGGACATGATTCGAATTGAAAGGGTCGAGATGGTTGAACTCTCCTGCTCCTTGTTTGTCTAAATTTCGCCCCTCCTTCCTGCAGGGGATGATATAGCCACCACTTGCTTTCAGATATTCATTCATTCATTTTATTTGAATCAGGCAACATAACCGATATAAGCAGAGACAGACAAGACACACAACCATATGCTGCTCTTTGCAAGTACAACTAAACAGGTCACACCAGACTTTAACCCCCCCCCCCTTGTGATGGGGTATTCCTCTCTCCACATCTCACTCCATCGTGGCCCTCGGCGACGTCGGCCCTCTGTTATTTTTTAACAACTCACACTTCACGGATTTTGGACTTACTGGGCACTATCGTTTGTTTGTTTTAGTTTTTTATTGTACTTTTTTTTGGTTTTTGGTTACGTGTGCTAGACAAAGCTGACCACACTGTCAGCTTTTCAGTCCACATTAAACTCTTTGTATCGTATCAGATCTTTCTTCAATTTTTGCTCAGGGGCGGGATGTTCCGTTTCCCTAAAATCTGCCTTTGGTCTGTCATGTCTGTCAATCATGACGCCAGTCTGTCCTACATCCAATGGGCAACAACGGTGGCGCAGAGGTAGGGCGTCGGACTTCTGACCTAGTGGTCATGGATTCGATTCCCGGTCCGGGCGTTATCAGGCACCTAGGTCAACTCTGCCTTCCATCCCTCCAGGGTAGGTAAATCGAGTACCAGCCTTCACTGGCTTGGATTAGGTGTGCTTGCTTAAAGTCGGGCTGCAAGTAAAATTGTGTGACACCATACTTCGGTGTAGTTTAGTTCTGAGATGGCTTGCCCGTGAAGCACTTATCCGGCTTTAACTTTTAACTTTAACAAGCAATCGGCAGGGTAGGCCACTAGTCGGTGTTGTCTGAAGCAGCTGCAGCAGCATACAGGGGTTGTCATCAAAGACCGACAGACAACTTGATTTGTACTGTATTAAGGGGGCACTGACGTTTGTTTGTTTTAGTTTCTTTTTTTTCTGGCTATGTGTGCTGGATAAAGCTGAATACTCAGCTTTCGAGTCCACGTTAAACTTTTCTATCATATCGTATCGTATCGTATAGTTTCACTGATATAGAGAAAAATAGCTTAATACTGTCCAGTGGGAAACGTCGGAAGATGTCATTTGCATGTAACTGTAACTTGTGCTACGCTACTTGAGTGCATTTGTGTCAGTTTATCCATGTTTTCACTTAATTAATACGATGCTAGGAAAGTATTAGCTCGCTGCTTTCTTGTTGTAGTGGTGCTCTACCATGTCGACGTGACGACTGGGTTGGAATCTGCTGCCGACCCTGGAATCCATGTTTTCATCCAGTTGTACGGCAGTAATGGCGATTCAGGACGCCGACTACTACACAAGTCATCGACTAACGCATCTTGTTTCCTGTCTGGCCAAACAGACGGTTTTGAACTTGAGGCTGTCTTTCTTGGTGATCTTGCCAAACTGACCATTTCTCACAGCACGATCACCCTAGGTGATGAACTAGCTCTTACCGAATTAATTATGTAATACTAATAGTGCAGTGGTAGTAGTAGTAATAGTGGGAGTCGTAGCAGCAGTAGTAAGGGTTGCAGTAGTTTATGTGGCTGTTGTTGTTGCTATTTTGATTATTACTGATGTGAATAAGACAATGACCAAGACCAAATTTGAGCAACACATCGAGTACCAGCCTTTGAGTTTAGTGGTAGATTTGACTTGTGTGACTGTTTAATTCAGTGGTAGCACTCAAACATCAAATTGCTGCAGATCGGCATTTTGTTGGCTGTACTTGTATTCTTGGACATTAACTTTTGAACAACCACCAAGTAATTATGGTAAGCCCGACAAATAGCCACTAAAACGTTGTGTGGTTGCGTGTTCATAGCATATTCTATGGTAGAAGTTTGCTTCCAGCTTGTATTAATAGATCTTTATTTATGTCAAATAACCATAACTCGCGTTGAGTTATTGCTGTACTGTGTGCATGCAGGTTCTGGTTGGTTTTGTGATAAAGTCGTCGTCCGTGAAACAACCAGCATGGACAGTCAGTCGTTCTATTTCCCATGTGGTCAGTGGCTCGACCGTGGAAAGAGTGATGGACTGATTGAGAGAACTCTGCTGTTTCAGCAGCCACCAGAACTTGTTCAAGAACCGTCCGAAATAGTAGTAGAAGAAGAAGAAGAACCAGAAACTGAACCAAGTGAGTTTTATCGAAGTGTTGAATTACTGTAATATCTGCTTTGTGGTATTTCAAAGCTTTGCGGTAAGCACCAGAAAAGACGTCCAGTTATAAACAATCCTCTCCAAGAATCCAGTCTAGGTTGCCTTGGAGAACTTTAGAGATGTGGCCAAAGTCACAGAGAAAATTTAAACTACGTCAGTGAAATAAAAATAAGTGATAATTATTTTTCACATTCTGAATTCTCTAATTTTATTTCTTAATTCTTTATTCTCTATTTGAATTCTTTATTAAGTTTCGTATTACATAACGTTTATAACAAATACCATGTCTTTGCATTTGAATGTTTGCAGTGGTGCAGTACGAAGTGCGTGTTTTCACCGGTGACCATTGGGCTGCCGCTACAGATGCCAATGTCTTCATTCAGCTCTCAGGCAGTGACGGATACTGTGAAACACTTCCGCTTCTTCAGTCAAACCATAAATCAAAATTTGCAAGAAATCAGGTTGCGTTACAATGATTGTTCTATTAACTGTTCTAATCTAGTCACAGACGTCGTTATTGTCAAAGATTTTGTGGATATTTGTTGCAATTTGTAAATCCTTTTATGCGAATTTGTTAATCGGATCATGCATAGTGTGACAGAGGATTAACGTGTAATAAAAATCTGACAAATGACACGTGACCAGAAAAAAACGAAAAAATGAAAAACTTAAAAGAACAAATTATTGATAAAAAATGACAAACCAATGAATAGTTGAATTATGAAGATGAAAACTGAAGGATGAAGGTTTATTGCAATCAAAACAAGGCAGTAACAAGTAGTCTTCGAATAAATCAGGCATTGTAAGCTGTATTCAACAACAATCTCTTCCAGTACACACTCGAAATTAATCTGTACAGGTACGAAATGTTGAGTTTACTGGTATATGCTGCAATGAAAGTTTGGTATGGAAAATTGTTATAGAGCATAAAAGCACAACGCTGATCTTGAATTTATGGGCGTTGTTCCTTGCTTATATCTTCAATTTCACAAGGTAGTATAGCAGCATATTCCAGGTGAGGTACTAGTCTTTACTGTACATGGCACATTTCCTCAGGAATCTTATGGTGGAAGAATTTTGTAAATAGGTCGACAATTGCCAAAAGATGATCTTGAATTTATGGACGTTGTTCCTTAGGTCAGAATTAGCTCTTGTGTCAGTGCAGTGAGCGATTCAGTCTTGTCTGTTGCGGCTACAGGTGGATGTGTTCTTTCTGACGATGACGTCACTGGGAGCACTGCAGAAGCTTGTGGTTGGACACGACGGAGTCGGACACGGTGCTGGTTGGTTTTTAGACAAAGTCACAGTCCGAGAGTGCATCGGTGATCAGGCGCGCTTGGAGTATGTATTTCCGTGTAATCGTTGGCTTGACGACCACGAAGACGACGGTTACACTAGGAGGGAGCTGCTGCTTGCAGGTAATGAATCTACGCTCTACACCGTGAGGCAGAAATACGGACACCTGATGTTTAATTATGATTTATGACTTTGGCAAATGTGCACCGATTTTCGAAATTCATTCACGAGAAGATTCCTGGGAAAAAATGCTAAGTGCAGCGATAAAGACTCTCCACCTCACCTGAAGTGCGTTGATGCTCTACCTTGTGAAAGTTTAAGATTCAAAAATGTCACCTATTTTGGTGTCATGCGGAAAAAGCAATGGACTGTTGACGTGTTCCAGTTATAAAAGTATCATAACTTTGGCAAATTTCGAAAAACCGATTTGCCAAATTTTTCACCCACCGATTCAGAAGAAATTTGTAATGTCAGTTGGTTAAAGATTTCCACCTTTCCTGCACTGCTTTGCTACACTACCTTACGAAATTTAAAAACGAAAATTGCTATGTTTGGACATAAATGAACTTACCATCATGTATGTAAGCTGTTCACTGTGTGTAAGTTCACTGTAGGGAATTTTCTTCTTTGTAGTCACTGCGTCATATGCATATGTATCTTCTAGGTGTAACTGATAAAAAAATGTCATAAAACTGGAATACAACATCTATAAGTACATATAAATCTATGAGTACAACGTCTATAAATTCAATATCCGTGTTACGTTTTATGCTCTATAACAAGTTGTAATGTTTGCAACATTTTTTATTTGGTGTGTGCAGTTATAGCACAGTGTGACCTGCATTAAATAGGCCTAGAAGTACTCTTGATTACTTATTTACTGTACCTGATGAAATCATTCATATGGTTATATGGCAAGCATGCTAAGGAATGACATTAACCATAACCTTCTGTACAGCTAAATCTGTCTGTTTGGGTGATATCAGATGTTCGTGAAAATCTTTCAGAAGACTTTAAACTGCCGAGCACTGCAGCTAAGACACGTATGTGTATAAAGTAACTGATTCCTTATCCGTCTTGACTGTTGGTCTGACTGTTCCTCGAGTAAAGCTAGCTCTATGCCTCACCAGTAATGCACGAAGTACTGAGACTGTTTACTGGTGTAATTGGATCATCAGTTGTATGACAGTGAGTTCCAGTGGTGAACTGACTGTTTTGACTGCTGTGTGCCACATAGTTAATTACTTTTGATTGATTGATTATCGGTTTTTCTGTTTTTTTTTGGTTAAAGACAGCATTTTAGCTAACTGCTAAACATTGGCAGTACTGATCATCAAACTGTACATTAAAACATTTAATTGGTAAATCATCTGTTTTTATATTATTTGGACTTTTTTGTTTTTTTTAAATTAACATTTAGCACTGTACTTAAATGTAAAATAACAAGTATAACATAATAGCAGCTTAAAATTTAAAATACAGTTAGTGTCTGATAAAATAGTTATATAAGAATATAAACAGAGTTGGGTTAAATGGTATCTTTTCACTCAAGCTTCAGTAGACTCTTCATTATGAACTTGTAGATGAAAGACTGAACATACTTACATATTTACTTACTTTAGTTACTTGCTTATAACTTACTTATAAGTTATTTAATGTCATATATAGCTGTATTACTGTACTTTATTATGACATGCTGTTGTGTCTTTGAACTGCAGAAGGTGAATGGAAGTTGATTGTGAGAACTAGTGACTTCGCCGGCGCAGGAACGAACGCTCGAGTTTTTGTCACATTCTATGGTCTTAAGTCTTGCTCTGAAAAACTTGAACTGATGAACGAAGATTCTAAACCATTTCAGCAAGGAAAACAGTCGACGTTCCTGGTAACTTGTTTAAGTATTTCAGATAAAATTGGCTTCATAAGTTCAATACTTCCACCTGTATTCAGTATATGCAGTATACCATTAGGTCCTATGTTAATTATTATCATATTCAACGTCAGTATAATATTCGCCTCTATTTTGCACAAATTGTATTTCTATTTAAATATTAAAGTTGTTACAATGTTAATTTGATTGTTAAGCTCAATATGACATGTTTATTCGCCGAGAAGACAGAGTAGAACAGTTGAGTGGATATGTACATAGACTCACATCCACTAGCGAACTTGCTACTACTTGACTGTGCAAACGTCATATAACAATATTTAGAACATGAGTGTTTCTGCGATGTGTTGTGCAATGACGACCTTTCTGGTTTAATTTTAACTAACTGTTATTATTTTTTTATATTTAAAAATGCTTTATTTATGCATTTGACTTCAAGTCATTTGAAAATGTTTTAGGTTAGCGTCGGCGACATTGGCCGTTTGTTTAAGATTTCTATTCAGCATGACAACTCCAACAGTTTTCCAGCATGGCACTTGCAGTCAGTAAGTAGCACAGATTTTTTAATATCTGCCAGGTATATTTATCATGTAACCGACGTCATCAATCATTTCACACTTGATTGGCATGTTACCTATTTTCTGTATTTTTACTGTGAGTGACTGTACTAAAGTGAAATTTTATAAACTGCATTTTATGTACTTGATCATGTAATTGGTGACTCTTTCAGTAATCACTTCTTATAGTGTTACTGTGTTATGTTGGATTATCCTGCAAATAGGCAAAATATGCAGGATGTAAAGCTATCAACCTTTGATGATATTTCATAAGCTGTATTCCTCGGCACATTTATGTGACATCACAGCGTTGATTGACGCTGCTGTTTTCAGCTGCATCTTGTTGACGTTCACACCTGTGAGGAGCATCGTCTGTATGTCAGTCGTTGGTTGGCTGTTGATGAAGATGATCACCAGATCATTCGCGAGCTGCCTCTACGCCTGTCACCAGCAGCTGAGACATTGCCTGGTACGACTGATGTCGGCTCATTGCAGGCTGTATTCTAATCTTCAGTCAGAACTGGTTAAAATGCATTTCAACACGTCATGTCGTCAATAATTCAGAAAAATAATCATGTCGCCTCATTATGTTGCATTTTTTTCATTTGTTTAAATTGTAATGGTTTTCTTGGAAACCGCACTTACATCTCATCTGCTCAGAGTTCTCCAACTGAACGAAAGTGTTTTAAGCATTTTGTCATTTAAATTAAGTTATTTTATGTTGTCGTGAAAAGCATGAGGCAAAATGGCTTCAGCGTTTCATACACGAAATAGAAGAGTGTCAAAAGGCATTTTTGTAAGCTGTTTGTATTTATATACATACACATATGCTCTTGTTTTGCTGGTCATTTTTGACTGAGTCACATAAACATCTTCAACTTGAGAAACCAGCAAGACAAGCGAGTGCGTTTATTACTACATATAATTTGATAAGTGAAGCGACTGTAGTGATGAACGCCTGTTGTGTTGATGCAGTTCTGCGATACACCATAGCAGTGTTCACGACCAAGTTGCTCTCCGCAGATGACAAGATTGACGCGTTCATAACCATATTTGGCAAGCGAGGAGATACAGGACGAAGACGTCTTCGCGATTCCCTGACATATCCTTCACCGTTTGCTGCTGGCCAAGTAGACGTGTTCTTCATCGAGACTGTTCACTTGGGCCAGCTACAACATGTTCTGCTGGAACTCAGTTCTGGTGGCACAGGTCAGATATGCTACATTTCACTGTTTAGTTTTGAATGTTAAACACTACTTTAGTCAATGCCCGTTAACGACTGTTTTTCCGAGTCGTCGAAAAAGCTCATCCGTGCTTGTTACCTATAAATCGTGCAAGTTCGTGCAATTTGGAGGGTTGAACCTCCCCCAATACTTTGACACCTTAATTGCTTATTTAATTTCTGGTCCAAAGGGGCTGACTTAGCCCACTCAGCCTCTCCTCCCCTTGCTGGCTTTTTACGTCTATGATCTTTGAAAATACAACTCCAAATGCTACACCAGACTTCACGCCTCAATCCATGCTGACCGTCACTGCTGTTTTTAAACACTTTACATTCTGGTGTATATTGTTTATTCTATCTGCTTAAATATTTGGTTTGCATATTAGGCCTACCTCACAGAAATTCAATTATCTATGCATAAATTCACTTACTTGTTAACGCTGCTCTGCAAAGTCACTGTGGCTGTGTTTTATGTTAGAGTCATCGTGGTTTATCGAGAAGATAATAGTTAAAGAATCAGTCAACTCTCTGTTCGAATTTCAGTTTCCATTTCACAGTTGGCTTGAGTGCAGTGCCAAGTCATTGATGGCTTGCAGAAAGATAACTTGTCGTGGTAAGTTTATTATGAACTACTGAACTTGTGCTATTGTTGTGAGCCGTCATCAGTATTGGAGCAGAGATGCCACAACAGCAAACGTTGTGTTTCTGTGTTTTTTTTGCAGAAATATTTGTCCTGCACTGGACTTAATCAGTCGGCTTTTGTTAGACTTGTATTATTTATCAAAATCTGCACAGTGTTGCTTGGATAAACTTGGAAAATTTTATAATAACACTTCTGCAGATTAAAAAATATTTATTTAAAAACGTCTTAAAAACTTAAACTTGTTGCCTATAAAAAAAATCCTGCACTAGGATGTCTGACCTAACCTATGGACTGCAGTAAAAATAAAAATGGCCCAGTTAAAGAGAAACTGAATGGAAATGGCTGAGTTAAGCTGTACTCTAATGCTGCTGATGACATAATGTTGTATGTCTGTGATGAGTAGGTGAAGTGTTTGTCAACAGTCTGCCAGCAAGTGTGCGTGAGAAGCTGCCTTTAGGCTGCAGTTCATCAAAGGGTTCGTGGACCCTGTGGACCACCACGGCGTCAGACAGCAGTCCCACATCAGACGTCGCCATCAGTGTAGTTCTGTGTGGTACAGCTGGATCAAGTTCACCGTGCTTGTTGGTTGATGAACCGTCACACACTGCTGGAGATCAACGTCGAAGTCTTGCCCAACAGACCACCAGAAGACGTTCAGCCGCTTCGACGAAACAATTCAAACCATCTTCAACCGATCAATTTCGCGTGAGTCCACATAGTAGAAGGAACTTTAAGCGATGCTTCTGTCCATTTGTCTGTCGCCAGCACAGAGACGTGTCTTTTACTTTTAGTTCTACGAGATTCTCGTAGCTGCTAGACTAGGAACGTGTCTTTTATCGTAGACCTAGCGAGAATTCTACGAGAACTAGCGAGCAAGATATTTCTTTGCTAGGTTTTGCTAGCTCCGCCCACTAATAAATAGTGCCAGTGATTTTGGTGACGATTTGTGTTTCGCTTAAACATAATTGTTATTAATATTGACAACATTTTAGCGTAATGAATGCAACAGCATGACAGCAATACTTTTTTGTGGTGGCCGTCACGTTTAAACGCGACAAATTACATTGACATCCGCGAACAAACATTGCCGTTGACACTGTTGCTATAGCAACATAGGAGCTAGCAAGAAATCGCGAGGCAGTTGTCTTTTACTTCTTAGCTAGAAATCTGGAGAACCAGGAGCTAGAATCTCGTAGGAAAAAAAGTAGAAGACACGCCTCAGATCTAGCGATGTTTAGCGATATCAGTAAGCGCTTTAGCTATGGCGGCGCCACGCGATGTCACAATACAACATGTATCATGATCTATTGCTAGGGGCAGCCTGGGCAGGTGTTTATCTGTGTGACCCATTTGAGTGATACACTTGTTTGACACAAAACCCAAATATACGCCATATTTACCACCATATATGTATTAACTAGTTTATTATTGAGCCACATGTAACTGCTACATATTTTACATCGGCTAAATTTCGTTAATTATGTGTGATATTTAAAATCCTAATACACTGCTACATATTAACCAATAGGTATCTAAATGGAGTATACTGTTTTACAGAGGAATCTGATAATTTTACGTGCTGTGAGACTGTTGCGTAAATTGGATTGTTTCAGATACACATTGATGACATTGGAGAACTTCTTAAGTTGAGACTTATCGTTGAGCATCAGGACTTCTCGCCTTGGCACGTGGAAAAGGTGAAATACAAAATAATGTGAAAGAATTGTACATCCAGAGGCAGTGGCGTATTTAGGATTTCGGAAAGGGGGG
>Ga0056114_1001878_pt1 | contig 10131 bp, 6 predicted proteins | sample WorMetHERISLAND1_FD_77005 | JGI IMG/M metagenome (GOLD analysis project Ga0056114, IMG submission 77005) | Marine gutless worms symbiont microbial communities from Max Planck institute for Marine Microbiology, Germany - Olavius loisae HERON... ... | reverse complement strand
AGTACTGAAGGAACACATACATTACACAAATAACAGAAAAATACAATAATCATACATGTAAACACAAAACACAGCAAATCCCCTAGTCTACAATAATATGGGGTGACTAGGGGATGGCTCCCAGAGAGGTCAGGGTTGCCAGGCCTGAACGGCGGTGGGGCTGCCGCCGCGGTACCCCCGCTAGAGAGAATTCCAGGTGAATGGTCCTGCCACGGCGAAGCTGCGAGGACCATATTGGAGCGTCCTTGTGGCTGGAACAGCAAGATCACCACGTGCTGCCGAGCGTAGGTGACGACGACCAGCGTTATCAGCGACCGGTTGGCACATGGTAGACAGATAGCTGGGTGCCAAGTTGTGCATACAATTAAACACCAGCACCGACAGCTTAAACTCCACACGCTGCAAGATCAGTAGCCAGCGCAGAGCGTCACGCAGTGTGGCTGAGATGCTGTCATACTTCCGTTTACGTGCTATTAGTCGTGCTGCGGCGTTGAGAACTCGTTGGACCTGCTGCACATAGACGTCGTGCATGCCAGCAAGGACAGTGTTACAGTAATCAATTCGACTGATGACTAGGATGCTCATTAGAGTGATGATGGTATCGGTCATCAGTATTCGCCTGATGAAACACAACTGCCTTAGAGAGTGAAAACTGCGACCACTGATCCATCTGATGTGATCAGCAAATGTAAGTTCCTGGTCAAAATTCATTTGCCAAGTGGCATTCTACCATATACGGGCCCTGCGGCACATCAGGTCATCGCTAACTGATGAAATGGCTCAAGAAGTCGCCTGTGCAGTGGACTAGTCCTGACTGAGCTACTGCAATTCACACCATGTCAAAAGCCAATCTGGCCAAACTTCGGCTTGTACAGGACTCACTAGCCAGAGTAGTCACCTCAGCCAGAAAGCTCGATTACATCACACCATTATGAATCATCTGCACTGGCTGCGAGTGCAACAATGGGCCATGTACAAGATAGCAGTGCTGACATACAAAATCTCTGTTCATCGGTCAGCCAGACCACCTATTAGTTCTACTAAGTGACTACACACGACATGTCAACTGCGATCATCAGACCACTACCTGCTGTCCCAGCCAACAGACAACACCAGCTGTGCCTTCAGCTCAACCACTCCTCGTATCAGGAACAGTTTACCACTGCTGGCCCGTCCGAACAGCACCATCTGTCGACACCTTCAGACAACACCTGAAGACTTACCTGTTCTGCTCCACCATGGCCACTGACTAACAAACCATTCCATCCATGCCTATGAGTTGACTCCTGTTTTTGACATATGGCACACTACAAATACAGTTTACTTACTTACTTATCTGAACATGTGAAATGACCTTCGAGGTCACTGGAAACAACCTGCTTCGAATCGAACATTTCCTACTAACGTTCAATAATAACTACTGCTCCATGTCGCACCATTTTCGAGATATTAGCATTTGCATGTTCATTGGGAGTTACATGATGACCCTGATATGTTTTGAATGCGATAAAACACTATATTGGATACAAACATTACTGCTGATCATTCTAGAGTGGTTAATTGCATATATTGTTGACTTTGGCAATCGACAGATTGAAAATAGCTAAAATGACCTAGAGAGGTCATCAGCAACCACATAAGTAAGCAAGTAAAGTTTAAATTTATACAGCGCATTCTCATAAAAAATCTCTAATGCGCTAAGTACATCTCGTCAATATTTCACAATAAAAGTGAGTTTTCGGATCACGCCTGAAAATGCTGAGACTCAGAGCTGAGTCACGAAGACTGTCTGGCAGCAAATTCCAGGTTGACAGGTACACAATGGAAAAAAAACACCGACGACCATAACTGTCAAGTCGATAACGCAAAACGTAATATAGTAGCAGTTTTTAAGCAGTACGTGTATTAGGCCTACTTTTCAAAATATTGGTACTGGCCATGGAGAAGTTTGTAATGGCTGATATGACCTTTCAAGGTCACTCAAGGTCACTAGAAACCACATGGTTCAATAGAAAATGTACAAGTTCCGATGAAGTTTAATTTTAACTGCACCATCTCCAAGATACTGTCTGTACAGTAAAAGACATATTGGCTAATGCAATATACAAATAAGAGACTGAACCAGGATGTAACCCACGGCCAGACACAGCAGAAACTGCTGATGCAGGGACAACAACCTACAGTGATCCAGTTCTGTCTCTGGTATAAATAACAAGAAAGGTGTTGAAGAAGAGGCTGGCAGAAGACAAAGACAATGCACAAGGTTTACAATGGATGCATGCTTTTAAATAAAAGAAAAGAAGTACTGAAATCATATTCAATAATGTGCTTGGATAAAGACTAACGCATTAAGCACTGGATTGGTTGTTAAGTACCGGTACTGCTGTTTGTATGGGTAACATATGCTATGTTTACGCATGGTTGGAATCCAGTTTTTAGCTGAAGTAACTGCTGATGTTTGTTAGATACATGAATATGAACAATGGAGCTCTCAATAATGTAACTATAGTGCACTTTCAAATGCAATGTTTCCTGAGAAAGTTAAGTGCAAATTTATTTTTAATCTTCCGTTAGATTCATATCAGCCACAGCATGAGCATAGTCACCTTACCTGTGGAATCAGCTCCCTTTTCACCCGCACGATGCTAGCACAGGTGTTTGCGATCGTAACGTGTCTGTCCGTCCGTCCATCTGTCCGTCACTCTGTCATGAGCCGGTTTTGTGCCAAAACGAAGAAAGCTAGCGTCATGATTTCTTCACCATCTGGTAGCCCCACGATTTTAGTTTCCTAATGCCAAATTTCATTCCGACATTCTAAGGGGTTCTCCTCTGGTGGAGGCGTCAAACAAGGTAGGGGTGGGTAAAATCAGCAGTTTGCTATCTTTAAGCATGAATATCTCGAAAACAGCAGCAGATACGGCTGAAATTACAATTAATGACTACGGTAATAGGAAGTCACATGTGGGCTTTCCATTGACATCAAGATCGATGACCTTGGATGACCTTGAACTGCTGTAAGGTCAAATTCTCCTGGAATTTCACGACATTTCTCGTGTTTTGGAGGCAACAACAGCTAAACGACTGAAGATAGACCCTTATTGTCAGCGACGGAATGGAATTGTAGCCCATTAAATGCACTTTTTCAGCGATGTATATGTTACATTGATATCGCAGAGCGTTCACCCACTATGGGGCGTCAAAACAAGTGCGGGGTGGGGAAAACACGCAAAATGCGTCAATATCACACTCCAGATGGCGCTGACGGCTGCTGCATTACTTCAAACAAGTCGTTTACTTGTCTGCAACTTGTTTTCACGTCGAATTGGAGCAGTTTTCAGCATGCTTTCGCGTCGTGCGGGTTTGTCAGCATCAGCTGGGCTATCTTGTACATTATGTCAACCTCATTCTGTTCACTCCTCCAGGTTCACCTCTTTCTGCGCATATCACCTCATCACAGTCACCACCTTTGCTCTCACCATCTATCTAATGCTCCCTCGGTCTTTCACTCCAGAATTAAAAGTCTATCTCTTTCACAAATCCTTTCCCCCATAGTCATTCTTATTCCTTCCGGACAGCCTTCATGGATCTTGAACCTGTACTGAATTAAGTGGGCCCTGGCGTTTGTTTGTTTCAGTTTCTTCTCTTTTCATTTTGTCTGGCTATGTGTGCTAGATTAAGCTGACCACTCAGCTTTTAAGCCCACGTTAAACTATTCTTTTGTATCGTATTATCGTAATACAACTGAAGCAAAATGCTGTCATTAACAATTGAAGTTGCTGACTATGACCAAGCTGTAATTGCATTAGCATCAGGCAATGTTTTACTTGTGATTAGAACTTTGTGACTGTAAGTTGGCTGAAAATACTCTGGTAGTTGTAATGGGTATTTCACTCTACTGACATTGCTTGGCGATGGACTTCGTTACGTGTAGTATGATTGTGCTAAGAATAACCAGTATGGCACTCTTCAAACGTGACATTTTTAACAAACCAAACGAAAACAGACATTTTGTGTTAAGCAAAACTGAAGATCACAACAAGCTGAGCTGATGATAAACTGTGGAAGATATCAGTAATAACTGGGCTCTTGTGTTTACTTGTAGATTGGCACTGATGCAGAATATCTGTTTCGGTTTGGTCGCTGCCGAAAATGTCGTGTTACAGTTTAGCTTGGTTTAATTACTGTGATGCTATATGAATATGATTACTGTGAAGACCTTACTATTTGCACGCCTTTCATTTTACAACCAAAAAAATTACAGTGTACAAATATCAATTCTATTCATTATTCTGTAGCAGCATTAAAACATGAATGTCACCCATAGTAATGTCACCAAAAAACAAAAAGTTTATTTTACTGTATATTTCTGTTTTATACATACACCGTGATTCAGAAAATCGGGACCCCTTTGTATTTTTGCAATAACTTTTTCAAAGAGTTGATCAATTTGGATGAAAATTACATCACTGTATTCGTTAGGAAATTTGCTTTCAGGCGATGTGGTTTGCAATTGCATATTTCATAAATATTCTTTGTATGGCATAATATAATTGCAGTTACAAAATGTAGTACATAACACGCATTGTACTCAACAAAACAACCAGTGTTTACTGAACAAAACAGCAGTATTTCAAAGAGTTTGGTCTTAAAATTCCGATACAAAATATCATAAATGAAAAATGTTACATCTTGTGTTCAAAGTGTCCTCCACCTGCAGCCACACACGCTTGAAGTCTCTTTCGCCACTCTCCAACTGCTTTATCAATTATGCGCTGGTCAAGCTTGTCCCAATCCTCAGCAATCCGGCGTCGTTGATCCCGTCGTTAAAGTGAATGGTCAGTATTATCAAGACATATTGCTTACGAGAGATCTTCTGCCACATTTCAGCAGGACAGAGCCCCAGCGCGAAACTGTCGAACTTCTGAAAGTCGAGACGCCAGACTTCATTCCACCAAAGCTGTGGCCACCCAACAGCCCCAATCTCAACCCAGTGGACTACAAGATCTGGGACATACTGCAAGAATGGGTTTACAGGACAAGCAGTAAGGATGTCGACGAGCTACGACGCTGGATTGCAGAGGAATGGGACAAGCTTGACCAGCGCTATTGATAAAGCAGTTGGAGAGTGGCGAAAGAGACTTCAAGCGTATGTGGCTGCAGGTGGAGGACACTTTGAACACAATATGTAACATTCATCATTTATGATATTTTGTATCGGAATTTTAAGACCCAACTCTGAAATACTGCTGTTTTGTTGAGTAAACACTGGTTGTTTTGTTGAATGCAATGCGTGTTATGTGCTACATTTCGTAACTGCAATTATATTACTCCATACAAAGAATATTTATGAAATACGCAATTGTAAACCACATCACCTGAAAGCAAAGCAAATTTCGTAACGAATACAGTGATGTAATATTCATTCAAATCGATCAACATTTGAAAAAGTTATTGCAAAAAAACAAAGGGGTCCCGATTTTCTGAATCATGGTGTAGTTGTCATGTGGCCATCCCTATGGGCCGCATTAAGTGTTGCATCCAGTCCGTCTGTCTGTCCGTCAATGCCTCAAATTTTCTGGAAACAGAAAAGCCACAGAAACTTCTACCGGTAATTTAGTGGAGACCTGACCCGGACAAGAGTAATTAGGAGAGCAAATTGGGCGTCTAAAGGTCAAGATCACTAGGACCGAGAATTAAAAATCGTTTTTCGCACATATCTACATCAAAATTGGATCGACTTATATCAAACAAAAACAAAATGATCAGCGGCCCATTCTACATATATCGTCAAATACATTTGATCAGCATAAGTGCTTAGTGTTAAAGATAATCTATAATCAGCAATTATCTGGGATAACCGCATATCACAGTGGCCCTGTGGCCGTGCACCTATTATTTTTGTAATTGTTTTTAGCCGACCGTACTTATGGTCACACTTATGCTACAGTGTTGCATACGTCTGACGCCGTCATCTGTCTGTAGCGTTATGTATTGTGGCTAAACGGTGAGTCCTTGAGCAAAAGTTACTATTGACAGCCAGCCTATGGGAAGTCGTATATGAGAAATCAATTGGTACCAAAATGAATGATCTTGACCTTTGTTTAGAGGTTGTTTAGGGTAATGTCAACCATTGTGTCACATTCACCATTGAATATGTCGAAAACCGCTACAGACAGAGGGCTGGTTCCAAAGGAACACCAACAAGAAATGGTCTATGTGGAATCAAATGGTCACGTGACCGATGCCACGTGACCCCGAAAGGCCAAACTCGTAACCCCAATATGCTTAGAGCCCACTATCTCGAAAACAGTTGCTATTTAGCAACAACTGCTAATTACAACTCGTAGATAGTTAAGGCAGTATGGTTGGCTATCCTAGTGACAGCTTGGCTTCTTGTTTATCTCTGAGATGGACTCATTCTGCAGTTGCATTATCTTTCACATATTCCGTCTGTTTTCTGTCACAATCATGCATATTTGAAGCTTGTATAAAAACTACCAAGCCAATCAAAATTAAGAGTTTTACAGTAAGCAAGAAATGTGTGTCGACTTATTCTGCAGGGCAGCTGCAATTAATGATCATAATGTGTTATCATTTAGCAGTATGTGATAGTTTAGTCATTGTAATTCTAGAAAAACACAAAAATACTCATCAAGAAATGGGCGTTCAAAATTTATGTTCTTTTTTGTATGTGAACACAGATACGGGCACAACACCATTACATTTCCGTAGACAGCTGTTCATCAATGACACATAACACGGCGAGTGATTCAGTCAGAGTGTTAACTGTATCTACGTAACTACAGTTTGTCTGCTAATTAGTGACGATAGATATTAGTCGCTTTAGTCATTGTTTGTGTCCAGAGATAATCGCCAATGGATACGCAACGAATGCTGCATACGTGCAGCATTGGTTGCAAGTTTCACTGTTAAAAGCGGCGCATTCTCTTTGGATCAAAGAACTCCTCACGGTTGCCAGGCATTCGTGGTTTCTCGGCACCCAGACCGCCAATACCTCCTCCTCGACCAAGCATAGCTTGGCCCGGCTGAGGGTGCTCAAATCTTGGACGCTGCTGTTGCTGCTGTACCTGCTGCATCAGCGATGGCGGTGGCATAAACTTAGTGCCCTGGGACGCCGAGACGAAGACGACGAACAAACAAGAACGAGAGACATCGCGTTGTATAGTCGCATCGACGTCGCATCACGGTGAAGCATCAAACATCATCCAAAATCACATTCATTAGTAATCTACCAACAAAATCATTAATCTAAAAATATTACACAGTGTCCTAAATGAAGTATCGATCGATCAGACACAGCAAAGTCTGAAACTACAACAAATGACGCCAGAACTATGTATACTTTATGATCAATTTTCAATCGTGTCACTCCTGGGCATAAATTTTGCATTCTGGCAATATCAGTCCCCATGCTAACGATTTCATGAACAGGATCCAATATGGCAACATCATACTAGCATATTTTCCTACTCTTTAGATAAGGGTGATGCGATATCTACATGTACAGTGATCGAAGTCACAAACATGTGAAACAGTAGAGTTTCTGTCCCAAAATACATAGCAGTTTTTGCCAATCATTACTGCCGCCACCAAATCCTCTTGTTATATTGTGAGGTGTGGGGACTGCTTGCAAAAATAACGATACATCTGCCATGGTCAAATTCATGACATCATTCCTCTCCTCAAAGCATGGCATCTCTTCAACCACGTAAGCCTACATGGAAATGATGCCAAATGACCACTCTATCAGCGACGTAACATAATTTCGCATAATAAAAACTTTCAAGTATTAGTACAAATTGAAAGTGTTCTGCTGAGTCTGTTGTATCTGATGGATGTGTGCCAAATAACTGTTGGTTAGATGATTAACTGTTGGTATGTTTGATTCTGATAACATTTGTTGTAGTTAGTCATACTTCAATCGGGACACAGTGCAGTGTATATAATACAAAATATACTCACCCACTACATATAATGCTTTACGCCCATTAACTACAATATCGTAAGTCATTTTAGTAGTGATTTCACTGTCAGAAACAAATATACAAGATGTAAAAGGAGGGCAGCTTCAATGCTGCAGCAGCATAAAAAAATATGACACAGTTGACAGAAGACAGTAGTGCCAAGAGCAGTTCTCCAGAGACCTACGAAGCAGTTAAGACGACTGAGGAAGAACAGCTGCAGTGACAGGAAGTCATTTCAATAATAAACCAAATCAGTCTTGGAGTGAAATGGCTACACAGTACACATTCTACAACGGGGTCAAATTTTTTTATCTTCCTTCAGGTTTTCTTAAATTTTTCTAATGACATAAATTTACATTATCCTGAAAACAGACAAAGTTATGCCACATTAAGTGCGACACCCATTTGATTTTTTTTAACGTTTATCAGTATCTACAGGGCGCACCAAAAAAAGTAACCAATAGGAAAAATTCGATATCTCTGGAACTGTTTTAAATTTTTTCTCTAAATTAACAGTGCTTACAGAGGAGGCTTCAGACCACATATTCTGCAAATTTCATTGCAATATTTGCTTGCGTTCCAAAAGTATACCTATTTGAACTTAAACGTGCATTTTTCAAAGTGAACAAGTAATTAAACTGCAATTCTGATTTGAAAATAACCTCGCTGATATTTAAGTCACCAGATCTGAATCCGTTGGATTATCATGTGAGGTGCAATATTAGGACGCTATATACGCCAAAACCAACCAACATTGCCGAGCTGAAGACTGCCTTGCTTCAATATGGAATGATTTGCCACAGGAGTTCACTGACAATGCAATCCTGTTATTTCGAAAGAGACTTCGATTTTGTGTTACTGCAGCTGAGGGACACTCTGAACACTCAGTTTAAATACCGAGAGGGAAGCTGACATTCATTACTGAAACGTTTGAAGTATTTACGTGAAAGTTGTGCAAAGTTTGATTCATTAGTAAGTAAGATTTACTGAATATTCAGGACGCGACTGCATGTTCACTTGAAAAAATGAACTTTAAAGTTTAAACTGTTGTATCTGTTGAACCGTATATGTTATTTTAATGAAATTTACAGGATATGTGGTGGACTGAACATCCTCGTCTGTAAACTCTGCAAATTTGGTAAATAAAGCGGCTAAAATTTCAGAGATATGAAATTTTTCCTAGGGGTTACTTTTTTGGCACGCCCTGTATGAACTTCTGCTGTTTGACAACGAACAACGGGTTCAAACACACACTTCATTGCAGTTTCAAAAGCTGCAGAGTGCAGTCAGCGTTTCACATCTCTCATCTCTCCATTCTGCCTTCCGAGATAGTACATAGAAGTGAGTCTTATGATATGACCCACCTTTTTATCATTAACAGGTAAGTAAGTAAGTCATGAATTAACATGGTGCATAAAGTGCAATACCTCTAATGCGCTGTATGTACTAGTACTCTGAAAACAACAGAGATTTAAGCAGACGTCTGAAACTTTCAGTGCTAAGCGCTGGATCACGCAGATCATTGCTCATTGACTTCCAAGCAGTTGTGAATGGCAACAGCAAATGCCCGACGCCTATACGAGCTCACACTGTGGCAAGGCACGAGGTAACGACGAATGGCAGAACGGTATTTATTGCTTTGTTTTACCATGATCAAGACTTTATATGGTTGGATCAATGTTCAGTCCACCTGATTTTTAGCTGCAGATGCTATTTAGCAGCAATAGATAGTTACTAGATAGTGTGCTGTAAGGCAGTACGGTCAGCTATCCTAGCGACAGCTTGGCTTCTTGTCATTAAACACCTCCACATGCACACATCAAATGATTCCAGTCGTTGACTGTCTACCTTCTGCAATGGCCATTACTACTGTTCTCCATATCAGTATTTATTATTCTATTATTTTCTCTCTTGGTTTACTGAATACTTCTTCACCAATAGCTATTCAACATTTCACTTCTTCACAGTATCTGTGGAGTCTTCTGTAATTCACTCACTCAGTCACTAGTCGACCATCGTCGAAGACGGTTGGCGACTGCAGATGACCACTCTATTGTCTTTCTTCTCCACTGCTCCCTGTCTTGTGACATCTCCTTCAGCTGAATGTAGCTACAACCACTCCACTCTTCTATGTCGTCCATCCATT
>Ga0056114_1001877_pt1 | contig 10134 bp, 7 predicted proteins | sample WorMetHERISLAND1_FD_77005 | JGI IMG/M metagenome (GOLD analysis project Ga0056114, IMG submission 77005) | Marine gutless worms symbiont microbial communities from Max Planck institute for Marine Microbiology, Germany - Olavius loisae HERON... ... | reverse complement strand
TCACGAGTGCTATACTGTGCATGATAACTAACTATGTTAATTTTAATTTTATTTACTTTTATTTTATTTTATTTGATTTCAGACACACAACGAAAGATACCAGTTAAATCCACATTAATGACATTATGAATGCTGTAGCACCTGTGAAACTTCACTCTACCTTTCCCAAGCTGCAAAGACTGCTCATTTTCATTGCGGAACAGATAGACCGGAGTTTTTACGGAGGTTACCTAATATGGCATTCATCTGTTTTCAAAGACCCAGCAGGGACCATATCAGCAATGGCAACCAATTCCATTATTCACAGATTAAAGAGGGCACTGGACCGGTGAACCCCGTGTCAGCTCACAATATTAATCTCAGAACATATTTGCAAGAAATCCTGTTCAAGTATCCACCCCACATCCAAGATTGAACCTGGGCCTGTATAAACTTAGGCAGCTGGGGGCTACTGAGACTGGTGGTACCGGTAGTACTTTCATTTGTAGGAACTTGTGTATCGCACCATACTGGCTTGTCTAAAAGTTTTTGTTACATAACTTTTTATGAATACAGTACTGCGATAGTAAGTAACTTAATTCACAAATTTAATAAGTAATGTGCTTACAGAGAACTGCACAGTGCAGACACATATGAAGCTAGTTTTGGCTTATGCTTAACTTGTCACAAGGTCAGCTTGTCACTTGCTATTAATTTACTGAAAGTCAGCTCGTCAGTCATCTCACACGTCGAAGCTTCAGTTACTGTGTTGGTTTAACATTCATTGACACAGTTGCATGTTAAAGCAGTATGAAACATGTGAATTTGCAGACAGAAATTCTTTATCAAAATGTGTGTGTGTGTGTGATGCTCGTGTAAACCATAATTTTCCAAAACATTTGAAATAGTGAAGTTGCCATTTTTAACTTTTAGATGGAGAAAATGCTAGATCAGTGCAAAAGAGAACTTGAACAGAAAGACAGAGAAATACTGCGACTTGCCAGGTGATTAATTATCGTTGTGTTTCTGTAAAATAAAATGAATGAATGAAAGCAGGTCATTGGATGTGTTATCAATAGCTTTTAGAAATAGGTTTATGAGTTCAATTCAGCTATTTATTTGCTAAATCAGATTGGCATGAAACCTTACATCAGTTAAACAGCAGGTGAAAGTCATGTCTTCTAAGATTTAGGAGCTCCATAGCTAAGGAGCTTGTTGATGTTGTCATAGGTGGAGCTGGAACAGCCCTGGCCTTTAATGAAACAAAACATTGCTGATGAAACTGAGCATTGGACTTCACTTATAGCAGATGTGATCAGCCATTGCATAAGTTGCCGAACATTGCCATTGCCAAACATTTTTGCTTGATGTTTCACAGTATGGTTGAATGATAACAACACAGCTATTGTTGCTCGTAAATAAATATCATATTAAACAAATTGGTAATTTCTTCTCGAAAGGAGGAATTGCTTGACAGACTTTATAAGCATTTACTAGTTTTCTCTTTTGGTATTTCTGTAAATAAGATGTGTTGTCTAAAAAGCTGCACAAGCTGTGTTGTCATGTTAGTGCATTTAATAGTCTTTAGTATGTAATGTTAAAATCAGTCAGAGGTTATGCAGTGCAGTCATTGTTGTGTACTTTACTTTGTAATGATTTGATTACTGGTAGCGTGAAAGCTGATTTGCTGCTGCCAGTGTCTGCTGCTGTATTTATCTTATTGTTATTACTGTGTATGCAGTGTTGATACACCGAGAATCCAGACACTGGACCGTACCAAGGTCTGATCAATAGTTGGTTTTCGTGTTTTTCTGTGTTCATGTTTCAGTTTTGATTTGCATGTGTTGGACAACATAATGTTCTTGATGATCAGTTGATCGATCGATTAGTTGATAGAATGATTCACAACAAATTTAACACAAACATTCATCAGTAAATCTGTTGGATTAGATGCTCAGAGATTATCTTGTTGCTTCCTAGCTGCTATTACTAGCAAAACAGACTTTCACACAGATAGCTATGTGGTAGTTTATAGGGAATATTGTAACAGTTGTAATACTTTGGTATTTTAGTGTGTTGTAATCGCTTCACATTTTTGCAGACTGTCAGTAACTAGTTGATGATTTACTGATCAACTCAGACATTTCAAATACTTAAGCTCACTGTAACTTGTTGGCAGTGAAGGTTTCAGGAACATGAAACTAGGACACATCTGCCATCTAACTTGTCTACTCAGTAAACAGTCTTGGCTTTTAACTTACGATGTGAGCATGTCAACCTTGTCACTGGTAACTAGTATTACCCACAACTCGAGCAATTATCAGAATTCATTGGATCTAACAACAGAGATGTGGCCAGCTTCAGCCCACAGAGGTGGCTGGTGACACAGCAATGGCTTTCCCAGTAATTGACAATGTTGCTATTGCTTGTGTCAATTGGAAGTTCTGAACAATGTTGGTGAGATCTAAATACACTATGCATTCAGGCTGTATGAGATTAGTTAATGTATTGTGGTGTGTGCTGTATGTTTTTGACAGCACGGTACGGAGTATTTCTCTGGAGGTTTGCTGGGAAGCCGTGAAACTGAGATCAGTGAACTTCGTGCTCATGTTGCTGACCTTGAGGCTAAGGTCACACGTTACTGAATTTAATAATCTCAGTAATTAATGTGATGAATCTGAATCTTTGGCTGGGAAAACATTGAATTTACACTTTGCAGATTGCAGCCGACTTCTTACAGTAAAGCCAAAAAAAGTTTGGGTATATCTGTACCAAGAATTGTGGAATATGTTATGGTTTGTTTTCTGTAGAATCTTAACATTTAGGCATGATATGATAAGTTAAAAGATTTTGTCTGTTTGTGTATGCAAAGGAAAATACTACAGTGTTAGTAATGTCTGGTCTTATACAGAGAGCAGCATCCGAGAAACAAAACGATGTAAAATATCAGAGATAAATTCAGGAAAGTACAACCATGCACAAATTCTTTCAGCCAGGACTAGAAGTTGCAGATGTGTGTCTATGCTATCTATATGGCAGCCAGCTGACTATACGTCTTGGCTAAACATCCTTCAGCACTTTGACACTGTTAGGTGCATGTCATTTAAGGCATCCAGTGGTTTTCAGTTCTCATCTGATAGTGGTTACAGTGGATGACAGCTGATGTACCTGTCTGATGTGTATGCATGTGTAGTTGGTTGAGGCACAGCGTGATGTGGAGCAGAGAAATAGCATCATTACCAAACTGAGATCAACTTGTGAGTTAAACAAGGCAGCACAACTGGAGGCTGACGGCAGGCTGCAGTCGATGAGCCAGAAGCTCACCGAGTACGAAGCAGCGTTCGGTGACGTCGAAGGAGCGGCGAGTCGCAGTGAGTTGACGATTGTGACGTTACAGCAGCAGGCGAGAGAGTCGCATCAACACATCGTTGACCTTGAGTCACTGCACAGGTAATTTACAGTGATAACACGTCTGAGATCTGATCTGATGAGAGAATCACACTGGTTTACCACAACATTCATTGTACTGCTGCTGTTGAAATTCCATGGGAGGTTACATCTCTCATCTGGTACATTTAGCCATTGTGACTTGATCCAGGTACTAGTATGTGACAGACAGAGAGATGTGTGGACATCTTGCCGTTGCACGCTCATGCTTATGCTACATGTGTGGTAACTTGCCTTGCCTTTGTCCTTCATCATGTCTGAGGATCGGAGGTCACCGATACGGACATCATGGATCTCCATATGTTTTCTGTCTCTTGGACGTTGAATAGTGACTGCAGCGGGTGTTTGTGTCCATTGTTTGACTTCATCTGTCCGCAGCTGTGAGCTAGTGAACCTGTGTCGATGTCTGTCTATTGATTGGTGCATGTTATTGTGTTTGTTAGGAAATTGTCCGAGGAGCGAGCGAGTGCAGAGGAGCGAGCAAGAGAGGTGGAGAAGAAGTTGTCGGACTTGACATCACAGATCAACAGCATGATACAAACTGACGTCTCATACTCAGCCGATCAGACACTCAATGCTGTCAGTTGATTCACTTTGTCTGGAGCAGCACCGACATTGTAGTTGTCCATACATTGCCTAAATATTGTCTGTACTCTAGCAATAAAACTTGATACTTGCAAGTAAAATTTGTCACAAAAAATATTTGTGAAAACGACTGAACACAAAGTACAGATACGTCAATAGTTCCTAAGATGTACTGGTGTCTTTACATTATGCACCAGTCTCGTAGTAAAGAATTTCTGGATGTCCTTGGGAGGTTACACTTATGCTGTATGTCTAACCCATATGTTGTCCTGTGTTTAGATCCACATTACAGTTGCTAAAGAAAAAACATACACTCGTTATCAGTGAAGAGATGTTTGTTGTTAGGTGCGTGAGCTGTTTCATGAGAACGGGATGCTGCGTGGTCAGCTGATTACCACAAAGGACTGCTTGAAGGCTGCGGAGGCTGAACTGGAGAGAAGCCAAGAGAAAGTCAGTCAGCTGCAGCACGAGGTCGACAAAAACGAGAAAAATGCAGCGTATACGGCCATCGATATTGACAACATACGACTTGTACGTAAACTGGCCGGCCGCCATGTTGGATTTTGTGCTATATCTTTACGTGGAAATAAATTTGGTGTATTTGTATACACTTATACCACAGAGAAGTTCAGAAGGTAAAACTTCCTGTAAAATTCAAGATGGCCGTCAGGATACATATTGAAACTCTACGAGATGTTCTAATTTTGTCACATATATACTGCTCTGCTCATACTGTGGATTTTAGCCCATATGTTGTCCTGTGTTCAGATCCAGCTAGCCACTACAAAACTTGCCTTGATTGGTGTAGCAGTTTTCATGATTTCAGTCTGAAGTCGTGAAAATTCCACTTTTTTGTGTGATAATTTTCTTACTTACAAGCAACTCATTGTACATATGTACATGCACTTATACATTGATGTATGTAATTAAACAATGTCATGAAAATAGCACGTTTTCGAGACGAGACTTTTTCTGTGCATGATTCAACAGTGTTTACAATGTATCTAACCCGTCTCTTTTGTAATCTCAACCAAACGTATGCTGCATAGTGATGTGAATGCTGGTTTTGCCTTGCATTCACAATGATTTAAGAGTTTCTTGTTTATTTCTGTGCAAACTGTGGTGATGGTTGCAGGAGCGTGACAGCTCATTGGCTGAGCAGCGCGAGTTGAAGCGCGAGACTGAACTGCTGAAAGAGCGACTGGATGCAAGCCAGGCCGGCTGGGCGGCAGCACGTAGCAGCCTTGAGGACCGTGAGCGTCAAGTCGCCGAGTGTGACGCTAGTCGACTACAGATGTTTCAGCGATCACTGGTCGAGATGTTGTCAGACAGTTGTGTCGTCGTGGCAACCAGTGAGGATGACATCATGCAGAGCATCCGCGAACTGCTGTGTGCTGTCCGCGACAAAACTGCCGTGAGTTTCATAGCAACAAGTAGTGCTGACACCTAGTGACAGTCAGCAGAGGTCTTGGTGATGCAGCATCTAATCGTTATTATTTCGCTGCAAGTAGATGGTCTGTCCAAAGTTACCGGTAGTCCATGTCTTGCTGATCTGGTTGGAGCAGAGAGTCCAGTGTATCACAACGTAGACCTGAGCTGCATTTGTGACTAGCAGCTTATCCTTTGACGCCCATTGTTGCCATATTGGTACAGCTATAAAACATCCTGTGCCAGACCGGGTTAAGCTGTTGTTTGTAATTTTTGACATCAGGGCACTCTGACGCTCATGGCTGAGCGTCAGAGTGCCCTGATGTCAAAAATTACAAACGACGGCTTAACCCGGTTTGGCTCAGGATGCTTTATAGCTGTACCCATATGGCAACATGGACATGAAAGAGTTAAAGGTACCGTATGTGCAGACCTGCTGACAGTGAGAAAAAATTTTTTTGTTGCTAAATGTGACTGTGCGTTAAGTGTTGATTGCATCCCGCAGTGTTGCTGCTGCTGATGATGTGGTTAAGGTGTGGATTATTTCAGCACATCAGTCTATTGGAGGAGAAAGTAGCTGAGCTGGAGTCGTGGAAGCTTCATCATTCCATAGAACGAGACCAGCTCGGAGCAGATGTTGATGACATTCAACATCTCGAGCAACAACTGAATCGTGCAGAAGCCGAACTTGCTCACATGGACAATGTCCGACGATCCTCGCAGCTGCAAGAAAACCACACTGTTAGTAGCTTCGTTTGCTTCTCTTAGCAGCACATGTGTTTGTCAAACAAAGTTTGTCATTTTCTGGATAAATATTTTACTCTGCTCACCTTGTTTTACAGAAAAATTTTCCCTGCTTTACATTACTTTCAGTTAAGGCATTTGGCGTTGCTGAGTCTTGAAGATATCCACTCATAGATACAAAAAACAGAGAGCAGAAAACTTATAAATGCTTTAATTTCAGTGCAACTTAACATACATGTTATAAGTTGTTGTCGAATGTAATCAAAACTAGTGTTGTGATGACAGATTAATGGCTTCAGTTTAACTTTAGCAATAGAATAAGTGCTTGAACTGTTTGTGTGTTCAGATGTCTAGGTTTTTGAGTGACCTCAGTCGCTTGCTGCACGTGGACACGGAGACACTCACCATGGACATGGAAGCTGCAATGGAGGCGTTGTTGAATCACGTCGGTCGACTTGTCAGAAATGAGTCGACGACTGTTGCTGATTGCAGAACTCACATCCGTGGTCTGCAGCATAAACTGAGGACTACAAAGGAGCTGCTTGATGGCAGGGTATCTGACATTACTCACCTTACAACGTTGACGCCCACTGTTGCCAAATGGGTACAGCTCTAAAGCATCCTGTGCCAGACCGGGTTAAGCCGTCGTTTATAATTTTTGACATCCAGGCACTCTGACGGTCGCTCAGCCCTGAGCGTCAGAGTGCCCGGATGTCAAAAATTACAAATGACGGCTTAACCCGGTCTGGCACAGGATGCTTTATAGTTGCACTGATATGGCAACAGTGGGCATCAAAGGGTTACAACATTGACGTTGATATCACTGATCACTGATCACAACAGTAGAATAATGCACTGTTTTTGAAACGGAGCAACATTAGCAAAACTGTACATAGAGGTGTCTTTGTCTCGTAGAACTAAAAGTAAAAGACACGCCTCATATGATGCAGAAAGAATATATGTAGTAAGTAAACTGCTTGAAAACAATGAAATACAGCATCGGGGCCGCGTGTGGTGATGTGTTGTTAAGGAGGAGGAGTCGAGTCTGTTGCGGCAGAAGATCACTGCCATCGAAGAACGTCTCTCTGAAAGTGACACTCGACTACATGAGACGGACAAGGAGTTTGCAAAGAACCGAAGACTCGTGAAGTTGCTGGAGCAGTACAAGTGTGAGCTGAACGACGCTCAGCGCGAGACTCAAGATTTGAAGAACAAAGTTGCCAGTTACAACGAACTGCAGGTGTTGCACAGCACATGGCAAGATACGATTGGGTTTAGACATGTTTTAGTGCATTGAGTTTGATGTCAGCAGTGCAGAGCAGTGGTTTAACTAGTAACATTCTCATCTGCCTGCCATGTCTTCACTGAGTTCGGGAGTCTCATGTCCGTGTCTGCATCTGACATCTGTTACGATCTGCAGACATTTGTCTGAACCAGCCAAGTCCGTTAAGATGCTGGCGAACTAGTCCTCAGTAAGCTGCTTTGTACAGCAATGATAGCAAACCTTATGCCAGTGCGAGGACGAGAAATCCCAAGTGCACGGAATTTGATGAAGCAGTCACATGCCTACAGACAGTGTTAGATCAGATTAGTGTAAACTCCACACGTAGATTCCGTTATAACTGTTGCAGTATTTTGTTGCTATATATTTTGCTGTTATTGTCTCTGACAAGTTATGTTTTGGGCGAGTGTGTTTCTTTGTGTGTTTGTCTGTCTGATGTGCAGGATAAATCATAGTCATAAATGCATTTTGATGTATCTTGACATGATGGTAAAAGGTGTTCTTCTCCTAGAAGTGGGCTAAATTTTGACAATCCCAGTCCCTTGGAAGGGCCCCATTCTTCAAAAGGGGCTAAATTTTCTTCCAAAAAATTCGACCTACGTGTATCACACCTATCATACAAAATTTTTAATGAGATAAAATGAAGACAACTATAGTCATGTCTTATGAATTCACGTATGGATCTGGTCTGTTATTTAACCCGGAACAAAAAAAACGTAGACCAGCCTGATGGAAGTTGACATCAACAGTGATGGTGGCCAGGTTTCAGCCGGACTCTGTGTGTCATAGGCGGCAGTCGCTGATCGAGATCATGAATTGGCGAAGCTAGCATCGGACGTGGAACAACTGCGACTGAGTCGTGAACGTGAAGCGATGAAGAACACTGAACTGGAGTCAACAGTTGAGACGTTGACAAGACAACGAGACGCACATCATTCAGCAGCTGCTGAAGCCGCATCACAGCTTGGCGACGATGTCAACAAGCTGAGAGTGGCGCTGGAAGACAGCAGCCGGCGTGAACGTCAGGTAGCCTAATCATTGTGATAATGCTTATATTGATGCTGATGTCAGTAGACGATCAATAGAAGTGCATCGACGTCAGGTCCATAGCTAGGCTGGTAAGAACAAAGTTTTCAACCAGTTAGTTGCCGCAGCTTACCTACAGCGAGTCAGCATCTTATCAAGCAGCAGCAGTCTCAGCAGAATTTCATGAGCAGTCTTAGTTACCTTGCACCTGAAAATTGTAACGACTTACTTCCTTGAAATAAAACAATTTTCTACCATTTCAACTTTTAAGCATAATCTTAAAACTTAGATATTTCATTAGTATTCCACACACTGGCACTTAGCAACAGCCAGCACCCCAGATGCAGCACTTCAGCTACAGTGTGTGTGTAACAAGTTATTATTATTACAGTTTTGAACTGCTGACGCATGGCCCTCACATCATTAAATTTTTATAGTAAACGTGTAGTTAACATCAGTGCAAGAGTTTAAAATGATGGTCTGATGGCATGTTTTTACACAAAATACTGCCACATTATCTCTCATGTTAGTCAGCCGTTGCTGGAGAATTGGAATGGTTTTAGCTGCATGTTCTTCCTGACGCAGTAACAGTGAGTAGAATTGAGAAGTCTTCAGTGGATAAACAGCTTAAAAAAGCCAGTTTATAAGTTCTTCATGGGCAAGCCATCTCAGAACTACGGGGTACCACCGAAGTATGGTGCTTACAATTTTTAATTGCAGCTCGACATAAGTGAGCATACCCCGCCTTAACCCCAGCCTGTGAAGACTTGTACTCGATTTACCTACCCCAGAGGGATGGAAGGCTGAGTTGACCTAGGTGCCTGGTAACGTGCGGACCGGGGATCAAACCCATGACCGCTAGGTCAGAAGTCCGACGCCCTAACCTCTGTGCCACCAAGACTCCGAGGTATGGAAAACAACGGAAATGAAAACCAGCTGGGCAGTGGGCATCCAGCTAACATGCGTTCACAGCAAATTAACACGTACATTCATATTGCATATAGATGTACATTTGACCGACTGGAGCTGTTTTACATGAGCGTTGGTTTTGACTGAGTCCATAAAGATGTATTGCAAATTCTGTGTGGAGGTGCTGCTCAGATGGGCAGCGTTGATGTTGTTTGTAACTGCAGTTGCAGGACCTGCGTCGCGTGATTGCGCGAATGTTGGCGGTGGACACTGGCTCTCACACTGTTCCAGACTACGAGATCATCTCACGTCTCGAGAAACTCATCTTAGCAACGCAGGCAAGTTCGACGTCGTGCTCAGCCATGATGATACCAGTTGATGATGTCCACCAGCTCAGCGACCAGTTCCGCTCTGGATACTGCACTGCAGAACGCATCCTTTCTGACGTGGTGCCGCCTCGCAGTCCGGCGAAACCAAACCCAGGCCGAGCTCGGCCGGGACACAGAAGGCTCGACAGTAAAGTCTACTAGTGGTTGATGTCTCAGTGTGTGGCGGTATCAGAGAAATGAGTCTTGTGGCAAAACGTCGAAGTAATAGTCAGAATGTCAAGTAGTGTCTAGTGCGTTATGTCGGAGATGACAGCATACAGGGGGCCCAATTTAACGACACTACGTTTTGCTTGTAACAAATGAACGAACAGTGTTGGAATTGACCTAAAAGAACTGGGGGGGGGG
>Ga0056114_1001876_pt1 | contig 10136 bp, 4 predicted proteins | sample WorMetHERISLAND1_FD_77005 | JGI IMG/M metagenome (GOLD analysis project Ga0056114, IMG submission 77005) | Marine gutless worms symbiont microbial communities from Max Planck institute for Marine Microbiology, Germany - Olavius loisae HERON... ... | reverse complement strand
TGTTAAACTAACAGGCTACAAGTGAAGTTTCATGCTCTAGCTTGAACTTTCTTGGTTTAACTACAGTGAGCCTTATCTGGGCACTTGGGTTGTACTCGACAATTAGTTTCAAGTACTTGTACTTGTACTCGTACTTGTACTTGTGCCCTTAGTACTTGCAACATCTCTGCCAAGTACTAACCGGGCCCGACGTAGAGTAACTACGTTGATCGAGACCAACTCGTTACCGCTAAGCCAGGTCAACACCAGTGACGACGAGTGAAGCAAGCCTGCCTGTTGAATGTGGAAAAAGTCAAGAAACAGCAAACATCAATCAATGACAACAGCGACATAGGCCTACTGTAGTATAGACTACTACACTAGGCCCCGCCCACCTTACCTCCAGAGGTGCGAATGAGAAAAGTTCCACGCGGGTTTCCCGGTAACATGAGCTGCTTATCGGCATCACGACGATCAATCGTAAACCACCAACTGTCGCAACATCACACGAGTAATAACTCTTTAACAGTAATAAGGTTAACAATAGAAATGCATGGCTAGCTCGCCGCAGCTATCGATCGCTGTGGCAAAAAAGTTAAAGCCAGAAAGTTCTTCATGTGAAGCCATCTCTCAGAACTACGGGGTGTCACTTCCATGTGGGATCACACCTTGATTACCCCTCTATTACATTCCACTTACTACGGTCGTTATGTCCTGTACTGTCCATATTTTTACATTGAACGAATATACTGTGAAACACGGCCACGGCAACTCCATCACTAGGATGCATTACAAGCACTGTTATTAGTGACTAGTCAGACTGATTGTATTTTGTTAATTAGTACTTGTCCTTTCCGCCTTGTATTTAGTTGCCTTTTGTCAACTTTTGTCAATAAACGAATATGACATTATATACATGGAACCCGCGACCGCTTGATCGAAAGTCCGACGCCCCTAACCGCTGCACCACCAAGACAACTACAGCTAATCCGACTGACAAACTGATTGATTGATTGATTAACAACGCGAAAAGATAGTTCACGTAGCTAACAAGGACAATCAATTCCTACGGAAAAGGGCAAACCTCAAACCCACAGGAAATCGCAAAGACCCCTGAACCGATCAACAGCAAATTTGTCATGATTGATTCTATTACAAATGTAATGAAAATCGGCCTGCAATAACACATGAACAATAACATAATAACACATCCGGGCACTCTTATACGCTCAGGGCTGAGCGTCAGAGTGCCCAGATGTCAAAAATACAAATGACTGCTTAACCCCGTCTGGCACAGGATGCTACTACATAGCTGTACTTGTATGGCAACAATGAGCGTGAAAAGGCTAAAGAAACGTAGATTAATGACGAGAAACTGACTCTTGTGTTTCCGGTCGGTTGTCGTCCTCGACGACGTAGTTGCTTGGAATGTAGCCAGTCTGACCGCTCTTTGCGTGTCGCACCAACCACCAGTCACCGTAGTCGCTACAACACGATTAATTGTAAAAGTAAGTAAGTATTTTAACCGACAGAACAAACGGACGAAACGACTGGCTTATAAAAGCACAGGTGGTGGGGACCTATTCTGTGGCCACTAAAATGAGTGATGGTCGGATCGTCAATGTTATACACAGGCGTGTAATAATACAGTGTGGAATGTGGATACTAATGAGATTGCATAGTCAATAATAAAACATATCATGCAATAAAGTCTGCAGAGACTGTGTCAGTCAATAATAGCACCTACTATTAAGAATGCAACTGTACCGGAGCCCTGTTTGGATGTAGTGAAACTCTTACCACAGGCGGTGGAGCCCAAATCATAGGTGGGGAGCTGGGCTCTGGCGGGCTCCGGCCTTATTTAACCCCTGGTAATGAGACATTTGGCTCAGTTCTATTTGGTAGAATATCGGCGAGAATTGTGCCATCATTGAATGTCTGATGTGCAATACACCGCGGGTTTGTGATGAATTGAAGTGCAGGGCCCAAGCCACGTATCTTGAAGCACGCCGGCATTAAGATCAACCAACTCCGACAAGATGTGAGAACTCATCCGTATAGTTTCACTCTTTGTAGCTTTGAGATAAGAAATGCAAGGAACCGTCTAACAGCAAACTGACAACACCATCGCAATCGTTCTCTGAAGAAGAAGAAGAAGAAGAAGAAGACGACAATTATTTAGACATTTAATTGGCCCAAAACAACCATATACCTTCACACCTTTCTTCTTCGTGCCCGTTGGCGCATAAGGCTTCAAACAACCATATACTGCATAGAAAAAGAAGAAAGGTGTTGTGTCTCATAAACTCGATCGCCAGCATTTAGTAGTGATCTCAGCAGGGATGTTAACAAGGACTAGAGCCCCAAGGCCAAGACCAGGACCAAGGACCACAATTTAAACCTTACGGACAACAATGACCAAGGCGAAGGTCAACATCCCTGGATCTGAGCTAGTGCAAACGTACTGTTTATTGACGACCGTCATGCGATCTCCCTTCCTGAAGTCAAGATCATCTTCCTGTCTCTTGTCGAAGTCATAGAGTGCTCGTACGACCAGCTGAGCTGTTCACACACAAACCACCAGCATGACTCTCACAATGCACCATGACATGAGGTGTGGTGGGATCTTTAGTGATAATGTTATTACAAAATTTTCTCCTGATTCTGACAGTGAAAGAATTTTGAAAATCGGTTAATATTTGACAAAAGGTAAAGCATTCAAAACAAACTGTGCCATTTTTGGGCCACTCAGTAGTGTTCGTAACACAATAAAAGCAAGAAAACTCGTGTTTTGCAAGAACAGAAATATCAAGACAAAATTACAGAGACATTGGTCGCACTATACATCCTAGTTCCATATTCTATATAATTTTATGCTATTTTGAGTACAATTTCAATGAACACACTTGCTTACTTACTTACTTTACAATGTTACATGTAACATCAAACCTGCTATGTACACCCATTTTATTCTGCTCTTCATCATCCTGACTTACTGTTACTTCCTAATTGTACAATGGACCTGCGCACTGTGCGCTTCTGATTGCAATTTCAGCGCCAATACACTTCGTCGTCTAAATTTTCTGAAATTTATACGTAAATCTCAGTAATATTCTTGGCGATGTAAAAATAAGACAGACAGACGAGATACTATAGCAATTCCCCGCTGCGTACGTAGTTGCTTTGCGCAGTAAAAATGTATAGCCAGCAGGCAGCGACAGAATTTACACGATATCTTCAGCCTTTTTGACACAATGCCGGAACATGAAGACATACTGCAGACAGACGGACAAAATTTCTGCGGCATCTCTACCGCGCGACAAAATCATAGCTGAACAAGCCCGTAGGCGAATTGGCTCGCACGCTGCTGAGCTTTAAGCGACCCACTCGTCCCCATCGAACTGCAAAGTGCCGATTATTCGCAATTTTCACTTGGTGGTAGGTTTACGTCAAAGGCTTCTTCTCCCAGAGTTCTAAGCCGAATGAGCTGATTTTTTAAAAATTTTTAACACAATGTTCTACGATGGTGTGTACTTAAAGGGTCTACACGGATAGTTTATCCGGGTCCTAGTTTCCAAATGCGGCGACTTTGAACATTGTGACGTCATGTCGTAGAGTCAATCGTGATGTCATCGATGACGTCACCAATCGATGCGCCATAGGCACTTTCCTACAGGCTCCCTACTGGACACGAACCCCCAAATCGCTTAGTTTCCAAGATATTTAGCATCAAAGTTGCCGACACACATACGCACAGACAGATACACAGACACGCCGACTGACTGACACGAGAGTCAGGGTCGCTTAAAGCTCAGCAGCACGCGAGCCAGAATTGAGCACGTACAGGTCTGCGAGGTGGGTGATCTTGGCGACGGCACAGCGGCCACTGGCCGTCCTCCGTTGATCGACGTGTTAACTACCACTTGTGTTGGACTGGCAAGTTGTCGATTTCGGTCTCTCTCTCCATTCTTCGGCTTCGCCAAACACTGACCCATCTCTCCAGCCTCTAGCGCAACAAATTGTCTTCTTAACTGAAACAACAGTTACAATAGTTTTTGACTTATGTATTAAATATTAACCCTTTGACATCTACTGTTGCCATATAGAGTACAGCATTCTGTGCCAGATGGAATTAAGCCGTCATTTTAATTTTTGACATCTGGGCACTCTGACGCCCAGGGCTGAGCGTCAGAGTGCCCGGGTGTCAAAAATTACAAATGACGACTGGCAGGATGCTTAATTTATAGCTGTACCCATATGGCAATAGTGGGCGTCAAAGGGTTAACTTACAATAGGCCTATGACTAACAGGCCACTAACCAGTAACCAACAAGTTACAAAGCGTCATAGAAGATATACATTGCCCGGTATTCAGTATGTTCTCACCAAGTTGTTTTTTTCTGCAGTTTATTTATTATTCGTCTTGACTTCCGAACCGGAACACTTAAGTTTTGCGCGTGGAGAGCCCTCTAGCGCGGACAAGTTTCAGTGACAAACGCCGACAATCCCCAACTTTTTGGCAATCGTGCAACAGGTTACGTGGAGTACTATCGGTATGCCAAACTAAATGGCAAAGCGTCGCTCCGTTTTTGAGCTATAAGCAAAAAAAAACGATTTTCAAAAAATCAGACATATATCGAAAATTTATGCGTTTTTGCTGGTAACATGTACTTGACGACATATGTAACGTAAATCAATCCACTTCTGACGAATATATATGTGAGTTATGCAACAGACTACAGGCCTAGGAAGGGCTGTATAAACATGCAATGATAGTCTGTTATTATTATTTCACTGTCGCATTCGTATTGCCTATCTCTACTATATTGTCTGGAATGGCATAACGTGTCGCTAACTCGGTTGCAGTCATGCGTGAACAACAGCTGGGCATTACACTATCGATCATCGGCCACAACTCGCGCGACAGTGGAATAAGTGTGTTAAACACAGTGAGATAGTTCGTTACCAGCCACTTCTCCCACTCTATATACTGTAGTTTAACATAAACTTTTAGATTTCTCCCGTCCTCTAGCCCTTAAACGTGAAAGCTATGTTCGCCAGGTTGCTTAACTCTTTATGTTTTAAGCAGTATATTAAACTGTGCACACTGGTAGTGATCAAAAGTCCGGCTACGTAGCGATTTCCTTAACTGCGCACATAATGCCCAATACACACCGCCGACGCCGACGCGACTCAACTGTCGAGTTGAGTCGCGTCGGCGTCGGCGGTGTGTATTGGGCTTAACGCAACACAGCGCAATGCATGCAACACATTCAAAGCATTTTTGTCGCAACAGGCTCCGCATTGCGTGCATTGTGTCACATTTGTGTGCGTTGCGCTGCGCATGTGTAATTGACGTAACCGTAGCATTGCGATATATCCTATGAAGGCTATCATAGCCTTCATAGGATATATCGCAAGGCTGTGCCATTATAGGCCTTCGATCCGTACGTGCAGCTAGTAGGTCGTGCGTGAAACTATGCAGAATACGCTGTGTAGAACAGAAGCCAACCTGTCGCTAGGATAGCCGACAGTATACTGCATCACAGCAGACTGTCTAGTACTTAGCGATTGTTGCTAAATAGCATCTCCAGCTGTTTTCGACATATTGGGCTCTCAGCGTACTTGGGTCACGAGTTTGACCTTTCAGGGTCACGTAACGTCATCCGTCATGTGACCATTCGACTCGACATAGGTAATTTCCTTTGGAAACAAGCCTCTATCTCTATATATCTAACGGTTTCCTATATATTCAGCGGCGAATGTGACGCAATGGTCGACATGACCCTAAACCACCTCTAAACAAAGGTCAAGGTCATTCATTTTGGTACCAATCGATTTCTCATATGCGACTTCCTATAGGCTGTCAACAGTAATTTTTGCTCTAGGACGCACAGTTTAGCCACAATACATACGATACAGACAGACGACAGACAGACAGACGGACGCTACATTGTAGCATAAGCGTGACCGTTAGTACGGTCGGCTAGTCAACGGACAACTGGTAAGTACAGCTTTATAATCAGTACGTGTAATATTAATTATTAATGCAGCTTGTCACTGATGCACGCAGAATACGCGTCTGCTTAGTAATTAGCTGAATAACTATAGCACAAAGTCATGACGTGTAATATGCCTATACGTGCGTCAACCAGTGGTAGAAGAGGGAAGGGGAAAGGAGAGAAAGGGAAAGCGGGTGAGAAAGGGGAGTGGCTGGAAACTAGAGGGATGGGACTAGGAAAGGAAGACAGAAGGATGTGTGAAAGGGCAGCGGAGAGGAGAAAATAGCTAGGAGAGAAGATGGAAGGGCAGGGCCGGATTAACCATTAGGCTAGCAAGGCTTAAACCTAAAAAAATCGGCCCTCAAAAATGCCAAGGTTGCATTTATAATTGGAATTGCAGTACAGCTGAGATACATTTTTGTGTATTCTTTCTCTAGAACATCAAAATTTGTGTATTGACAAAAATGGTTCAGCACATGGGAGGGGGAGCCCGGCAGCCTTAGGCCCCAGCAACCATCCGGCCCCAGTAAGGGGAAGAGAAGGGTAGCAGGAAAGAAGTATGCCTTTAAACATACAGGCATAGACGTATTACCTGCTTAGTAATGCGTGTGTATATATATATATATATAATTAGCAGGATACACTATTGCACCGCAATACTCGGTAGGCTAACATTACTATTGCGCGATATTAAGCCTATACAGTTAGGCTACGTTGCCTGTGATATATGGTGCGATATTTTCGTTGGCTTGCGAGAAATGCAATGTCAGTCAGCTGATAGCAATGATCGTGCGACACAGGTATATAATTCAGTGGAAACATAGTGTTGGACAACAAGAGTAACTACGGGAGCAAATTTGAGTCGAAGGTCGGGGTCACAGGGAACGAAAATGTTAAAATCGTTTTCTGCTTAGCCTATATGTTAGTCGAAAGTGGATCGATTTGTCAAGCTAAGACCAAAATGATCAGCGGCCCAGTCTACACATATCGTCTGATAAATTTCACCACGGAAAATGCTTCGTTTTGTGGTATTTATCCGTCTGTCTGTCTGTACCTCACATACCTTTCATTCACTCAATATTGGAACATGGTAGGCAATTTTTCAGGTAAGTTATCCCTCACGATAGCGAATGGTGCTGTGTAAGATCAAACGGTCAAAGGTCAAGGTCACTGAGAACGAAAAGGTAATTATTGTTTTTTGGCTCATGTCAGCGTCAAAAGTGGATAAATTTACGTCAAACCAAGACATTCTACACTTGCATTCAGACAATAGCATTAGTAAATCATTATTACTGTTCTGTTCCTATCACTACTACAGGGTGGCCCCAAAAAGTAAACCACAAAGTTTTGTCCATATCTTTGTCAAATATTGACCGATTCTCAAAATTTTTTCATCAGCGCATTCTGTGGAAAATTTGTAATAAAGTGGTTACTAAACATACCACCACACCTTAACTGCGTCGCTACACTACCTTGTGAAATATGAAATATGTAAAATCCATCACTATTTGGTGAATGTATGAACAAGAGTATGGAGCTTATTTTTTGGCCCATCCTGTATGCAGTATCGTGTTCGTATATTTACAAACACAGAAAGTCTATCTAAAACAAACATAATTTAACTTTCAGGATGGGCCAAAAAATTAAGCTCCAAACTCTTGTTCAGATCTTCACTAAATACTGATGGATTTTATACATTTTATATTTCACAAGGTAGTGTAGCGACGCAGTTAAGGTGTGGTGGTATGTCTGGTAACCACTTTACTACAAATTTTTCACAGAATGCACCAGTGAAAAAAGTTTGAAAATCGGTAAATATTTGGCACAAAGATATGGACAAAACTTTGTGGCTTACTTTTTTGGGCCACCCTGTATTTACAGTAGGCACAGGCTACTGAGGCTACGGTTCCGTCTAGACGGAACTTAAATTTTTTTAAAGTTTCGTCCAAAACTTCCAACCACCATCTAGGCCTACCATCGTCTTTACTATTATTTAGAAGTATTTGGTATTTGGTATACCAAATACCATGTTCCCAAAAGGTATTTGGAAAACTTTTAAATAACCGTGCACAAATTAACACGTATTTGGTATTCTATTTAAATACCAGTTTTTGAGTATTTGACCCAACACTGGCTATGCAGTTGTTAATTTTGATCGATACGGAGTGTGCAGGCCGTTGTTTTCTTTGATACTTTTACAGGCAGTTACGTGCTAAAAATAGTAAAACCCGTCACACTTTTCTTCCAGCAAACACACACTGAGCCTAACCGCAACAGTTACCTCAGCAGAGTGACTACCGGCACGGCGGCGCACTAGCGACACGGCGGTCTTGCACTCCACGGGTGTTAAAATGTGATTGGTCACAATCCACCAACGTTACAGACAGACAGACAACAACGGACTGCGCCGTCGAAAAACGACGGATCGCTTGTCATCGGCGAGTTTGTTGATGAGCGTGGAGTCCAATTCTGGTGCTGCAGACGCGAGAGCAACTGTCACATGGCCAAGCGCTGATGTTGCTGCGAGGTTGAGCCCCCTTCCGAACTGCTCTTTTATGTTCCAGAGCTTCGACTCGCGAATCTTCAAACCGGGTGACTGCTTCATGGCACAGAGTTCTCCAGGCTGAGCGATCCTGAGTGTTGTCACCCAGAGCCGACGGGTCGATGCCACACTGCTTCAGATTGACCTTCAGAGCGTCAGAGAGACAGACAGACGACACTCTCACAATAACACCGCGCTACGTATGTACGTGCTTCGCTTCGTGCGGTAAAAAGCGTTTTCAATTTGCACGTTCTGTGCCTATAGCCTACTCCTGACACACCTGTTGAAGTTCATGTTATTACTGTCGGTCTCAAATTAAAACACCTGTAGGCCTATATAATAGCGTAATACGCACCTGTGCAGTGTTATGTGCCCGTACATAGAGACATGGCGGCCAGGTATGCCGTACACTACAGTCACCACGCCAGTGTGTGATATGCGGCTTACCGAAGCGTTGAAGCTAGGCAGCTATAACATAACAGTCTATGAAAAGGCCTAACACAGCTATCTATTGCGGCATGTCGAGCAGAGCGTGGTTTGAAAGGGGATTCGTAAGATCCACAGATCGGCAGACAAATGCTATATGCCGGCTATGTGATTTTTCCGCCGTACTGAATAAGGTACACGTAATGGATTAAGGCCGCAACCCACTGACGATAGTTGGAAACTAGTTGGAAACCCGGGTTGCCAACCTGGGTTGGCAACTAGTTTCCAACTCGTTCGCCTAGTGTGTTGCGACCTTTACACCGATTTAATCTACTCATTCCTATACTACAGTGCAATTTTTCGGTACAACACGTTACAATAATTTTTAGCCGACCGTATTAACGGTTGCGCTTATGCTACAATGTGCTATGTTGTGTCCGTCTGTCGTCTGTCTGTAAGTGGATATAAACGGTGCGTCTTACCGAAAAACTGTCCGAGGAACCGAAAAAGAAATGGCTTATGAGCAATCGAAAGCTCAGGTGACAACGTCACGTGACCCTGAAAGGCCAAGGTCGTGATCCCAATATGCTTAGGACCCAATATCCCGAAAACACTACTGTTGTAGATGCTATTTAGCAACTGCTGTGAAGCAGTACGGTCGGTTATCCTAGCGACAGCTTGGTTCCAATAGTTCAGCATGACGTTGCCCATACGACATGACCAGCTATACATAGCTTGCGTTAGTAGTAATGTTTTATACAGTAGACATCTTCTTACTGACCTGTGCGTCTAGCTAAGGAAAAGCTATTGGCATTATTACGCATTACACCGTGTCTCAAAAAAACAAGCAAAATTAATTTTTGTTATAGGGGCTTAACTACGTCAAACTTCCACCAAATCTGACAATTTTTGGCACAAAGATGGCAAATTGTCTAAAATTATATGAGGTGCTCTCATTTCCCACCTCACCTAATTTATGTCAATGCACCACCGTGTTAAACGCAGATGTCCCAAATTGTCACATAACTCTGCAGGCCTAATTGTTAGTATCAGATTGCTCACAACTGCATCATCAATTCGACAGAAGGCGCCACATGATTTAATTATTTTGTAGTTTAAATGTTAAACGCTTAAATATTCTACACTGAAAGTGTACAACAGCTGATAAATTTTCGTCTGCATTTTCAT
>Ga0056114_1001875_pt1 | contig 10139 bp, 8 predicted proteins | sample WorMetHERISLAND1_FD_77005 | JGI IMG/M metagenome (GOLD analysis project Ga0056114, IMG submission 77005) | Marine gutless worms symbiont microbial communities from Max Planck institute for Marine Microbiology, Germany - Olavius loisae HERON... ... | reverse complement strand
CAACGACCGGCAACTCACTGCCCACATGTATGCGCCAACAGTGACCTTTGCACGGTGACGGTCAGTTTGCGAGTTTGCAACACCTGACCACGGAGCTCTCAGGCTGCAACCAACTAACCGCGCCGTGAAAATGGGTCGTTCAGTATGGGTCGTCGATATAAGCATGTTTTAACACAGTCTGGAGTGTTTATGTGCGCTATACGCTCGCATAAAACACTCCAGACTGTGTTAAAACCTACTCTTTTATCTAGTGACACAGACAACGACATAATTATCAGTAGTGCTTCACAGCGCTCTATCAGAGGCGTCAGGTGAATGTTAGAAAACGTAAGAGAATTTCATGGGCACGTAAGCAAACAACTGACCAATCACAGCTCGGCGACAGAGTGAGAAATCGCCGAAGAATACAGCAGTTTCATGGCTCGGATCGTCACAAGTTGGGCAACTTGATCGCGATGTCAGACAGCCTAGGCAACTTTGTTGAACAACGAACTTGCGCGACACAGTTGCTCCACTTTGTTGCGTGTCTGACATGGGCCTTAGCACTGAATTAAACGCAAAAGACAGCCTGACGCGGCAATTAAAAGACTATGAATCGTATTCGTTGCTGTCTGCAAAGTGCAAACATTATTATATAGCGCACGGACCAGTACAAGCCGTTCATCTTAATATATAGCTATTACAAGGCATTTGCAAGCTGGCGGGAAATGGTGACTTATTGCGGCGCACGTTCGGTGAATTACTAGGTATTCCCGGCTGCACAATTGAATATAGCTCATGCATCACTGGTCGCTGAAGCTCGCACAACGCCCATACTGCACTGTTAACGTATAAATTACTATTTACGCCGATCGACTGTCGTCGTCATGCGTGGAATACACGTTTCGAAATGGACTAAGACCAACAATACAAGTAATTCTAATGGAACCGTTGCGATGGCCTAGTTATTTTATAACGAAAACACCAAAAATATTAACAACGTATGAAAGCTTTACGTTGGAGAGAAGGTCCTATATTTTCATAATCCTAACTTCAACAGTTATTGACTGATCCAACCGTGGACATAATACATTGGAATAAACGTGTTAAATAAAATAGAAATTTCTCATTATGTTTGAATGAATGGATCTTTATTTGCCATGGACAACAACACAAGAAAAAATCATTGAGTAGAAACAATAGTCCAGACAGGACAGTAAGGCTGAATACAGCACTAACAGTACACTGCCCTAATAAAGAAAATAAATTGAGTAAAATCAGATACGCAAGACGAATGCAATAACGATACACAACAAACACAAACAAACACGATGGAGCAGAAGTAGGAACTAATAAATGAAAATGTTAATGCAGCTTTATGTGTGAATAACCTATGTAAATGAACAGAATGCAGACAAATCGACCTTTTCAATGGACCTTTTGAACGCTATTATAGGCATAACCACCAACGCACAAATTCAAGCTTTGTATGCGAAACAATTACAAATGACAATCAACGCCAGAAATATTACAGAAATATGTTACGTACTCAAAACTTGATCGCTGAAAATGCAGGACGGGAAATGTATGACATGAAAATGCGCGGGACCAAGTGTCAGGAATGGAAAATGCCGGAAATGAAAATGAAGTTTCAAAGTTAGGCCAAATATATTACGTGAAGCACAGTTCACCGTCACGACGACTGTTTTATATCAAACATCATCAACTCACTACCGGTATTTCCTGCTAAAAGCACGGAAACTATCTTCCTGACGCTGTTGCTGCATTTTCCACCTCTGAGATTTGGGATCTGCATTAGTGCATTTTTGCTCTTTGACCATTTTCTGATCTTTATTTTTAGTCGACCCCTCAAAACATATCTCGTTTAATGGCTAGAGCTCTTGACTGACATATCACAGTAGTCTGCAACTGACAAGCTGTTATTAACATATTAAACTCTACACAAAATACTAAAAATCGATGCAAGCATATAAGTTAATTACTAATAAAAATAATATGAAATTCATTTCACAAATACTAACAGCGTAAATCTCACAAATATGTTCAATAATAAACCTGCAAGAAAATAGAACTACAGGGAGTGATACTTGTTAATATCGACAGCATCAACTTTCATAGAAAATGTTCCCCTCTAGTTGGTAGTCCGTAGTCGTACCAATTTTCGTAGCTCGTATAAGTCAAAATCTTCTGGAATCGCCCCTTTACATTCGGTTTTCAAAATGTAACCAATTTAGGCCTAATTCTTCCAGGCCCAAAGTTTATCGACCCTGAAAATTTCATCCATTGAATTACTTGCAAAGTGTTGGACAAAATGAGGCGAGAGTTCCATCTATCCATGGAAATGTTTCCCTCTTCTGGATGAAACATTGTGCAAATGTTGGTAGCTGGAAGTCCGCAACATTTTAGGCGTAATTATGGGATGAAACCGTGAAAATGGACTTCCACTAGGTTGGATGCTCAAACGTAACAGAACTAAACTCTTGTACTAGGCCTAACCCTGAAAATTTCATTTACACCAATACACAGATTTTTCGGTTGCTTTGGTTACAGTCACATACACACACTCGCACACCACAATACCCCTCCATTGTCACAGATAATAATATTAACAAGTCTAAAAAAGTCCGAAAATGATATAACACTGTACCGGTACGTTATACTATTTACACTGTAAAAACACTGAGTTACACAAAACTCGTAGAGAACTCGACAAATAACAGAAGTCGATAATAACAAACACATACTGTAGTGCGATTAATCTCTTTCCCTGTCATGACCCATGAAACAGATCGCACACACTGAACACCAAGTTTATTGAACACACTTGCAGGTTGCAGCTGAAAGCAGAATTGCTGAACACTAATGGCGTAAAATTGTGCTAAAATAGCGTGTATACATAGAAAGTCAGTGCAGTCAAAGAATACATAGCTCCACGACGTCCCAGCCCTTCATTCACGACTTACTACTCTAACACAGGCCCGTACGTTTCTACCTACCCAATGGGGACCGGGCGGAAACTCGGACAACTCCCTCCCGCCGTTGTAAGGTCCACTTTATGTGAGCTCTGCCCTTTACCAATAGACATGTATTTATTAAATCATCAGACACTTTCGGCAACCGGGCCACTGTGGACTTCGCTAGGGAATGCCGTACCAGGCAAGCGATTAAGGGGTTAAAACCAGACAAGACGTCATGACTACCAGACTACACCGTACCGAATCAGTTAATTTGTGCTCTTCTTACTCACCAAGGCTAAGAACCGCTGCACACTAAAATACAGCATCACAGGAAAGACTGAGCCAAAGTCGACGACTGACAGACGAAAGGTCAGCAGACAGTACAACCCCAAAGGTCACGAACAGGTGGCAGACCTGAACGAACCTGTCCGAAACCTGTCTGCGGACCTGGGTCTGGTCTGTGGACAGGTTTTGGACCAGCTAGCATAATTGACTTTGGGCTATAAAACCAAAACGTCCCAGCATGGCTAGTAATGAGTACGAATAAAGATAGATAGATAGAGAACATTATTCCACACATCATCATTATCAAGTTGGACATCACAACCAGCTAGCGTCTGTAGGGATGAAAACCACAGGCGACGAAACGCCAGTGACTAGACAACGCATCGGTCAGCGAGCAGCTTGGGTTGCCATGACGACGTGTCAACAACTCGTCGCAGAAACCGCCTACACATTCAACATATCAACATCAGTACACACGCTGCCATGCCAACAGTCAGCAAACGTTCGGATGATGTTTTGAAAATAAAAATAAGATAAAACATTAGACATTCTAGGTTTAACCTGTAGCGGTGACGTCATTATCAGCAGCAGCAACAGCAGCACTGGCGGGTGATGCTGTCTGCAGTGAGTTGTTAGAGTCATAGCGACAGTCTGCAGCCAGTTTCACATCACGTGGCTCAGCTTTCTTCACCTCGACCTCAACACGCAACACTCGACAGTTGACTGCACTTCACTACAGTGCAACGCTAAAAACAGATCCATCTTGCCCGTATTTACTCATCGTTCATCAGACAGTTTCAACAACATTCACAGCAAACTTTCTTTGACACAAGCATGTAAATACGATCCAACAAAAACTAAAGTGCTCAGTAGTCGTAGTCAGTAATCAGTATGAATGGAGAAGTCACGCAGCTTCACAATAAGATTCAGTCCAGTTACAGCTGACATCTATTTCATCTGCAATATGACGATAATGGAGCACGGGAGAACCACTGAGAAATTCACCCATTCGTGATGAAAGTTTAATGGGTTTTATATGAGGTATCTCCTTATGACGCACAGACGAGCCATGGCCAATTTCTTGAGGATTTTTTTAATCTGAAATCTTTTTTACAGACAGACAGTTAACTAATTTAATATTTAGTTAAGATTTTTAATTAAAAATGTATTTCTCAAGAAATTGGTCATGGATTATCTGTGCGTTTATGGTTATAAAAGATACCCGATATAAAACCCATAAACTTTCATCACGAGTGGGTGAGTTCTCCTGACAGTAGCAGAAACAACCTGCTTGCCACAGATTTGAATGAAATGCTCATTGACGACAAGGTCGACGCTATCTTCCAGCTCGAACGTCAGAAAACCAAACCCTGTCAATAACATCACATGTCCAACATGTTGTCTGTCATTAGCAATATTTATACAAACCTGTATCTGCAGGGCGCATAGGCTAACTCAGTTGCACACCCCACTAATTTAGTTCATTTCCCTTCCGTCCTTTCCTTCCTATACCCTTCTATGAGAACAGTGAAATCTAGCAAGGAGACTGGGACAGTAATGTTACCTCTTCAGCAGGTACGAATGGGGCGCAATTGCCAGATGGATTGTGAGCCAAAGACTTGTTTCTGACGATAACATGTTCTGTGGGACACAGTAAGGCATGTACGGAATAGCGCCAAGTCGCAAAAACGCGCGTGGAAGTCCGAAGTCCCTCTATCGGGGAGTATTCTATCCGTTGGGAGGGATTCAGAGTTCAGAGCCTTATATTATACAATATGTCAAGATGAACCGCTCATGTTGAATGCCGTCAATGCATTTAGCCGAACGCAGAGGCGACACCAAACGACAGACACAAACTAGCAAGGTTGAAAAACCCATAGATGATAAAAACATTAATTTGCAAATAAAAACATAAAAACATGTTTTTTTCACTTTTATAAAAATATTTAAAAAACATGGATAAAAAACATTAAACTGCAGTATCCTTTCAAGTAAGAAGCACCGTCAATATGAATCAAATAAAGTCAATAATACTGCTACAAAACACTCGCTCTGTCCAGGAAATGGAGTATAATTATCTAACTCTAACAAGGCCACAAGCCACACAATTTTGTACGTTTATGTTTTAACAACAACAAAAACACGACATTAAAAAAGCACAAAAAACATAAAAAAATTAAAAAAAACATAAAAAACATGTTTTTAAACTTTTATAAAAAACATCAAAAACGTTTTTACATCTATGGAAAAACCGTCCAGAAATTCTGTCAGATGAGTTGAAGTGTTGCACTGTACTGTGTAGTGTAGTGTCACACTGCTGTTTGCAAAGGATACTATAAGTCAATGGATTCAATGAAATTGAACCAAGTTGGCTTTAAAACTAATAATATGGTAAATTATCAACAACTATTACGTTGACAATATCCAAATTTAATATCATAGTTTTTAGCTAAAAATCCTCCCACAAATTGGCCATGGTTCAGCTGTGCCACTGTTATCGATAAACTGCCCATGTGCGTTATCTAAAGTCAGCGTCACAAGGAAGCAATTGCTTGACCTTACAGACATTTAATTTGCTCACATAAAAACAAGAACAAGAAAACACCATAAGAACATGTAAAACATGACAAATGCAGTATCACATTTCAGAAATGACACAAAATCAATATCATCAATACTACATCTAAAAGTTGCAAGTAGAGTAATTAACAGACGATTGTAAATAATTCCAAACATTTGTGACTATGCGTGCTATGTGAGCAATAGATTAGATTTATATATCTTAATCTTATATGGATGACCTCTAGCATTAGTTACTGAATTGAATTGAGTTGAATTCGAATAAACTTGAGAAGCTGACAATTAGGCCTACTATATCAAAAATGATTTTATTTTTATAGCAGAAGATTAAGTCCAAATGGAGTCCTTGCATTCTACACAGGGTTTATATATTACACTTTTTTAAATTAGTACATTAATATGCTAATTAAACAATAAATGTCCAGTGCTTCAGCTGTTCACACATTCAACAATACACATTTAGCTATGAGGTGAACTGTGTGGTCATTGTTACAACTGGATCAATTGAACACAGAACAGAAACCTCGAGATCTCTGCTTCTGTTGGTCGTACATAATAGCTGCATCAGCGACCTGCCAAACAGACCAGACTGAGACCGGTTAATTACTGACGAAAAACATGCAGCAACACCTCTAAAGAATAACTCAAAACAGTATTATTGTCCAAAGAAAAAATGCAACTTAACTGTATAAAAACTGATGTGACATGAAGAGAACTTGCGAGGAGTTTCTACAAAATCAGCCAGTCAGTCAGTCACTCAACCAACCAACCAGTCAAGCCAGAAATTTTTAAGACGGCCTAAGTAACAAGCTGCTACCACATAGAGAAACACTTAATTTATAAAACTAGGCCAGGATATGACAGTCGAAACAGATGAAGTTTTAGTCGTTTTCTGAAGGTGAGCAGAAATGGTGCTGAGGTGACATCGGCCGGTAGGTGGTTTCATGCGAGAGGGCCGGCGACAAGGAAGGCGCGACGGCCAACAGTATAAGCAGTCTGACAGCAGGAACGAGTAGATCGTCGGATAAAGAAGACCGCAGTCTTTGTTGAAGTGTCACTCAATAAATTAATCAGCAAGATCAATAAATCTGGTTTCTGCTGGGTGTGAAGACTCAATATAACGACACAAACAATTTACACAACTCAGTATGATGATGCAAACAATCATAGACTCTGTTTATACTGTTAATACATCTTCAAAACGACTGATGAACTTCAACGTCATGTACAACGTGAGAGACTATAAACAACATCAAAACATTGAAATGCGAAGATACCAGATAAAGATAAACATACTTGTCCATATCTAGAAAAATATTCCTTCAGCTGCTTCTCAGTTACATTTGTTGGCAGACCTCCAACGAATATTTTTCGTCGACTATTTTCAGCATTTTTCCCACCCTGTATCCAGGAAAATATTCAAAAAATACACCATAAATGCAAGACGCTGATTGAAGAACATGTTCAACAACGTAACATGAACAGTGATGTTAAACGAGGTCAAAACCTCGTGGCCGAGGCCGAGGCCAGAGCTACGAGGACGAGGCCAATTTCTGGAGGTTGAGTTCAAGGCCGAGGCCAAGAACAATTATGAAAAAAAGTACCAAATAATGATTAACAACATACGATTTAAGATTATAGCTGGAAAAATTAACAAAATTCCCGAATTTTACACGATTATTGCCCGAAAAATACATTACATAATAAGACAACGAGATCGAGGCCAGGCCGAGGCCAAATGTTTGAGGCCGAGGCCGAGGCCAAAGCTTCGAGGCCGAGGGCAAGATTTTGGCCTCGAGGCCACTTTGGCCTCGAGGACTTAACATCACTGAACATGAATGACAAAACTCGTCACGTATTGCTGACGTATCTTAATGAGAAAGAACGAAAGAGAAAGAGAAAAACACCACAGCCTGTGATAATTAGCCATCAATGTTTAACATCAATGTCTCAGCTCAGATCGCACATAAGAAATTATATTTCTTTCTACAAACCAGACTAGCCACGCCACTGTCCAGAGTCTATCTGCCGAATAAATCTGAACTGCATCCACCCGTTATTAGATAGTTGCCAAATTTAACGGCATCAAGAACTTCGGCAAGAACTGAACTACATATACAGCCGGGGTTTCTCACCGCCATAACGCCCCTCCCGTGGCGGAATCATTCATAATCTCACCTAACAGCCTAGCCTACTACATGTAGCAGATTACGTGTTTTAGTTTAATTTCCTCACACTTTATATTCATTTCCGATCACATGTGCTAGACTAAACTGCCGCTCTTTTGGAGTACGTTAGACATTCTGCATCGCTTCAGATATGTATAGAAATAGAATTGGTGGAGATCAAACGGCATCCCACTAGGTTCAGCTGTTTAACCAGGGTACACATCAATTTTGCCAACTGACTAACTAGCCAACAGTAATTAACACGTTCATCGCAATATTGTGCACTATATAGATAAATCCCCATTAAAAACGGTGTCATGTGGCTGAAAACACACCCCTTGTCTCTTGTGAGGCATTTTTAAATAATTGATCACGGTCTTTCCGTGACATTAAAGTTCCAAAGCAGTGCAAATCTAACCATTAATTATGACTGTGCTCAAAAATGTTGGATCTGCATCAAAACAAATAGATTAGAACAAAATGACACAGGCTATGCAATGGCTTGCTTATACCTTGTTCATGCTTCTGGGATTGCAAGACTTTGGATCAATCTGAAATCATTCACAAACAACAAGAAGTCTATTTGTGACTAATCCATACAATTACAATCTGTTTTGTGACTTCCGTTCACCCATTCGGTCACACTCATACTTTACATGTATCAACCAGATATTTGGGCGACAGAAATGACACTATGTACCGGGTAGGCCAAAAATCGGGGCCACTTTGTTTTACGGCCTATAACTTTAGAAATATGGAACAGATCTTTACTAAATTTGGCATAAATCACGGTCTCATCATTCGAAACATCACGCCATAATTTATTTGAATCAGTCTTGAAAAAAGTGGCGCCATCTGGCGAATAACATTAGCCATAAATAAAAAGGCGATAAAAGTGATGAATTGGCAATGACTGCGCCATGCGGTAGTCTCTGCCATGCTTTTGACAATCGCTCTCTTCATTTTGTTAACTGAGGAGAAACTTTGACGATGGTAGACCGTCTGCTGAAGATTAACCAAGATTGCAAGTTAACCGTATTCAAATCTGGGCTATTCAGTGGACAAAATGTTTGGCTCAGTGAACTGAAGGTTCTCACGCTGCAATTCTGGCGGTGTGAGAGGGAACACCGTCCTGCTGCAGTGACCATTTGTAACGGCCACATCTCACCTTGATGTCGGGTGGCTAGTCTTTGCTAAGCACCACGTCACATGGTGTTTAACTTTCCGCCTGGTTGAGTGAAAACGACTTCTGCGTGGCCCATGCGCAACATAGCGTCGGACACCATAGCACTGCGGCTGGAATATTCGCACTCGCATTGTCAGACTTCTGGCGTTGATGTTTTTCTTGAGAGCAGCTGATAGGTAAATGTGGTCATTCTTACGTCATTAATTAATAAAAACAGTGAAATAACAATGCAAACAGGTTGGCTGAAATGATGTACGAAAATGATCACCAATTCAAAACTTGTAGTTATACAGGGTGGGCCAAATTAAGTGACACCACTTTACGTTTTTGCTTGTAACAAATGAGTGCATCAATAAAATTTTATGATTTTTGGCACAAATAAACTACATAAAGCAACAAACAGCACGATGCCAATTTTACGTTAATGAATGGGTAACACGCTAGGGGACGCCACGTGTAATCTCACGTGTACGTCTTATACAGGCTGCGAATTTTCAAGAAAAGTCGTACGGCGACCTCGACCAATAAAACTATCAGTTGGTAATCCATTAACATCTTCTTTTCTCATGGGTCGATCGAGGTGCAATTTGGACCACGTTTGGCACACAAATTCTTTCAGATAGCGGCGTGAGCTCAAACTTTTTACACTCGTAACTCGTAACGCCTTCATTACAATCAAACTTAACTTCTCGTGAGATTTTACCCATCGCAGTAAACGGTATTGAACAGCGTTATTTATTTTTAACAACAAAAACAGGTAAAACAGGTAGCCATTTGCAAAAAAAAGAAAAGCGTTGAATGGTGAATACTACTAAATAGCAACACCAGACGAATTTTTCATTACTGTCAAATTTTTGTAAAGAATGCACTGTTTTAATGTTGAAAAAGTAAGGGTAAGTAAAAACTGCTATAATGCAGAGAGAATGCACTCAGGTTTGTAGCGCCCTCTGGCGAACAAGAGTT
>Ga0056114_1001874_pt1 | contig 10140 bp, 11 predicted proteins | sample WorMetHERISLAND1_FD_77005 | JGI IMG/M metagenome (GOLD analysis project Ga0056114, IMG submission 77005) | Marine gutless worms symbiont microbial communities from Max Planck institute for Marine Microbiology, Germany - Olavius loisae HERON... ... | reverse complement strand
CATATTAGATATATTTATATAAAGATATATTTGTCATAAACACCAGCATACAGGTGAACTACGGTCTACTCTATTGCGTCGCTGCCGCCTGTCACCGAATAGTTAAAATTGTCAACGAAACGTCCTATCGTGTTGCCGTGTCGTCCCAATCGTTTACCGAATCGTCCTGCCTTGTCACCGAATCGTCTTGTCACCGAATTGGTCAGTTGACGAATCGACCGGTACCCCTTTATATCGGGTCTGACTGAAGTCACCACCGACAACACCGACCATTACCAGCAGCCCATACCAACTGAATGAGCAGGTAGAACAGTCGGGTGAATTTATCAGCATAAAGTGAATGTTTACCAATCCAATGCAAACTGTGGAGGACAAGACAGTAATTAGCGGCCTCTACTGGTATGCCTCTGACTGGTACGGGCTACTAATTACAGTCGGTGGTGTTGGTGGTGAAATACAAAATGCAAGGGTACAAATTGGTGAAATTTGTTTTATGGTGTGAGGTTTCTTGTAAGGAATGGGTGAATTGTGAGGTGAAGCTCCAGAATAATTCTGAAATGCAACACAGTAAATAGGGTTTAGGGTTAGGATTGTAATGTGCTGGAGTGGCGGCCAGGCAATGCATCGGTGCCGGGTACCACTCGTCAGGCTCCACCTAGCAGCATTCAATGCCAATAAACATGTTGTCTACCGGAATTTCACTTGAAACCCAGAGTGTACTAATAGTTATATGCGCTATCAGAAGTTTTCTTGATAAGCATGCGTCATTCGCAAACTGATGTTGTTCGTGGCAGTAACTGCGACTTATTTAGCCACGTTTCCGCCATCATGAGTTAGTTAGCGCATGTGCCGATGCAATGTCTGACTGATATGGCCAAATGCAATGTTGGACCAAACCAACTGTTAGTAGTACCGTATAGGCTGAGGCTGCTAGTTTTCTCATCATAAGACATTGCAAAATACAGTAGGAACTGAGATGTGTATTGGGCAGGGCTTATTCAGCACAATACTAGGCTGGGATTGTCTGTTAGCGCCATTTTCACATACTATAAAGTCTACAAAACACCTAGTAAAATAGTGAGCACTAAAATATTACGACAATAAAATAAGTGAGTGACTTCTGAAGGAATCTCACAAGATTCTGTACAGGCTCCCTATCTACAGTGCAGTTTTGTGCATTGTACATGGATGAAACTAGACGTCGACCGAAAGCGGAAATTTCACTTTCGTCTGAAACCGAAAGTAGGCCGAAAGTGACGCAACACATTTGGCTGAAACCATATGTGCCAACGAAAGTAAAGTCGGACTTTTGGCCGAAAACCGAAACCGAAACTGACTATGGAAGCCAGCAAGTCCTGCCCAGCATCCATTGCCCAACTATCACGTGCATCTGATATCTTTTACCCTTACCCCCACCTTGTGAGCCGTGCAATGTGCCATTAATGACACAGTTCACAGTACCAGATGCAGATGCAGACAATTCAGCCGCTTCCTCGGTTACTTTACATAATACACAGTCAGGCTAACGACTCCCTGCGTTTGGCTCACTCTGGCCTCTGCAACTCAAGCTCTGTAACCTACGTTTAGCAACTGCAGCTTGTCGAAACTGAAAGTGCACTGAATGTGGTACGACTGCTTTTGGCCGAAACCAAATGTCTGCTGAAAGTGCCCATTAATCCACATTCGGTGCCGTAACCGAAACCGAAGCCGAAATTTGGTTGACCTCTAGATGAAACATTACCACACTTCCAGTAGTAAAGTCACTTTTGGGATACCATTTGGCTCATGTTATGTATAGGCATTTACCATAGCATGCATAATACTATAGCATAAGCTATCCCTGTTCTACATGCCAGTACTGGCCTAGCGTCGCAATTGCTTGCTCTTTATTGGATGCAGGACAGATGCTTGACAGACATGACAGACCAGCAGCAGCGACACAGAACTGAGCTCTGATTAAAGATTTGTACATAGATCATCACTGATTGATTGCTCCCTAGATGCTAGAGTGTAATGCAAGATAGTATAAGTGGACACTGGGCATGAAATCACAGTTGATAGACATGGACAACAGCTGGGGTTAGGAATTGTATTTAGACCAAAACTTCTCTATTTCATGTCTGTCGCGTGTTGTTTTTGTGAAAATCAGGGGCTTATGACGTCTTTTTGTGCTACTGCTACGCCTGGTTTCCGCTATCACTTTTATGTTGCTCATGACCATTCTGATCCATTTTTCCGTTACAAAGGTTCACATGATTACTTCACAAAAGCATTCTATCAGAAGGTTGGTTTATAATTTAATTGCAAATTTTCATGTTGCTATGTGTCGAATTGTTTTATTGAATTCCAAGTGATTGTATATTTAGAAATAGATGTGTTCATCAGCATTGATATGTTTATACCAAGAATTTCTGTGGACACTAACGTACATTACATTGTTTTGTTATCACTTAATAACTGAAATATTTTCCATATTTATCTGTGGTTGTGAAACTACTGTGATGTTTCTTGTTTTCAGTTGGAGACACCTAAATGCTATCGGCTTCATATGAATGCAAGCTTACATCTCGTTGAGTGTCAGCATTCGGGACGGCCTGCGTGGGCGCAGAATGATGCCATGATGGCAGCTTACATGGACAACATGGACTACTATTACCGTGTGAACGATGATACTGTAATGGAGACCACTGGTTGGACGGAGAAGTTCATAGATGAGCTGGAACGGTTCAATCCACCGAAGATTGGCGTCGTTGGTCCGTGGTTCCGTGAAGGCAATGTCGTAATTCTGACACACGACTTCGTCCATCGAACGCACATTGACATTCTTGGTTTTTACTATCCGCGTGTTTTTACCGACTGGTTTGCTGATGACTGGATAACTGGAGTTTACTGGCCGGAACGATGTCGAAAGGTAATGACTTTCCCCAGAGTTGCATTTATAATATGTTGCTTGAAATTGTAGCATATCAAGTGTCTATGTTTTTCAGTGGGTTTTGTTTTCTCTTGCCTGAAATATACCTACCTATGGACATTAAAATTTATAGTTGTTAGTTTATGTGTGGTTTAATTTGTGAGCAATATGTGTGAACTGTGGAACTGTTACTTTTTTCTGTTGTTCTAACCATTCTGCATTGCAGGCATTACTGACGTACATGGTATAGGAGGATAAAATGTGTGAATTGTTAATCTAAATGTGTTTCTGCTATCTGCTATCTGTTTATAATTATGGTGCTTAGGTGCCTGGAACTCGTGTGAAGCATACAATGGCCAAGGGTCAGCGTTATGTGGCGCACTATGACCGAGCCGCTAAAGTCAAGGTTGAAGTAGAAATTGCAAAACTGGTAGTCCAGCGGTATATTGAACGTCGACAACAGGGTGCTTCTCGTGGAGCAATATGGAATGCTGGTTCACGCAATGTTATATCGGTGTCAATAGACGGAGATGACATAGACAAACTCTATGGTGCTCTCCGTTATTCACAGCTGGTTCCGATTGTGTTCCCCAGGTGGCGGCTTCGCATCTACACGTCGTCGGCAGCGCTCAACACAACAAATTCCCGTCATGTTTTGCGAATACTCGTTAAAAAGCTGGAAAACTCAGGTGTCGAGGTATTCAAAGTCCGCGGGCAAACAGCCGAACATCTTCCGTCGGAACTGTGGCCGTATCTTGTGGCAGACGATGTAGAAGTGAACCGATTCATTGTTCGAAATTCGGACACTCGACCTAGCGACCGTGAGGCAGCGGCGCTTGATGATTGGCTGATGACAAATGGGACTGTGAAAGCACTGTACTGCATACGAGATCATCCGTTACATGCTGTACAGCCGCTGGTCCCGGGACTCGTCGGCGGAGTGCCGCGTCTGCTGAGAAATGCCACTGGAACTACGTTTCGCAAACTGATGCGTGGTCATAAGTCAGTTGTTGGATTTCTACACACCACAGTTTGGTCGTTGCTGAAGGGTTAGTTGGTTTATGCTGTGAATGTAGATGCCAGTCTATGAAATGTTACTTGATGCCAACATTTGCAGCTTAATTATGACTGTTGATACCCATTTCTGTAATAAAATACTGTATCATATTACCACACCGAGATTTATCACATAAATAAGTGAAAAAAATCAAAATTGAAACAGTTCAACATTTGTAACTGGCTCTTTCTAATTAGTGGTGGTAACTGGCAATAATGTCAGAATACAATGAGACACAACTATCATACATAAGGATTTTAGGAATTATATCGTAGCAAAAAATCCATATCAATTATCGTAGGAACTCATATCGTGATATCGCGATATCGGCTTATCGATATAATCCCTAAAGGATTTATACACTGCTGGTCTGTCATAGAGTCACTGAGTCAGTCATACCAATGCGAATGCATGCCTGGTGCTGTACTCTTTATTTCTCTATGCCACTTATGAATATAACGGCATGTTTGATTTAGCGAAACCGAACATCGGGCACGTTTAGTTTCAATAGTTTTATGCATTCTATTATGTGAAATCAAAACCAGTTTTTGAAACCATCAAAATCATCCTAGTACATAGTTTCACTGTTGAACCATTGCCACACCTACTTGTTTACCTCTTTGCACAAGTTTTTGTACACGATCTAGTAAAGTTTTGAATACACATTAATGTAATGTATGTAGTTCAGATCAGGTGTAAGCACTGCTGTTGTGATTCTGGAGAAAAATGCCTCTTGTTTACATAATACACTTGGTATTTTGTTGTCATGGCAGCAGGAAAGTGCATTCGATTATTTCTCTGAAACCAAAACCGGGTTTGGATTTAATCCGGAGCCTGTTTCGCTAGGTAGAATATGACCAAAATGTCTTCGTTTAAGTTGTTAACCATATTGATGATAACATCAACATATTGCAGAAATTCATATACTTGTCATGCACTGAATGGAAAAGGAACAAACACGACTGCTCTAGAGGGAAGCAGTCTTGCAGTTTGTTCTCAGTTGGTTTATGTCATATTGCCGGCAGCCAAAAAAAGTGACAGTATGTTTTGTGTTGCTGTGTAGATCACTGTACATGCTATGACAGCGTATCGTGCTTGCGGTGGCCGGGAGCACAAGCGTTTCCAGTTCTGAGACATGAGAACGAGTTTGTTGGGCAACATTTTGACGTGAATGACCAGCCGATTGATAGTGACAATGTCTTATTCTGGAACACATCGTACATTCAGCCCGACTGTGTGTTTGTAAAGAATACTGAGTTCAGTGAAGCTGCTGTGAAAGCAGTCATCAGACACAGGGTCGTGTTTTGGTCCCAGGATTATCACATTACTCCATTGATGGATATTAAGAGTCTACTTGGCCCGATCGGCGTGAAAGTTGTAGACCAGAGTCTCTCATATCATTGTAGCAAAGTAAGTAAATGTGCTTCTTCTGTTCTGTTGGTTGGGTCTTTTGACCTGTAAAAACCGTCTCCCATATAACCTATACTGTGTTGGCGGGGACGTAAAACACTGCTCAATCCAATCCAATTCTTCTGTTATGCAAATTAGGTTCAGTGATAACTGAAATTATATGTTAAGCTTGTTTGACGTATGATATGAAATGTAAAGATGTTGACTGGATCAACTCGGTTTATCATTGGAAGGGGGTACCGCGGCGGCAGTCCCACCACCATTCAGGCCTGGCGACCCTGCCCTCTGTGAGAGCTGTCCCCTAGTCACCCCATATTAGTGTAGACTAGGGGAGGTGTTTTGCTTATTTTGTGTATATCTTTTTGTGTCTACATTATTGTCTGTGTATATCTGTATTTAGTTGTTTTCGTTGTTTTCTTTCTCTTTTGTAGCATCTCATTTAGTACTTTGATACTGTTGGTTGGGTCTTTTGACCTGTAAAAACCGTCTCCCGTATAACCTATACTGTGTTGGCGGGGACGTAAAACACTGCTCACTCACCATTGGAAGTTGATGGAACTAGAATATTTATACTGGTCTAACTGACATGCATTTCATAACCTGATGGAGGCAACACTTTTTAAATAGAGTTTTTATGGTGGCAGTGTGATTACTATAGTTACCATTATAATCCCATTTTGACCAATATTGGTAAGATCATCATAACAAACAGATGCTGTATTTTCCAAGATATTGAATTGACTATGGTTAAAAATAGCTTCAGTATCTTATGGAGTCATCAAAAGTTACATACCAGTACTTTGATGTGTCACTTTTCAAGTCCATCAAATAATGGATGTCGTAGTGTCAGACATAACTTCCTGTCATTGTAAGAGTATACTTGGTACTAAACTACTAATATGTTTACTATTTCATCAAGGCTCAGATGTTTACTTGAAAAATGGCAGTTAACAATATGAATGTGTAGTGTATGTTTAGATGGTTGTTAATAAATAATCAGCCACCAACCCATTGCAACTTTGTTCTGCTAGTAGTTTAGGGAAGCACTGAATATTTGTATAAAGTAAGTGAGTAAGTTGGCTTTTAAGGCGCATATAAACGGAAAAAGTCACTCTGCATATGAGTTGAAAAACATGAATTGCAACAGTGCATTAAGTATCACACATAAAAATTTTTTTGTATCTGAATAACAGCTTCCAGGATCTTATACTCAATGTGCATTTGGGAATGTTTGCAAATTTCACTGAATTAATGCTGAACTTATTTATTTATTATGCATTACATGGAATTAGATGTAAACCTTGAGCACACTCCTTTCTTCTTCTTGGTAGCATACTCCTAACAAAGCGTTGCCGTACTGATGACTTGTTGCCAGACCTCCCTGTCCTTTGCCTTCCTCAATGCCACGTGGACTCCAAAGTTCTGGGGCTGAACGTCATCGTCGATCGTTCTCAGCCAGGTGGTTCTTGGACGCCCCGCGGGTCTCCTCCAGTCAGATGGTGGTCGCAGTGCGGCGGAGACGACACGGCAATGGTCTTCCTCCTGGGCTGACCGAGCCAGGTGCCCAAAGAACTAAGCCGAGAGCATTTTACCCTTCCAAAGACTGGCGAACAGCCTGTGATACTCCAAACCGTCTCATTTGTAGTATGCCTGGTGTATGGTATTCGCAAAATTTTACACACACTCCTAAGTTAGGCAGATAGTGACTGATGGCTGTTTCACTGCTCTCCCACACTCTGCACAACCAGGTGATGATGCCTTTATGAACTAAGATGTCATCGACTGGCCACATCAGAGATAGGAATGCAGTAGTCTGTCAAGTACCAGGGAGCCTTGTGATGGAGGCACCATCGACATGAGTTTGGACTTGACTCCCATATAAGCCCCCAAAATTCTAAACTTCACTGCTGCTTATGGTAAGTATGCTAACTGTTTAAGACTAGTATATTCCTTGTCCTTACGTTATGTCATATTGAGTATTGTTTGTGGTACTAATGTAGGTGGGGACATGTGCCAAACATCTGCGTGTTATCAACAGTGACAATGGCATGCAGCTTGGCAGAGATGTGATACGTCAGTTCTATGAGTCTTACAAAGACGACCCAGCAATGCGGTCAGTGACAGCTTTCCTCTGCACTCTGCCAGTGTCAATGTGCGAAGCTTTTGTTTCATTCAACAAGAGTCTAATTATTATTGCAAGCATCCGCTACGAGCAAGGACGAGGCGAGCCGGAACGCTGGCGGGCTCTGAACTCTCTCCTTACCGACGTTTCACATAATCCACGCAGCGTACTTGCTGCAAACAACCTCTACGATGCCAAGTACATTCAGTACTTTACTGGGCTGCAGCCTCTGCTGCTGCCGAACTACTGTGCATACTTGAGCGACAGCTACCGACCGTCACGGAAGCAGTTTCTCGTTGCGCCGATACACAGCACTGAGCTGTATGATATATTCTTTGCTGAGTTTGACAACATTGTAATAAAGCGTGGCCTGGATCTGGTGTTGTTTCCACTGCGAGAGATGTACCCTCAGTATCTGTACAGTGACCTCGCGTCACATCGGGGAATTGTGTACATCCCTTATCAGGTTTGACGTTTGATGCTGAATATCATCGTCGTCATCATCAGGTAGCGTCAAGTATGTCCTCCCTTGCCTGTCATCACTCCCTCCTTCAGCCTCAAGAGCCAGTGTCTCTGCTGACGAAATGTCCACGTCACATTCACTGAGGTCTTTACTGAATAGTGATGCAGTCTTCCCATCTGATTCTTGGACGTCCTGCTTTTGCTTGCCTTGGGAAGGATGCCACTTTGTAGTCTGATTCGGGATGCGATTATTATCCATCATTAACATATGACCTGTCCTTGTGCTGACTGATGGATTTCCTGTTCTACGATGTATTTCTGCATTGTTGACATTCATTGTCCTGTTTAAATGCAGAAATCTCTTCAAGCAGCTTTGGTTGAATGTGTCTAGTCTCCTTTCATTCCTCTTAGCAACTGACCGTGTTTCACAGCTGTACAACAGCGCTGTGAAAACTGTCACGTTATAGATTCTTGTTTTACTTCCAAAGGCTTATGTTGTGATCTTTCCATATTGAATCTACCAAGACCTCACTGAATATATTCACATTTAATTCAGTTATTTACCTGAGTAATATATTAAAATATGTGTACAAAGTGGTCATAGATTTCAAAAACATTAGTTTTCTTTTGTCCAAGTTTGGGTCGATCTTATAGTAAACATGACAAAGTGTGTACTGCAGTGACTGCAAAAATGTATTTGAAGCAACTGCTATATACTAAATGCCCAGTTAAGGTCGATATGCACGACCCGCACGTATCGGCATGTGCAAAAACATCTTGTATGTATAGGATGTACCTATTGGTCATACCTACGAGCATGTTTTTGCACACCTGTGTACAGACCTGTATGGGTCGATTGTATTGGCAAGTTACAGGTGATATTGATGCTGCACTGTGTATGGCTACTGCAACTGGCAGAAATCCTGTGTAGATGAAGTGGCTGGGTGTGCTGTGATGTGTCGTTGTAAGAGTAAAATGCACTGTAGTGTGTTGAATAGGCCTGCACAGTTATATTGTAAACTGTCATCTAAATTCATCGTAAGAATTGTATATGTTTGTGGTATGTTTGCGGTAGGTGTCAATGATAAGTTTGACGGAACAGTATCGTATGAACATCCCACTCTTCTTCCCAAATGTCGACCTTCTTACAAAGTGGCACATTAAATACCAGGTGAGTGCTGCAAGTCGTAATATGAATATTAAACCGAATGCTTGTAACTGAGTCCCAGTGAAACCCATTGTCACTGTCAGTAGTAAACAACTGACAAGTTTGTGTGAAGTTCTGATTTCCAGATACTTTCATTTAGAAGTCATGAACTTCTTTATTCCAGGGTAGGGGTTTGACATGTCCAGCATTTGGTGAGTTTTCAACTGACCATCTTTACTGCTGTTACTAGTGACTCCTGTTGGTCGTGGATGGAATCAATCAGTCCAGCATTGAGTTTATTGTGAGAGAGCGAGGTGCTATAACTTTTCAAGGAGATGTTTCGACAATGCTGGAGTTGGATTTTGTCAGAACAGATGCCATTTCCAACAGTGACAGAAAGAGCATGAGTGACAATGTTGTAGGTTGTGCGGCAACGTACGTGGAGCGGGTATGCAATGAAGCCAGCATCACAGTCGGCTGTCAGTGGAGTCTACTCGAAAGTTCCTGATCCAAACAATGACCTAGATGAGGACGCCATTCGTTACTGGCTGCGGTTTGCCGACTTCTACCAGTGGCCGCACATCATTCACTTCGGCTCGATCGAAGACCTCGTGGACCGGATGTTGACAGTTGATCTGACTGAGATCAGCCGGCGAATGTCACACCACAACCAACAAGTTAGACGGCAAATAAAAGACATTTGGTCGAGTATTCTGCTCAACATTACTCGGAACACGTAACACACGACATCAGATCTGTTATATCACTGAGATCTCATTGTGTGTTATATGTAGGGACCTGCGAATCGTTTTTTTCGTTCGAATCGAATCTTCGAATCGAATCGGCCGTATACCACGCAAGCCGTAACACAGCCTAACGGACTGCAGGCCGTCGGTATTTTGTATTTGTGACGAACGAGAGTGATGTATGGACTACGGAACTCCGAACTGAGTACTTGTTTATTTCAATTCAGTCATAAAACGCGTCAAACAATGCTGTTGTACGCTTATTTTACTCCCAAAGTCGACTTT
>Ga0056114_1001873_pt1 | contig 10141 bp, 4 predicted proteins | sample WorMetHERISLAND1_FD_77005 | JGI IMG/M metagenome (GOLD analysis project Ga0056114, IMG submission 77005) | Marine gutless worms symbiont microbial communities from Max Planck institute for Marine Microbiology, Germany - Olavius loisae HERON... ... | reverse complement strand
TTTCGGTCCAACTCAAATGTTATTTTCGTAAATAACCACTGTGGATATTACAGCAGAAATAAGGTTGAGTAACAGTAGATGAGGTCTGTTGTGTTTTCTTTACTTTTTTGAAAACAATCACAAGTATTTCAATTGTTCACTGCTAGTTCATTTGCAACTGCTTAATTTTAAGTAACTAAGTTGAATTACAGTAACTATAGTAGCTGGTAATTTTGATCACACGACAAATCCTCATCCGAATCCGACTTGCACATGAAATCCGCATCCGACGGATGCGGATATTGGCTGGCTCCGTCACATCCCTGTCATATACTTCCGACTGCTGCTACTTCCAGTCATATGTGCCGAGAAATAATGTTACATGTGTTGTAGTTCGATTTGATTTAATGTGTGTTCTAGCTTATGATATGGACAAAGCATATTGTGGATTGTCAGTGTTTTCAGTGCAATGCGAGTGCTGTAAATGCAACAATTTTCGTTAAATTTTTGGGCCATTGTTTTTGCTAAGAATCTGTATTCTACTGTCAACAAAAGCTGAACATGCCAGTAAGAGGCGACGATGGAACAAATTGTTCTGGACTAGCATATGATGTAATGGACGTCTATGATCCTTGGGTCCTTTTTCGTTGGACTTGTCGCATAGTGACTGGATGTTTCTTACTGAACATTGCTATTAGCCTGTAATGTTTAGAATTTTGTTCTGTATTATATATATCTATTCTATAGATCTTTGCTAAGTAAGCGAGTAGCTTGAATGTGATGGTATGATAGTTCCAATAGAATTTTGACAAATCCTGGCCACAGAAGGTGGCATTGACATTATGATAGCATTGTGCACCTGAATTGCATGATTACACGAATATTTTTGGATTAGGCTGCACATATAGCGTAGTAGGACAGGTACCATTCCATCCATGGTTGGTCATGTCCAGTGAGTTTGTATTTGACTTTGTGATTTTAAGTTGTCATCTGTTACTTCACGGATATGTAGGGTTTGTAGTATTGTGTCAGTTAAGTGACTTAACACATTTTACTGATATATAGTGGGACTGCTGCCATCACTGAATACAGTGTTACCTTGTTATGGAAACTGTAAAGACCTATAAGCTTCTGATGTTCATCTGTGAAGTCACCCTCATTGGTTGACTGAGATGCTAAATGGTCATTGACTTGTCATTTTCCGTTTTTGCACTGATCTTGGAGACATGGAAGAGTTGTACATTATGAAATTGTTAACAGTAGTCCTTCCCTTTTCTAACATCATTTGATCAAAAATTTGAAAAATAATATTTAATGTTCGAAATTTATTTTACAGTGGTTGATATTTATGTCAGAAATGAAAGTTTGAATGTTCAAAATATGATAACCATTGCCTATAAATGGTTTCAGATATGGAATATGATTTATTGATCGCTGAGTACCATTACTTATTGTGTTTATAATGTTGTGCAGCTACACAGTACATGATATTGTGTGTGATAAATGGACTGTATGCTGAACTTTTCAAGTATGATATAACCGTCATTTGCATGCTTAAAATTTTGTGAAACCACAACCGTCCATCCATTCATACACTGAACTGAAAGCTCTTTTTTAAGTCGTGTCCAGGAGTCGACCTAATAAAGTAGATCTCAGTGTCTGTCCACCCATCCGTACGTATGTCCGTCCGTCCACAAAACAGATTTCCTATTGAACAAAGTTGTCTGTTGGTACAGGTCAATGAATGATACACGACAGTATGCCGTATGACCCGATCCAGGTCAAGGTCAAGGTCACAGGTCTGAAATGTGCAAAATGGCAGATTTCAAAGGCTATCAGTGAAATATGTATATATGCTCCAACACAATATCTAAATTTTAAGTGGATAGATTTTTGATATTCATTCTCATTCGGTGTCATGTGACCTACAACTGTGGGGTGTTTCACCTTTGGCAAATGAATTTTGCCTCTTACAGGGAGTTGATGGGCATGCTGGGCTTGTTTATTATTTTGCTGCGTCCGCACTTCGTTTTCGCATTTTTAAAACCTCTCAGACAGTACAACAGTTGCAGTTTATCAATCAACTGAAACTAAGTCTTCATAACTTTGATGTTTCCATTACTGCAAGCAAACAGTGCTTCCATTGGTTAGCTAATCATTACCAATGCACAATACTGCTAGTGAATGCTGTTAATATTACTTCCCTAATTGCCCTTTAATTTTGCATTTTTACCCCTAGTTAACCTGGATAATTGATGGCAAATAAATATATGGGTTTTATGTTCAACTGAAAAACAAATGGTTCTTGCGTTTTTACTGTTTAACCATGCCATTGCTAGTCATTTTATTGATATTATGAATGCAAATTATGTCCCTGATTAGTGTTCCACATTGTATCCACCACTGTATTATATTTTTTTCATTTTACTGTCCAGTTGTATCTGCTGATGCTTATTCGGGGTGAGCACTGGTCTCCTGCTTACTTATGAATCTGTACAGAAATAGCCCTGCCTTTGTGCTTTACAGGGTCTACAGTTAATGCCACGTTGCTTTACTTTTGCTAGCAAATAAAATCAACAAGTGATAAATAAATTAATATGCTTTGCTATAACAAAATGACTTTTATTGCTATTTAGTTATTTTATTAAATTGAAGCAAAAGAGTTGCTGTTCTGCATTGTCCTTGACGTTAAATAAAGGTGATACATCATTCATATGCATGAATTCATGCATATGCAACAGCAGACTGTCTGAGGGGTGTTTGCTGGAATGTTTTGTTGTAGCTGTTTTTGTATTACTGGTTTTATATGTGTCAGAGCTGCACGATTTGTGTTTTGTGGTATAATAAATTGAAAGGGGTTAAATATTTCATAATAAATTTGGAATTTTATGAGCGAAATTCGGAAATTCTAACATTTCCTGCCCCGCTGGAGATGGTAGTGCCAGTGTGTGGCTATTGGCCTGTCTACGCTGCAACGTGGCCTGCTGGCTGTTGCTGTGACGTCACGTATCGGGCCTCAGTCAGAAAATGGCGAATGGTGTTTTGTGCGAAGCAAGTGCGCGTATGTGGGCGACGTGGAAAGAAAATACAAGTTAATATCAAGCGCAAATAACACTGAATTAGAGGTTAGTTAAAATGACTTGCTGTAAATATAACATTAATTAGGTATTGGTGCCGCAACCGCGCGTAAGGCCGACTTAAATGCCGGGCCTGACGAATGACGTCGTAATGGCGATCAGACGTCTGCGAACCTCATTGTACGTGGTTCCGAGTGTTATTAAGGTTATTATGTAGACTAAATAAACAAAATTATACACCATCGCTTGTAATATTGTTCCCTTAAAACTTCGGCTTTTGAAAGTAGGCGAATCGAAACTGATGGGAGTGGACATCTTCGCCATGTATGTTCAGTTGAGGGAAAACTGCCCGAGTTGTGGAGATTTGTTTTTAATATATCATTTATTTTACCGACTACATGTAACATATCAGTATTACGCCGTAAGTTTTTAAATTTCAGATTATTAATTTGTGTGGTGATTTGGTGATTGACTTGTCAAATATGTTTACACTACCTGGATGACCAACCTGGGCCAGTAGTTATTATGTTTATTGTTATGTAATAATACTTAATTATTTTCACTTATCGTGAAAAATTATTGTTAACAGTATTTATATGGTAGTATTATTGCAAATTGCCAATTTTGTTGAAATGAAATGAGTTTGGTTAGTGATAATGCAGTCCATAGCCTTTGTTTACCTGTGCTGTTAATAATAAATTTTATTAATTTTTACCACTAGTTGATGGTGAACAGTAAAAATATCAGCACCGTTATTTCTTGAGAACACAAGGAATCATTTGATGCTAGAATGGTTTACATCTGACTGGTACCCATTTTCACTAGCAGCTAGTGAACATATGCGTCTTGATGAAGGCTGAAAATGTGACCTTGACCTTGACCTTGCCCAGTGTAACTGCTTGGCCGAGCTGTTTGTTTATAGTTGTGTAACTTGCATATGTCACTGTATGATCATATGATGAACATGGTTAATAATAGTAATATCAGTCAACAGCCATTTGCAGTGCACTTAAAAATGAATAATGATGGAGCTGTTGAAGCTATAAAGCTCTACCATCACTGGACTGATAATGCTTACACTACACGTTCAACATTATGTACAATACATTCAGACCAGTGCTTGTAGCCTTAAAGCTTAACTGATTCAGCTGCACTACCTGGAGAAACTATTATGCTTTATGTTACTACATAAAAACAAATCTTTGGTTAATAAAATAGCAGTGTACAATTCTTAGCAGTATGTACACTGTGAATGAACATCTAGTGGCTGTTGGTTAATGTCAAATTGATCATTGTATTTTGATAAACCACATCATTACAAAAATGTATCTAAACATTTAAAATGCCTCTGTGATTGATTAATATTTTACCATGTATGTAGCGTGACTACAATAAACATGACTTTCAGCTTTCGTTTTGTGTTACTAGCCACGTGTTCAAGAACTTGATGCCTGTATATAGGCCCTACTCAAAACCAGACTGTTAGTCGGCACTCGGCAGATAGCAAAAACAAAGCGATAATAGGAAAGCACTTAAACCAGGTGACTGAGGTGACCACTGACTGAGCATGCTAAAGTGAATTTTATTAGCAAAGTGTATAGTATGTCTGCTAGTGCAGATTGGCCATGCAACGGCACAAACTGTGAAATTGACATGCTGCTTATTAACTTGACTGCACATGGACATGCATGTAACAATTTGTAACATCCAAGGAGACTCACAGCCCAGTTTTTATTGTTTTGCTGAATACACAGGAATTGTTAATAGTGCTAATTGAGCTAGAATATTGCACTATTCAAAAGAAATTTCTTTGCCTTTGGAAATATCAGTCAACATAGCACTTGTTAAGTAAGCATTATTTTGAAAATGTTAAGGACTCTCAATTGATTTCTGTGTTGCATTTGTTCGTATACACCACAAAAGGCCATGGAAACTGCAAGTGATAAATGTAAATTGTTTGACAAAGTATCAACACCATACGAGTATATAGTCACTGTATACATTGAAGCATTTCTCAAAAATATGTGAGACAGTTATTGTAACACCTTCTGAGTGTCTTATTCGAAAGAACATTTACTTCTACAAAATACTGAGAACCCAGTAAAAAAATCCATGTACTATTAATCATTGAAGCAGCCAACCTATAGCCAATTAGTACTCTAAATCGTAACAAAACACTAAACACTAAAAACAAAATGTAATGAAGCTGGGCAACTTTCTTTACCACACTTAACCAGGAATGTTAGCATACAAAAGAAACCTTACCTCCTAAATCTTAATGTAGCAAGTAATACAAACGTAATAATATTAGTAAAATGCACATGGGAAATGCTAAACAAGTATAGGAACAACAGTTCTGTTGCAGAAATGTGAACACACCATACAACTAAGTCCAAGCAGAGTGTGCAGTAAATAGCTCTAACGAACACATTTAAGCTTCAGAACAATCAGTTGATGAGTATCTTTGCTTTCAGACAATTTACAACTCACTTCTGTGTTTGGTCGTAATAAGTGATTAGTGATAATAATAACATGCAAACATATCCCCGTGATACGCTAGGTCGTAACTTCAGAGGCGGTGGTGTAGTTGATATCTATCTGTTACTGTTCGCTACAATGCACAGTGTGACTGTCAGTGAGGAGCTTTCAAGAACTGTTCTCGGTAGTGAGTTCCAGACAGCAGGTGATGACAAGGAAGATGACACGTACATTGTGAAAGAGACTCTACATTCACTTGTAACTTTGACCACTGACCAGTGTCTGTTTTTGAAAATTCTTTCACCGTTGGACTTGGCAGTAAATTTGCAGCAAATCTTTGTCAAATTTCACACCACACCTTAAATGCATCACTACACTACAGTTCCATACAAAACTTCATTGTTCAGTTTTGTTATTTTCTGCTCTCACTGATCGTGTCTGTGGGGCCATGGTGCATGTTCAAATTATGGTTAACAGACTTAATACTACTGGTTGATCCTGCATCACAAATGAATGGCATTTACTGCCTTAACATACTTTTGACTCTGCAGATGCTGACTGTTGTGTAAGATCTCTGGTGAGTTTTTAGCCGACTGTACTTAGTACGGTAGCACTTATGCGACAGGCTTGCGTCCGTCTGTCGTCGTCTGTCGTATCTGACGTTATGTATTGTGGCTAAACGGTGCGTCCTAGAGCAAAACTGCAAAAGTTACTATTGACAGCCTATAGGAAGTCGTATATGAGAAATCAATTGGTACAAAAAATGAATGACCTTGACCTTTGTTTAGAGGTCATATCAACGGTCATGTCAACCATTGCGCTACATTTGACGTTGAATATCTCGGAAACCGTTAGAGATAGAGGCTTGGTTCCAAAGGAGTGAGTGAGTGAGCAGTGTAGTATAGGTTATACGGGAGACGGTTTTTACAGGTCAAAAGACCCAACCAACAGTATCAAAGGACCACCAATAGGAAATGGCATATGGGGTATCAAATAGTCACGTGACCCTGAAAGGTCAAGCTCGTGACCGCGATATGTTTAGAGTGCATATCTCAAAAACGGCTCGAGATAGAGACTCCGTGCCAAAGGACTACCAATAGGAAAAGGCATATGGGGTGTCAAATGGTCTCGTGACTGATGACGTCACGTGGCCCCCAGAGGTGTTGTGAGGCAGTACGGTCGGCTGTCCTAGCGACAGCTGGCTTCTTGTTTTATCTTACCAGCAAGGCAATGCATCTACACCAAGATTGCAAGATAATCAGTCTTCTAGAATGCGAGACATACTGCATTCATTTTGCTGTACATGTGACTTGCATCAGTTGCTCAATTTGTTCTACTGACCAAAACTTTGGAAAAACACAGCAGTGAGTATGGTGCCATTTGACAGACGTTGTGTGTGACGTCGACTATCTGAAGCAGTGTCTGATTGATATCTGGGATGGCTTGGGACAAAGCATCATCAAGGACTCAGTTGATGAGTGGACCAGACGTCTCATGCACATGCATACAATAGTGTTTTTTGTTTTGTGAATATTGCACACACACAAACACTAGTATTAAATGCATCCAAATTTTGCTAATTTAGATGGCCTACTCTGCTTGTGCCCAGGCAGCTGGAAAAAGCCCCATACATTCTATTTAAGGTCACCAGTTGTTTTTCTCTTGAAGAGCATCAGCTTGCTCGTGCATCATTACCGTGCGATGTACTTTAGTGCAAAGTCCGGTCTTGCAATCGCATGGTCTGTCTGTCTGTCCATCCATCCCGTCTGTGACGTTGGTGGATTGTGATCACATAGGTTGGAATTCTTCCTAAATAATTTCACCATTAGTTAGCCTGGGATGTTAGTCTCTGCAGACCCAAACATCAGGGGTCTACTCCAAGGGGAACACCCGGAAATTTGGACTTAAAGTGACCCACCCCGTTGATTTGAGCATCGGAGACATTCGATCGCAAATTGTGGCCGAATGGTTACAGATAGCGCAACGGTCACAATGGAGAGCATATAGGAAACCACCATCACTCTTCCAAGTGGTGCCATCGTTGACCCCCTATGACCTACCTTTCCACCCAAAATGGGGGTTCCATATGCCCCAAGATACGTGAATGGCCATATCTCCGCAATGGGTGATCCGATACACTTCATGTTTGGTTCTATGGTAGGGTTTTCAGGGTCGGTGGATCGAATGGTGCTATTTCTGGTTACATCAAATGGAAGATGGCGGCCGGCTGCCATCTTGGATAATTTTGAATGACCGTATCTGCGCAAAGGGTGATCCGATACACTTATATAGCGCACATTGCACGGTCATCTTTGCGATAGCACAGCTTTCTTGTTTTCTATGTGCTGTACACTGCTAAAAAGTGGTTGGTGTGAGAAAGTTTACAAGTAACTAAATGTGAGGTTTTTAATTTAAACCTCGCCTATGTAATGGAGGGGCTTTAAGTGATGCTGCTGTCCATCCATTTGTCCACTTGTCTGTCGCCACTTTGCTAGCCCAGATATGGTGATGCACAGCAAGATAAGTAAGCACTCGAGCTATGGCAGCTAGACTGTGCTGTGGAAAGCTGCACGGTGTCACAATGCCACGTGCATCTAGTTATTGCTAGGGGTTTATTGTCTTGACACATTTGAGGTGACAAATTCGTGACATATGGCTTTTCCACAAACATTATAGACCTAAAATGTCCTGGTTTTGAAGGTCATGCATTCAGTATTAGATGGAGGAGGTGTGTAGTAGCCAAAACTGCTAATGCGAGGAAATACATGTGATCTCCACAATCTCCAAGAATAGGCTAGGCAAAAGTATTATTTACGGTACATTGTACCAAAACATTTGAAAGAGCGCATGTCTGCTTCCCTAGAGGAATGTTACTTTGCCACCAAGTGTGGTTGCAGTGGACCAATAACTGCTGGAAATATGTGAATACTGCAGGTGACTGTCAAAACATATTCAGTAGATTGCTGAACCAATATAACACTCGAGGCAAGACATACAATTATTTAGAAATACATGTCATCTTATTTATTATAGATGCATAGTATTTTAACTGAATGAACTTGTTTCACATCGTATAACGTAAATGGTGACGAACACCATTTACTAGGTGAGGTCTATTCACATCGACTCACCTTTTCTGTAACAGACAATTCTTTGGTGAATGTTGTTCGTAAAAGAACAGACGTCAGATACATTTGGAACTAAAAGAATACTATTATCAGCAAATGTAATTAAACTGCAGTCTTTACCACAAGCTTTCAGGACAGAAATGTATACACGAAGCTTTCACTGATCAGTGCCGATCTCTGAACAGTACTTGAAGTAATTGGTAGCTATATAGACACTCCCAGTTTAATACATCGTATTCTTTCTTTTAGAAAGTTTATTGTCTATTGTAACGAATTAAGGATTGTTAAGCTGACACCAGTAACTAAAACTGGTGACTGAACAGTGTAAAATGCTTTGCTGAAATCAGAACACGATGAACATTGTGCATTACCATTACCAATGAACATTTCACGGGATCTATGTCTAATAACATATTGCATATGCATTGCATATGTATGCATATTAACCATTTACAGTAAGTGTAATTTGTAATAACACGGCTATTTTTCTACAAAATTTTTACTTCAAAATAGTTAACTGATGCAATAGTGAAGTAATAGGAAGTGAACTTACGTCACAGTTTTGCAGCGTTGCATGCTGTGAGACTGTGGTATGGTTTTGTAAACTGATTTTTCCAGTGACAGAAATGAACACACGACAAACCGACTTAGAATGTTAGTCAGTTGAAATCAGACACAGTCGCTGAAATTTTGTGTCAAAATTCGGGAAGTGAATAAATCAGTGTGTGATTAGTTATGTATGCTGTCTGTACCTGGCTTCAGGTCGCTGCTGCATCAGGCATCTGAAGGCTGAACTGCAATGGATGAGTCTAACTCCAGTGATGGGCCTGATGCAGCTGATCATCCATCTGATGATGACACTGGCAGTGCAAGGTAACTGTTGCCAATGATCTCTAGTAATAACAAGATTCTACGTATTTCATACACCCATCATGTCACAAATGCTGAGTCTAGGGCTGTCTCTGGTTGGCTTCCGCTTTTTCAAATGGTGACTGATAGTACATTGGGCATATTGCTCGCTGTTCGCTATGTGAGGACCAACACTGCATCACTGTGACAGCAGTCCAAAGTAGAGAGCTGCACGGTAATGGGGACAACAGTAATACCGCAGTAATCTGCCGTAATACGGTGGTATTGGGGACAACGCTGTATATTTTACCGCGGTCCCGTTGTAATGGGAAAAGACTCTACGGTAATACCGCGGTAATGGAGATGGACTTAACTGAATTCTGAGTCTATCGATGGATTTATTTTCCTGCATGGCCTCATGTCTCGCTGAACAGACTGCTTTATCTGACTGCTGATGGACTGGACAATGACTACGACTATTAATGCTGTGTTTCGTATTGTTTGCCTGTATCTGTTTGTGTTTGTAACTGAAATTTGAAATAGACTAGTGACAGAGATTGTGATTTTTATGCATTATGCAAGGGCATCAGGAATGGGGTGGGGATGGGGTCAGTAACCACAGGAACAGGG
>Ga0056114_1001872_pt1 | contig 10142 bp, 7 predicted proteins | sample WorMetHERISLAND1_FD_77005 | JGI IMG/M metagenome (GOLD analysis project Ga0056114, IMG submission 77005) | Marine gutless worms symbiont microbial communities from Max Planck institute for Marine Microbiology, Germany - Olavius loisae HERON... ... | reverse complement strand
TCTTCAGCATCTTCATTGGCTTCCCGTTGAGCAACGTATTAAATTTAAACTTGCCATGCTGACTCATAATATTCTTAGCTCCTCACAGCCTGCTTATCTCCGCTCTCTTCTCAGTTACCACACCCCTACACGTTCTCTACGTTCTGCCAATACCAATTTGTTGTCGGTTCCTCATGTCCGTACAACTTTTGCCTCCCGTGGTTTCAGCATCGCTGCCCCCACAGTTTGGAACTCTCTCCCTCCTACCATTCGTAATTCCTCTTCAACGTACACTTTCCGTCGCCTTCTTAAGACTCACTACTTCCAGCAGGCCTTCGGCTCCCTCTATCGGCTCACCCAAGTGCCTCGGATTCGGCCATTGGCTGACATTGTGCACTATAAATATATATTTACTTACTTACTTACTTACTTAAATACAGTAACAACTTCATTACTGATCCTCACTGAATGTATATATATTGTACATTCAGTTATTAACAATGTAGTTGGTTATTTTACTGGACTTTTGAAACACTGGCTGTGTGCCGGTCTTATGTGTGTATGTGAACGTTGATATGTAGGACGGAATACGACACCGATATGACACCTGAAGACTCTGTGAAGCAGATCATTATCCTTGCTGAACATTTCCTGCTGCTGATCATCACTTGCCTCTGTATGATCTCTGCGTTGTGTCTATTGAACAGTTTGTCACATGAACAGCATTTTCACAAACTTCTGATTGACACCTCAAAGCTGACGTGAAATTATAGTTACTATTAAAATTATAAACGATTCAGTCTGTAGAAATTTAACATGTAAACTGTGAAGAATGGGATACTGACTACTGCAATGAAGTAGTTACATTATTCCAGTTGTACAAGGATCAGGTCTGACATGTGGTAGGTGAGAGATACAACGTCAACATTGGCGAGGTGGACGATGCGGAGAGTGCAATGAGGCGGAACATCGTTCATCTTCTCTGCCTTCAGCCGATGTCACATAGTGAGCTGGTGAAGCTGCTGCCTGAAGATGTATGTTCAGCGTCTTACGTTACTCTCTTGAGTCACTTCAGTCCCGAATGTGGCAGCATTTTTTAGTACTTTTTTATGCTTTTTTCTTCTTTAAATGTTGTATATTTAAACATGTTTTGGCATTCGCTGGAAGTGCAGTGTTAAATCCTGTGTTTATTAACATTATGAGTAATTACAGTGGTTTTCTCTATTCCTACTTCTCTTCGTTATATTTTCTTCATTTTTTATTCTTATATATTTATGTTTTTTGGATTTCATTTATGTGGCCTAATTTTGCGTATTTACCTGATATTTAGGCCAGGTCATGACCCCAGAGGGAGGTGTAACAAGGGAGTCCTCGATGCTGTGTTTATCTGTCAGTGGACTGAAGAATTATTGCTTTGTTGTTTGTCGGTATTTTTAATATTACTTCTGCTTTTGATGCTAATATTACAATCGTAATTTATATTATTCTCTCTTTGTGCTGTACATGTAAGTTGTAAAGAACCGAACGGCTATAAGTGAAACTTGAAATAATATTGGTACAGCTAGGTGTCCATGTGATATTGAGAGTGCAGTTGACAGATGAATCAATACAGGATTAAGAGAGAATAGTTGTTCAGATGAACACTGCATGATGGCTTTATGTTGACTGTTTTACCAAATAGTTGAGCTGCTTTGTTGTTCTAATTACATGTAATTTTTCCCTGTTATTTAGCCATATCGAGACACTGATATTGAGAAGATTGTCAAGCAAGTAGCCACATTCAGGTAGTCTCTTCATACATAGCTGTTTGTATGTAAGTTGATTTATAAACCAGTCGACAATTCTGTGATGACAAGTACAGTGTTCTGGACGATATGTACCCGTACAAGGCATGGTTTGATTGAGTAAAGACAAATTTCAAAACTTCATCTCCAGTATTTCCAAATGCCTCATACTCCACATCTGAGCTCTGATTTGGTCAGGAGTAAGAGGGGATATTTCCAGAACTGCTGTCTAGTGCAAGTGAAGTATTGCACATTTATTTGAACAACTCAGTGTACTGCACTATATTTAGTCAGTCAACTGGTAAATGGCCCTTAGGAGAACTCACATCTATTATGGACACATCATCACTTATTGTGAATTTGTGACCACTACTGATTAACCCTTGCATGCCCACTGTTTCCATATGGGTACTGCTATGCAGCCCTGAACATCACAGTGCCCGGATGTCAAAAATTACAGTTGACAGCTTAACCCAGTCTGGCACAGGAATCTTTATAGCTGTACCCATATGGCAACAGTGGGCGTCAAAGGTTTAAGCAAGTCCAGAAGTGGTAGTAATGGTAGTCTTTCTGTTGGTAGCTGTGATTGCTACCATATATGACAGATTGGGTTGTTTGTGTGTTCAGAAAGCCGACTGGTGTCTCAGGCAAGGGTTTGTATGAACTGAAGCAGGAATGCTACTCGGAATATTCTCCACACTACTACCATTACACTCGAACAGAGCAGGCCAAGGTCCAACGCTACACATTCCAACTCTGTCTCCTTGAATTTTGTGTTATCTAGGACTCGTTCTGAACATTAAATGTGACAATTTAGTTGAGTAGTTGTTTGTTCTTTCATGTCAGTTTGCTGTAATGTTAGTGTTCAAATGATGATAAATTTCATATGTATGAAGTGCCATGTCCTAATAGCAAATTTGCCTCGTTGGCGTTTGAGTGAAAGCTGTGAGTTGGGTTTGCCTTGCCAATAAACTGCAGTGAACTTGTTAATCTCCGTACAAAATCGTGGCACAGAATATACATTTTCATTTAATGTTTACTAAATGTTTATTAGTATCAGTTCATTTAAATGAACATTTATTAATTGATTTGTGGATCTGACAGACAGATAGATTGCTGTAATAGTGTAATAGTATGCTGCTATACAGTTTTGCAAGCATTTGTGTGATAAAAGTTACAGCAGCATTGTTACTCACCAGACTCTGAATTGTATTCTTTGCAGTTGAAATAAGTCAAACACATGTAAGAATTGTACAGCTACTTGCCTGTTGCGTGCTTTAGCAGTGCTGGCAGTCTCTTTCAACTGTTTGGATCTGAAGTAGTAATCTTTTTTGCTCTGTGGTTTTGCAGTCGGAAGAGGCTGTGAGAAAGAACCGAAGTGAAGGAGCATTGGGTGCAGGTAATGACAGCATAGTCTGAATGAGTTTTTGTTTTTCTGGGAGTTTTTCACTGTGGTAGATTGCCTCTGTGTTCTGTGTTTTTTTGCAGATCGGTTGATTGTTCGGTTGTTTTTGTCTGTTAGCATAACTACGTGAAGAGTTCTGGAAATGTTTTTCTCAATTTTTTTCTTGGCAATAGAAGTGGCCAGCAGAGCAATTTTAGTTCTGAAATTAATTTTAGTTTTAGTTTTTACATTATTCTGAGTTAATAATTTTTATTTTTATATAGTTTTAGTTCAACCAAAATCAATAGTTTTAGTTTTTATATAGTTCACGTGTAATAATTTTAGTTTTTATATTATAGTTTTTGACTGTGCTATATTTGTTCAAGAACACAAACTTTTCATATTGCCACATAAGCCAAAAAATAAGAATCAACCAAGAACTAGATGCCAAGTTATGTTCGCATTTCTGTGCTACGGCAGGTTGGCATAATATTGCTGTATGGTTTGCCCCAGATTTTTCGTTTTCGTTTTTTTTCATTTGTAATAGTTCTCGTTTTTGTTCATTTTGCCTCCTGTAATTTTTATTTTTATATCGATTTTGTTTTTCAAAATGCTATAGTTCTCGTTTTCGTACTCACTGAACGAAGTGCAATAGTTCTAGTTTTCGTTTTCGTTACGAAAATAGCTCTGGTGGCCAGTTATTGGGATGATTTTGAACCGGCTGTGGATCTGTGTATTATGAAGGGTATATGGGAGGTGAAATTCCCTTTATTGATTTGATACTGTTGTTTGGGCCTCAGAAAGACTGTCAAACCTGTATAAGCCCAGTTCAAAAATACCAAAGATTTACTTATTCTGAGACTTGGTCAAACTTGGGCAGCTAAACAGAAACTGGATGTAATAATGGTAATGAAAAAGAAATGGGAAAGTTTAGTGTTATGGAAAGTCTTGCTGTGGGAAAAACTGCTGGTAATGCCTAACAATCTCTGACAAATCCTTCACCAAAGTTTGTTTTCTGAATTTTCTGTCGCTGCTTGACTGTTGACCAGAGTATGTGGTGTTTGTGGATAGCACTTGTTCCGCCGTCACTTCCGCCATTCCGAGATCGTTTCCGACGTCTTCTGAACTTGCTCAACTGTGATGTGATGATATCAGTGATGCAGCTGGTGCTCAACCGCACGACGGCGCGGTGGTCAAAGTCATGGTCCGAAGCACAGTTTGAAATGGTAATATTCTGTGTGTTTCAGGAAAACTTGAGCACGTTGCTGCCAAAAATTATTGAAATTACTGCAAGGCTGATGAAGTTGCTGTAAACATTAGGAAGTTGCATTAGTTTTAAACTGTAGATGGCTGATACTGATTCATAGTGTCTCAGAAATTGTCACGTTATTTGTTGCACAAACTGCATCAAGTTGGTTTAGAATGATTGACAAAAACTGGTTATAAATGTCGTTTTAAATTTCAAACAGTTTATGTTTTACTTTCAACTGTTCTTCACATGCTGGTAAATATTTCCAAGAACAGTGACTGTAATGTCATTTATCTGCTATTCATGTCTCAGAGCATGCAGTGTAATTACAGTGACAAATAGCATCACAGGTGAACATAATTTACATTTGTTGTTGATTCACTGGCAGTATTGTTCGAGATTTGGCATTTCAGTTTGGCTATTACAACCAATTGTATGTTCATTTATCATTTACTGGCTAAGCAACAATTATGAGTCGCACAATACAGATTTGATTGGCTTCTGATTTGTTTAATTTTCAACTGATGGTTGTATGACAGGTGTTGTTCCTGATAGCACTTGCACTTCATCAAGAGCGAGAATCTCTGACAGATGACGACGATGAATCTGATGAGAAGAAGACGTTCAGCTTTAGTCGCAGTGCAGCTGAGGGTGAGTTCAGCGTTGCTTACCGGTCAGAGGAGACCAGAGTGTATGAAGTATTCTTCAGATGTTAACCTTTAAGGCAGATTCTGTGAGACCTGTTATAACTGGGAGTCGGTCTAACAAAGTACAACGGTTAAGCTAGAAATAAAAAAGTTCGGCAGCAGCTGAAGCTGTACTCAATGTTATGATTGATGATGCTGAATGCATAAGCATACACTGAGACGCCGACAGTCTGGAGAAAAGAATGTTGTCTCTTGTGGAATAAAGAAGCCCGTTTGATACTAATCACATGCTGCTTGCTACCATCTTTATGTATTTTTCGTTTCAGTTATAGTTCAGTGTTGGTCCATTAGTTTAATGCATTTCTGAAATATTTCATACAGTTAAGCATGTTTACTATTGTAAATTCATTGTACATTGTACTTATTTGTAATAAATAATTTTTTCATGTTTTACTAACAGTTTGTATTTTGTGTGGATTTCAAATGTAAAATGTAAATTATAACTACTTCATCTCTGTCAATGCCAGACGTACTTGAACTGCTACATTATTTTGTTTGACTTTATATCTTTGCATTGTTCACCTCAGGAATTTTTTTGTTAGCTTTTTCTACACTATTTGAAGATTCAATAAGTTATTTGTTAGTGATTCTGGTTTGTTATATTAGTTGAGTACGGTTATACTTGTAGGCGGCCAGCAGAGCATTTGTGCACTGCTGGAGAGTCTGTCAAATCATGCCAACGTTACACATCAAGGACAGAAAGATATGATTCACTACATACTGAGGGTGTGTGTCTTCTGCTGTCCAGCCTACGTTCAGTGTTATGTTGTACATGCTGGCTGTCAGCACATATGCATATGTGGTTAATGTATTGTAGCTGGTCTGAAATTGTTCTTGTTTTGAAAATTGATCAGTGCAGCATGATTGCTCGCTAACCTCAACCCTGGCTCTGACAGTGATAATTGCCAGTGGAATCTGTTTACTTTCTTTATCTCTGTGTGAATTATTTTTTATGTGTATCAACAGTTACTGGAGGAAGTCGGTGGACTGCAGAACTCTGACGGTGATGGCAATGGGACGTCGTCCTGTGGACGATTGCAGCGGGGCAGCAGTGTGGAGGGAAAGCTGGAAAGAGAGAAGCGCAAGAAGATGGAGCTGGCGGCGAAGCGTCGTGAGCGCATCATGGCGCAGATGGCTCGCATGCAGCGGAATTTCATTCGTGAGAACAAAGAGCTGTTTGAGACGACCCCCAGCGACATGCTGGCCCCAACCGATGATTCAATGTGAGTTCATAGTTCTGTTGTGCAAAGTGTCACTGTTCTGATCATCTGTCATTGCATTTAGTGTAAACATTTGATAAGTGACCATCAGTTTGCCACGTGGAACAAAACAGTGCGATGCATGAAAGCTGGCAGGATGAAAAGAAAAAGTTGACAATTAAGAAACTCCAAACAACAATCATGAGTGCAGTACACCTATGCCATAAAGTCTTCAGTCTGATGGATTTGGCCAGCCAGCAGATAAGACAGATTAGTAGTACAGATAATTACAGATAATTTTAGGAGTACAATTTGTTGTCAACAACATGAAGAATTTTCAAGCATAAGACATGGTTGCTTGTTTAAATACAATTTGAAGCTGAATGTTGGATCGTTTGGTATAATATGAGTGTTATAATTGTTGAGATGCAAACGTTGATAATGAGTGGTGAAGGCGACTGCCACACAAGTTGTGTCGTGTATGAGGTGGACACCATTTTGTGGAAAATCGTCATATATTTATCTGAAATCAGTTAACAGTGTGTTGTGGATCAATCGTCCAGTTATGCTATGTGCTTTACAGTCAGCCGGAGTCATTAGCCGGCAATGTATCTCATGCTGGCAGCCCGGTGGCACTCGGTACAAAGCGCACGGCCAGCTCTCTGGTGTCTGTGCCTCAGATGTGCATTCTCTGTCAGGAGGAACAGGAACTGACACACACCGGACGCTCTTTGGTCCTGTGTGCTTACGTTCAGAGGTACGAGTATACGCTGTGTTTCTTAAACTTGCTGCAGTGCAATTTGATGCTGTAAAATTCACTGGAACTTGACTTGTATTTTTGTCAGATCTCTCTGCTTGGTGTCACTGTACTGTGGGGTAGTCATGTGCTGTCACACAGCTGGCTGGTACTGTGACTGCCAATGTGGGGTAGTCATGTGCTGTCACACAGCTGGCTGGTACTGTGACTGCCAATGCCGTTGGTTACATGCCGCTACAGATCACCTGTTGGTTCATTATACTAGACTGACTTTATTGCACTGTTCAGTATGTTCAAGAGATCTTTCTGTAACAGCTGACTACAAAGACTGGATAATACTTAGCAATACACAGCTGTTTTCATAGCGACCTGTATATCATGCTTGAGCGATAATATCAGCCCGAGGCAGAGCCCTGGGCTGATATTGACTGAGAGCTTGATATAGGGCCGATGTGAAAACAGCCGTGTTACAACCTCTTCATCCTGCACTCGCAACTCGTTTAAATAGATAGGCAAATTATTTGGAATATGCTAAAAGTAACTTGCTATATGGCAGAAGTTCTAAGTAGACATGTTTATTCCTGTTGCTGGATCTATTCAAAGCTGAAATCTTTTGTGTTTCATTATAAGAGGCACCATCCTAGACCTCGAGTGAGCTGCATCGTGGTCAACATCGTTACCTATGTGTTGATTGTCAGGTCGACGGTGCTGTCGAAGTGCCGTAAAAAGTCCGACGACCCCATTGAGCCACTGTTTATGCCGCACAGTCTGCCTCAAGGCTCTCATATCAGTGCTTGTGGTCACATCATGCATGCAGACTGCTGGCGAAGGTTTCTGCATTTTGTTTTTGAATTTATTTTTTTACTGTGTACTGCATATGCCAGGATGTTTTAAATTTTGTTCCTTTTGTGATGCCTGTTATGTTGGAAATTTTCTGGAGACAATTCCTTGAAGTCTGTTAGGTTTCATCTGAAGTCCAATTTGGTTAGAAGCAAGAGAGAATATTGCCGGAACTGTTCTCTGGTAGTAGCATTCTATAGTTGCACAACCATTTAACCAGTTTTCAGTCTTTGTCCAATTTTGCTTCATGTCTCTGGGTTCACTCACTGTACTTAGATTTACATTGTCCACGAAAAAACTGTAACTCTGTATACGTGGATCCCTGAGTGCATGACTGCAGTATGTAATGCTGTATTGGAAACTGAATATTTTGTCGTCTGTATTTGAATATTAATTACTCGTGTAATAAATAATATTTTCTTATGAAATTTGGCAATTCTGTTGCAGATATGTTCATAATCAAGCACATGCAATTTGGTTAGGATGCGTTCGAATTTGACATTTCTATCGTACATTGTATACAGTTACAGATTTTTCGTGGACACAGTGTATTTATTTGCTTATGTTGTACGTTATTTTCGTGTTTTGAATGTTATGTTGTATTATTGTAACATGATGAGGCGACCCTGGTGAGATTGAGAGCTATCTGGATGACTAGCCACCCTCCAGTGCTTTGACGCTGTTGGTTGCATCATCAGACGTGTCAGAACATCGACTCTGAAATGGCCTGTAATATGTCAAGTAGGATGTCGTTAAACCTTATATGACTCAGCTGTGGAGACGTGTGATAGACGGCTGGTGTGTGGTAGATTCTTTGATGCGTTGCTGGCGAAGGAGACGCGTCGTAGCCAGCGATATCGGTGGCAGCTGTCCAGTTTTGACATCGGTAAGAACGAGTTCTTGTGTCCGCTGTGTGAGACTATCAGCAACACGGTCCTACCTCTGATGCCGTCACTTCAGATGCTTAACAGAGACAGGTAGTCACTTGATTTAACTATACTCTACAAGAGCCTAACTTGCAGACCTTCTAGCAACATGGAATGTAAAAGAAAACGAGTAGTTGGCTGTATCTGATATAGTTGAGCTAACAATTTTTATTTTATTTTATTTTTTTTATTTTATTATATTTAATAATTCCACTAGACAAAGACCAGATTTAGCTTCTCTGGCTGTTGAAAGTGCCATCTGGCATTATTGTATAGGACCATCTTTGCTTACCACGATGATGTGTGGTCACGAATGAGTAGTTGGCTGCGTTCCGCGCCAGTTGCCTATGTTGTGTACTCCTAATTTTCTTCTTATTTCCTGAGTTATATTTAATAGTTCGCTTGATTTTTGGTGCCAAATGTTTCGTCAAGGCTCGAAGATTGCTATCATCGTGTTTACTCTACTTATGGATCTGCATTCAGTGTGTATTTCGTTGATTTTCAAGCGTATGATTTTCAACATGAACAGTAAATCTGATTGGACTTTGATCCACAAACTGGTCTCGTCGATCAGGCCGGTTGTGGGCAGGCCGGTTCAGTGTAGGCAACACACTGTTAATGTCTCATCGATATACGACGTGCTGATCGGTCCGGCGATGACTCCTCGTTGTCTCAGCTTGTTGTCGGTGTGGAAGACAGTTTGTTTGTGGTACAATCCTGCATCACGCTCTGCATAAAGTCCTGCCACTGACCACATCTATACAGTCTTCGACCTCGTCGATCGACATTCTTGCTCAAGACTGACTGTCGAAATTTTATTAACAGTTTTGCATTACAGACATTTGTTAACCTACCATCTCATTTTTACATTTTATGGTTGCGCTTTGTCAACTGTATTATTAAAGAGAGAATACAAAATACAAAGCATGTACCAATTTGCATTTCAGCTTGTTCTGTTATGTAACATTCCATAAAAACATGAATGTTTTATGAACTGTTGTGTTGACTATCATGGGCAAACTAGCATGCACAAAGACTTCTGAAAATACATACAACCAGCCATCAGTTGAACCATGGGTAGGTGTAGGGATGTGACAGAGCCAGCCATATCCGCATCCATCGGATGCGGATTTCATGTGCAAAATCCGTCGGATTCGGATGCGGATTTGTCGCGCGATCAAAATTACCAGCTATTATAGTTACTGTAATTCAACTTAGTTACTTAAAATTAAGCAGTTGCAAATGAACTAGCAGTGAACAATTGAAATAATTGTGATTGTTTTCAAAAAAGTAAAGAAAACACAACAGACCTCATCT
>Ga0056114_1001871_pt1 | contig 10143 bp, 3 predicted proteins | sample WorMetHERISLAND1_FD_77005 | JGI IMG/M metagenome (GOLD analysis project Ga0056114, IMG submission 77005) | Marine gutless worms symbiont microbial communities from Max Planck institute for Marine Microbiology, Germany - Olavius loisae HERON... ... | reverse complement strand
CTATGTGATCACAATCCACCAACGTCACAGACAGACGGACAGACGGACAGACGGACGGACAGACAGACGACATGCGATCGCAATACCGCGCTTTGCACTAAAGTGCATCGCGCGGTAAAAAGTCCAGATTTTTCGACACGCAAAAGGCGCAGAAATTGTTGCAGTTTCTGAATGACTGCATCGAATCTTTGTTAGTAATTGGAATAAAATGAAATTAAGTCGTTAAAGAAATGACGATTGAAACACGGTGATCATGTAAACAGTTCGTAAAAAAGAAACCACATACGAATGACGCTGTAACGACATAGTGTCATGCAGGAGGCAAAACTATGAAAAGGTCACAACAAAGTTCAGTGGTGATAACAACAATACAGCCCGTGATACATCGTGAGCAATCCGCAACCTGTTCCTATCGAAACGAAATATGACTATTTGATAATTTCCCAAATAGGCGAATAGTTTTGTGAAACGTTGGAGTATGTGGTGACACACAGCGATCATATTTGAACTTTGTTTGCGAATTTCCGTGTCTCATGCAGCTAGCTACAACCAGCCTGGGACAATTAAGTGGACAACAGTGACCTTGATATTTGACGTCAAAATTGTGATACGCCACGCGTTGACCTATAGCTCACTGCATGATTACTGGTCAACATACGTCAGTGTTTGAATTCTAAGTTTTCATTCCCAAACTGAGTCAGACACAGGACAGACAAACAGACCGCGGGTATCTGCAGTTGACCTCGTACAGGGACGACCCATTAGTACTCTACGAGTGCTCACAGAGCGACTGTATATAGTGCTCCAAGTGTATGCATTCTATCGTTCTCGTGTCGTATAAATGTGTAATTAGATATACTTCATATACGTGCATGTCTTCGGTCGTGACAGCCTGCATGCGGTGAAGTAATCTCAGTCGGTCGCTGATATAATGCGCTTTGAACAGCACACTCGGGATATCGCTGGAGTATAGTCAGGAAACGTGACTGTGAACTGCTATATCGAATGCCGCGCGCAAATCTGCTGTTAAGTACCCCCGGCAGTTTCATAGCACACGATGTATGTGTTAGTTGAAATACAAGCATGATTTAAAGAAGTGTGGCGACCCCATGATGGGCGCAGGCGATAAGCCCCGCCCCCAGTAAGACACTGTTGTATCATGGCTAACAGCGGCGCCCTTTACCGAATGCAAGTTAAGCGTCGGTGTTGCAACTGTGCCGGCGAGAGACAAACAGACAGACAGATATCCGGACATCATCATTGTTTAATGCATCCCTCCCACTGTGTTGGGCGAGAGCTTAAAAACAGAATACTCGCAGGGGTGGCACGCTGATAAACAACGTGGCATTGCTGATAAAAAGATGCATTTCCCCATGATACTGAGGCAACTTTAACACACGGAGCATTTAAGGCAAACATCACAAGAAGCTGTCATAGCAGTGGCTGAAGCTGTTGTATTGCTGCTGGCATCGACTTGTGCTGTCATCAATAGCGTCCCATTCATTATACTCATCAGTTGAACTGCGCATCCGTCTACCATTTATCAAGTTGGCTTTCTTTTTCGGTCTGCGGATTTGTCCTCCTTCGAACATCAGAAATGTTGGACAGGGTGATTTCCTGCAGATACCCAAAAAGCGTAAAAACTTGGGTGTGAAACTTTAACCATGTTGTCGAAAATAGCTGTGAAAACTCTCCAACTAGATCGCTATTCCCGTACTTACGTTTCCAGTCCTTTGTTTAGCCCCCCCTGACTGCATTAAGCGTTGCACCTAGTCCGCCCGCCGATTTGTCTGTCTGTCCGATTTTGATGTTACGTTTAGCGGTTTTGACACAATACCACAGCGCTTAATTGTCTACTATAAACTTGCTACAGCACTAAACACGAGACTAATGCGGCGCGCTGCGACGTAGCATGTATGTACGATTAGTAAAGTCGAGAAGAGAAGCCAGTCGGTCGGTCGGCGGCGCAGTCTCCGGAGACGGCGACGACGCGCGATTACATCCGCCGGAAGCTCAAATTGCGTTGTGTCGATTTATGATTCTGACGACGACGGAATTCCCTAGTAACGCGTTTATTTATTGCTGCTGAACAATCGTAAACTGTCCGTAAACGAGACAGCGGCCAACCGATGATGACTTGTCTTGCTCAAGTCAATAAGCAATAAGTTGCGATCGTGCTGGCTTCCTCGGGAGAGTCGGCCGCGCACGTGTTACGAGTTTAATTATACTCATTTTATTATTCTAATCGGCACTAAAACTGTTTGCGACAATTTATGACATTTGGTTTTACCGTGTTTGACAACATGATCGACATGGCTGAGTTGTTCAAGCGTGAGTGAGTGATCGAGTAGTGTCTTACGGGCACATCAGCACACAGAAGACCACTTCAGTGCTATTAAATTGTACAAAGATTAAAAAGGAAAGTCTCTAGCAACGTTGTGAAAAATTAATGCATAATCAACGCTATTCAGATATGATACGATACGACAGAAGAGTTTAACGTGGTCTCGAAAGCTGAGTATACAGCTTAATCTAGCACACGTAGCCAGAAACTAAAACAAACAGCAGTGCCCCTTTAATTAAGTACAGGTTAAGATCCATGAAGGCAGCTGATATAAAAACTGTGAAAATAAACATATATAACAAGGTTATTTAATGGGTTTCTTTGTGATAAAATCAACAACTCGATTGTGAATGCTATTGAGGAGATCTTGAAGAATCTGTGTAGGATAGTGTCAAAATTGGGACAATCAACAAGTGCTCAACAGAGAGTGGTAGAGGCAAACAGTTTGGTGATGTTCTACTGATGTGTCCAACCAAGCGTATAGCTGGCGCTGCGTGACCTTGCATTCCATAGATTGAACTTTCGCTCTGCGACGCAGGTCGGAGTGTGTCACTTTGTGCCACCAACGAACATCCAAGATTGCCTGGAGACATTTGATGTGGTATGCCTCGAGCGCCTTGAAATGACGCCTGTATAGAGTCCAGAATTCACTGCCATAGAGTAGAATATTGAAATGCGACTTTAGTATCTAGGCTATTGTTGGATTGTGGTTGAAGAAGACTCGACTCGAGAGGCGACAGAAAGCAGCTGATGCCGACTGTATCCGCTGCTGGACTTCGTGTGTGATGTAAAAAACATCACTTACATCTGCTTACAGAACACTGCCAGATAAGTGAAGTGCTCGACATTTGTTAGCGAAACATTATTAACCGAAAAGATGGGTTGCGCAGAGTGGGCTCCACGCTGTGTAGAGAGCACAAGCACAAGTTGGTAGATCCTCACCTGTAAACAAGTGCAAAATTAATGTGTAAAGCGATTATGACCGATTCGCAGTCGGTTCGAGCGCTTGTCCCATTAACAGACAGAAGTTGTTTGTAAAGGCTGTGTTAAGAACGGCTTCCGAAGGCTAGACAGTATCCACTCCTCGCACTGGTGGACGACAGAATGACGCACAGTACACTGCAATAAAAGACCGCCTACTTACCGAGCTATTTGCGCGATTTTTGAACGTGAACCATATCAACATGATCTTCAACTGTGCAACTCTCTGGCAAACAAAAACAAGAAAGCCAAGGTATAGCTGACAACCCCGGGCGATACTTCTGCAATCGGCATGCGATTTGTCTAAGAACAGCAAGGCTTCTATGGGTATAGTTAGTAGAGCGCTATACAAAAGAAGGAATGTGGCTCAGATGACCTGTACCATCTGCGACCATGCGCTGTAGCAGAACAACGGACTGAATGCGGAAAGTAATATGTATCTGCACGTCTCTCGGGTTGCAGTTTTACTGCACGCGTGACAGACGGACGGACAGACGGACGGCGACCATTGCATAACGAGGCCAATAGCAGACGTCCGCAAAACATGTGCATAAATAAGAATACCGCCTAGTTGTCTATACCTTTCCTCCAGAGTCTTTCTGGTTTAACTTGGATTGCATTCACGGATTTCGGACTCGGACCGGACTGGCGTTTGTTTGTTTTAGTTACTTATTTTATTTTATATTATTTTATTGCTGGTTACTGCTGTTAGTCTAAGCTGACCGCCACCCCGTCAGCTTTTTAGTCACGTTAAACTCTGCATCGTCTGACGGTAGGTCCCACGGTACAAGATCGCCAGATCAATAGAACCTCGTCTACGTTATTAGGCCTACCCACAAGATGCTATGAATAAGCGCGGTTTGTCCGTCTGTCCTTCTGTCTGTCTGTCACGATCCAGTATTGCGTCGAAATTGCTTAATTTATCGTTGAAATTCCTTCGGCACCGATAGCTCCACCAGTCTAGTATTCTGAGACAGATCAGACGAATTACTTACGAGTTACGAAACTCCGACGTGACATCCCTAACGGGGCCTTAAGCACAGGCGAGGTATAGACATTTGACCATTCATTGAGCTATTCGCGCGCCAACATTAACGAGGTGAATTTTTTTTAAACATGCACCTAAGCTCATAATATTTGGCACACATAATCTGCGGACATTTAAACATAATACACTAATCAGTAAATTACTGCTAATGCAGTTTTACTTAATTAATATTCGTCCTAAATTGCATCACCAAAATTGACGAAAATTACGCGTCACACTGCCTCGTTAACATGTCAACTGTTCTGAACTTTCTTGACTTCCACCAATAATGCTGTTCTTCGTCCAACCTTTATCCAGAAACTCTGTTATAAATTGCCGAGCATTGTAACCTTTACGTTCATACAGATTTTTTGTCAAAACTGTGCCTTCTTTGCTGAATGGCAGCAAAGTTGCCGCGTTTGCTTGATACAGCGTCAGAATTCGCGTTATTTTCGGTGTCCGGTTTGAAAGACGAAAAGTTGATAAAAAAGAGCAAACCTACATGAAAACTGAAACATACAAACTTTATTTTGGAGTCTTCTGAATATTTCTGCCAAATGTTGATCAAAATTGATTCTTATAATTTTGAGCTATACCGTTTCAAATTTGGTGCATTTTTGAGACACAGTGTAGTTGGGGCTAGTATCACACGAAGAAAGGAATTTTGACGATAAGTTCAACCGTTTCGACACAATACCGGATCGTGATAGACGGACAGACGGATATTTCGCTACAGCGTATATCGCGTTTATGTATCGCATCGCGCGATGGAAATCGTTTCTTAGTTTTTTTAGCCGACCGTACTAACGGTCGCGCTATTGGTACAGTGTTGCGTCCGTCGTCTGTCTGTGACGTTATGTACTGTGGCTAAACGGTGCATTCTAGAGCAAAAGTTACTATTGACAGCCTATAGGAAGTCGTATATAGGAAATTGATTGGTACCAAAATGAATGACCTTGACCTTTGTTTAGAGGTAGTATCAAGGTCACGTCAACCATTGCGTTACATTTGACGTTAAATATCTCGGAAACCGTTAGAGATAGAGGCTTGGTTCCAAAGGACTACCAGTAGGAAATGGCATATGGACTATCGAATGGTCACGTGACCGATGACGTCACGTGACCCCATAGGTGCTGTGAGACAGTACGGTCGGCTAGCCTAGCGATAGCTTGGATTCTTGTTTATGAACACTACTGTGATAAAACAATATTCTTTATAATGACTGTCTAAGCCATGAACGAAAGAAACAGATGACCGCTCAAACCACTTACGCCACAGATTTTCTATACTTAAGCGTAAATTAAAGCCATACTGCCTTATTACTGACATGTACTGTACATAGTTATGTGGCAAGATACAATGATTGATTGATTGATTAATTGAATTGCTAATGTCTATAATGTCTGCCCTGTGTCTCAAAAAACAGCCTAACTTTGGAACGGTATAGATAGATCTTTGTGAATAATCCGCGAAACTGATGATCGATGGATCCCCCTGCTTCACGTGAAATTTCTCTGACTATTCAGTGGCTCTGACGCTTGTCTTCCTGACTCAGCAACAGCGACTCAACTGTGTCAATGTTTTCATCAGTATGCGCACTGCTTCTGCCGCTGCCCGGACGTCTGTCGTCTGTCCCGAACTTCACCAGCAGCCTGTTGCTGTTCTTCGTCCAACCTTTGTTCAGAAACTTTGTTATAAACTGCCGTGCTTGTAACCTTTACATTCATACAGATTTTTGATCAAAATTTTGTCTTCTTTACTGAACAGCGTCAAAATTGGCGCGTTTGCTTTCGTCAAAATTTGCGTTATTTTCGGTGTCCGGTTTGAAAGACGAAAAGTTGATAAAAATGCAAACCTTCATGAAAACTGAAACATGCAAACTCTGTTCTAGAGTCTCTTGAATATTTCTGCCAGATATCGTTAAAATCTATCCGTATAATTTCGAGCTAAACCGTTTCAAAGTTTGGTCGTTTTTCTGAGACACAGTGTACATGAAGTATTTGTTGCGGTCAACTGTCTAATTGTTAGTCAGCGCAAGGCCAGACAGACGGACGACTGAGAACGCAGTCTCGGTTGAGCTGTTGAACTAACAGGCGTGAATTGAAGTCGATCGTGCGAGAATCACTCGACGATCAGGGCCCGTGCACACTACGTACGGGCCGGACGTACGAGTAGTGCGTACCGGCCTTTAGGGGCCACCCAAGAAGACTGATCCATTCATGCGTTTGCAATGTTGTATAGGCCATGAATACGAAAACAGCGAGGGAATTCGTTCAATGTCAGCAGAGGATGGCCAAGGCGAGCTCTGCAGTGTCAGCTTGGTGCCGACTGACTCCACTAATACGCCGTGACAGTGCCACGTCGCCCGCTGTAATGCAAACCGATTGCTTATAGCCGCGGCGTCAACCGAGTCGTGTTGCAGCAGCGTCGGTTGTCGATCGTCGACAGAGAAATTGAGCTGCAGGTCCGCGTGTTGGACTCGACGTCTTGGAATATCATCGCCGTCTTAGTGTACGGGTCTCATCTGTCGCTTCATCACCTTAGACAAAATGCCCGCGGCACACACAGCTGCAAACGGGTTTATATCAGTAAACATAGAAACACTTTGCCAACGGATAAGGCAAGATTTTCAGCGCAAAAATGCTCACTATCGGTTTACATTATGGAAGGTAGACCTGATCAGTACTGTGGTTTACGGAACTTGATGTTTATTTTCAGCTTCTATGACTAACCGATATATTTGTAATATTTTTACTCCTCGCGCGCTACGTTCCTAGTGAAGAGGGACCTACCTATATGGCGTATATATTGACGACCGACCGACCTCTCATTTTTTTGTATTGATGCCCCCCCCCCCGCTTAGGGGTGATCCCGTCTGAATTTCGTAAGGTCGAATGGTCACAGAAAACTGTTCGGGCTCTCTGGTGATGAGAGAATTTCGACGATAAATCAGCTGTTTAGATATATTAATAACGCGTAGTAACAGACAGACGGACGGACTACACCTTTCGATAGCAAATACCGCACTTATGTGTCGCATCGGGCGAGAACAATACGGGCCTCCTTTCAGTTCGTTTCAGCTTCGTACAGGAATTAGCAAAGTTACGAAATATATTTCAACGTAACTCGACGATAGATGGCGCCACGAGTCTCTGAGTATAAGCGGGGCAGAACGGTTAGTATCCAGTAAATTGCGTACTGATAATTTGCGCTAATACAAATTGTTATTTATCAGCGGTCTCCATGGAGGGGCAGTTTGATTCAGTTGTAGATATTTACCGGCCGATGGTCTGCTGCGTGCAGGGGATTTATTCGTCTGCTTGTCGGAGGTTGTCTAGCTGTCTTGGTCCTGTAGGCGACGCTATGGCTCGGTCGAGCAAATTGACGTCAGATTTGCGCGCAGATAACTCCACTAGGACTCTCGCTCATCAGTCTTCATAGTAGAACGGCACGGCTCTCATTCAGCAACAGTACAGTGCGATTAACATTCACTACGCTGTTCATGCCACACCCACACAGACAGATGCTCCCCGTGTCATTTGAAAATATCACACTGACATCGGCAGTAATGTGACCAGTTTAGTAACAAGTTTATCACCCCGATGGCTCGAGATTCGAGACGCTATAAGCCCGTCAGATTGTTTGTTGCATCATAACACTGTGAGTGCGTGACATGTGCTGGCGACAGACAAACGGACGGACGGACAAATAGACGGACATCGGCGTCGCGTATAGCCATTTCTACTATGAGAGCGAGAGCTCAATAATACAGTTTACCATTAGCCTATATGACTGTCGGCATGAGCTATACTGCAGTGATGTTAAACGAGGCCAAAACCTCGAGGCCGAGGTCGAGGCCGAAGCCAAAAATAATTATGAAAAAAGTACCAAATAATGGGTAACAACATATGATTTAAGATTATTGTCGGAAAAATTAACAAAATTCCCTAATTTAACACGATTTTTGCACGAAAAATGCCCGATTACATAATAGGCCGAGGCCAAAACCTCGAGGCCGAGGCCGAGACCAAAGCTTCGAGGCCGAGGCCGAGGCCAAAATGTTGGCCTCGAGGCCACTTTGGCCTCGAGGACTTAACATCACTGCTATACTGTCGGCACATTAGAAAGGGAAAATGAAACAAAACAAAAAACGGTTTACACTGTAGATAAACGTCAATGTAGCCAGTCAGTCGTATATGTAATTATAAGCTGTAGGCCTATAAAGGTGGCTAGTTGGAGGTGGCAGGCAGTGTACTGTGCTAATAGAAATACTGATACGAGACGTGCCGACCGACGTACGTTCAATTGATTTCTGCTCTTCCTTCCCGCTCACGGCTTATCCTCATGACCCGCAGTCTCTTCTCTTCTGACCGTTGACCGCATTTTATGAGTGACAGTACGTCCGGCAGCAGCGCTCGTCTGTCGTATTATATTGACCGCAAACAAGAGTCGACGTTACGTTACGTGGTGTCTGCGTATAGATCTACGGAATCCACTTCGCAATAGAAGATTGTATTTAAGCCGCGTGTAGTCAGAGGCTGCTGAGCTTGACATTGCAGTGATCATGGTTTGCTCGGTTTGCACCCCCCCCCCCCTAACGGCCGTGACGTCACCTGGCGAACGAAGGGAAACACTGGAACTTGCGCTCTGGAGACTGTTGACTTGCACTTCTGGCAGTTTTGGGGTTTGGCATTTTCTGATGCAGTTGGCATAAAAACTTGCAGATTTTTCTCTCAAAAGGAGTTGGTAGCATCGGACATTAGTAACATATCCATTAGTCAAAGATGCGGCTCCCCTGACCTCATCATGGGCTTTGCCGCTGTACCCCTGTGGGGTTTCGTCCCAGACAAGGTGACACCCCCTTATAGTCTAGCGCTCCACGCGCTGCTCGCCATAGTCCGCCTTCTCTTTGCTAAATCATAGATTTACCCCTGCCGGAGGCGGAGATACATGTAATAACTATAACTGTCAACATGGCAAGGCTCCTTCGTACCTGACCGACTGCTGCACTCCTATCTCAGACGTTGCGTCACGGCGTCATCTGCGTTCTGCCAGTCGTCATCAACTACTCGTCCCTCGACAGAATCTCTCCACATATGGTCGTCGGGCTTTTTCTGTCGCGGGTCCGGTTGCCTGGAACTGCCTGAGCGACGAACTGCGTGAACCGTTGTTAATGTTAACTGCAAACAGTTTTAGACAGTTACTTAAAACTCGTTTGTTTGCTGAGTACTAGTGCATACAGCGCATTAGAGGTATTGCACATTATGCGCTATATAAATCTACTTACTTGCTTACTTACATGGAAAATAGATCCATTTGGGGCGTAAAAACAAATGCAATAGGTCAGCACTCAGTGCATGTAGAACTGACAACTGGAACCTGGAACTAGATTAGTTGTTGTATTTTTTATTGAGATAGCATGCCTACTCTATAGCCATTGACGTCTTACGGTCGTATAGACATCGATGGCGTTGGCGACACTGGTGAATCTGGATTAGTCACGAGATCTGCCCTTCAGCCATGTGCTCCTAATTGCGTTTGTGTGCGCGATGGAGTTTTGTGTGACAACGAGAAGACAAATACAAGAAAGCCGTGCTGCCGCAAGGAAACCGCGCGATGCCGCAAGTGTTCTTTTCTGTTGAAGTTCGCCAACAACATTAACGACTAGTAATAGACTAGACAACCTTCCAAAGCGGCCACGCTTTAGTTCGCCAAACATGCTGGTGCAAAACTCAATTTAACAGAAAATCAGGATTCAAAGTCAATCAAAGTCACGTGTTTGGAGTCAGTG
>Ga0056114_1001870_pt1 | contig 10143 bp, 5 predicted proteins | sample WorMetHERISLAND1_FD_77005 | JGI IMG/M metagenome (GOLD analysis project Ga0056114, IMG submission 77005) | Marine gutless worms symbiont microbial communities from Max Planck institute for Marine Microbiology, Germany - Olavius loisae HERON... ... | reverse complement strand
TGTACTCTAGTGTAGAAATGATCGTATAATAGGTGTGTAAATATTGATTAAAAATTCCAAACTGTTTGGGGAAAAATTCAGAAAAACCGTAGGGTTTTTTTGACTCACACTGCATTCAGTGAGTTACAACGCTGTCGCTGACAATACGGGTCTCATTCATTTAACTGTGGTTGCTATCCAAATCTGTGAAATCCGCGAAATTTTCCAAAAATTCGAACTTATAGCAGTTCAAGGTCATCGATTGGTGCCAATCGAAAGCGCATATGCACTTTCCTATTGGTCATTAATAGCAACTTTGGACGTATCGCCTTCCGTTTTCGAGATATTGACGCATTTATCTGAAAAATAGCTTGTTTTCCCAATTCTACACTTGTTTGACGCCCCGTAGCGGAGGAACGCACTGCAATATAAACCAACGTAACCTATACACGGCTGAAAAGTACTACAATTCCGTCTAACTTTATTTCTTTAGCGGTTGTTGGCTCCCAAATCTGCGTAATCCCGCAAAATTCCGAGAGAATTAGAACTAATCGCAGGTCAGGGTCATCCAACGTCATCTACGCTCCGCCGCTATGGTCATCAGCTCGTCGTGCCGTCGTACCGTCTGAACTCATATGGCCTTCGGGCGTTTTCTGTACTCGGCCAGAGACTATGGAACTCTCTGCCTAGACTGTTGCGTGACACTGGCCACAACACTGCAAGGTGTACTAGCTTTGGACTATAGTGCTGTGCGGGTATGGCAAAATACGTACCCGGCCCTTCTCTTCTTCTGGAAGTACTTCTGCAGGAGATGCTTAGCTCATATTTCACAGGCTCTGTCTTCCATGTAGAACAAAGACATCTCTTGTTGTTACTGTAGTAGACCAAGTCAGTCACTGACATTAGTCTCGGATTTGTATGTTTAATAAAACGATTACAATACATATACACAACATGCGGAAGAAATAGCGAAATTTCAGCTAACAGTGCGTGTAAATACCCGCTCGTATCCATACCCGTAGCTCCATACCCGTACCCGTGAAGATCGTACCCGACCCGGCCCTTACCCGCGGGTACAGGCCGGGTACGGGTATATACCCGCACAGCCCTACTTTGGACATTCTTTAAAAACATTTTTTCTCACAGAGTACTAGTTCATACAGCGATTATGCGCTATATAAATCTACGTTTTACTTGTTTACTTACAAGGTCAATCGAAAGCGCATATGCGATTTTCCTATTAGTCATTAATAGTAACTTTGAGCGTATCTCGTACCATTTTCGAGATATTGACGTTCAAAGCATAGAAAATTGCTTGTTTATCCCACCCTTCCTTGTTTGACGCCCTCGTTCGGGGAGCCCATTAGAATTTTTGAATTTCGCAATCATCGCGCGGTTTGTCAGCTTTCTGGTTATAAATAATTTTGTTAACATGATGACTTGAAAAATGTTGTAAGGATTTTGACAAATTAACGTTGAAAACTCTTGCCAACTCACTACTGAACTGAATTGTTTTTGAAATAGGCGTAAGTATTATGTAGCAGAACAGAAGTGTAGGCCTATTGTGTATAACTGATTAATTGGCTCAATTTGGCTGGCGTGTTATTACAAGTACGTACAGGGTGGGCCAAAAAATGGCACAGTTTGTGTTAAACACCTTAATTTTGTCAAATATTAACCGACTTTAAAAATTCATTCACTGTCAGAATCAGGAGAAAATTTGTGATAACAATATCACTAAAGATCCCACCACACCTCAACTGTGTCGCCACACTACCTTGTGAAATGTCAGTGACTTAAAAGCAACAATTGAAAACAAGACGACTTCTGTAACAACACATTATAAAAAGTAACTACAGGAAACAACGTGTTTATTGTCTCAGTTATTGTCTAAAGTAACTGTTACATCATGCAGTTTTTACGTCTAATGTTCAATGTGTCCGCCTTGCTGCTGGACGACGCACTCAAGCCGGCAACGCCACTGACCAATGGCGAGATCAATGAAACGCTGCGACAGTTTGCCCCACTCAATGACGATCGCCTGCTTTAGCTGGTTGATTGTCGTGAATCGTCGACGTTGATAGACCATCTGCTGAAGGGCATCCCAAACAGCATAATCGACTGGATTCAAGTCCTGGCTGTTTGGGGGCCACATGTCAGGCTCGATGAACGTGACGTTCTCACGCAGCAGGTACGTCAGTGTGTTCCTAGCAGTGTGTGACGGTGCGCCGTCCTCCTGCAGGGTCCAGGAGTAGCGCTGACATCTTGCACGGATGTCAGGTAGTAGACCGCCACCGAGAATATGTTGACAGTAATATTCGCTGATAACCTTGGCTCCCGGCTCGACGAAGACGATGTCAGTCTGTCCATTCTTGACACGCCAACCGAAACCATGACTTGCTGACATTTCACAAGGTAGTGTAGCGACACACTTGAGGTGTGGTGGGATCTTTAGTGATAATGCTATTGCAAATTTTCTCCTGATTCTGACAGTGAAAGAGTTTTGAAAATCGGTTAATATTTGACAAAGTTAAGGGGTTCAACATAAACTGTGCCATTTTTGGCCCACCCTGTACAGTAGGCCACTAGGCCCACCTGGGCTGTTGAGGGTATGTCTTACAACATTATCGTCGCTCAGCATTCAGTGGCTACGTCGTTGATCATTCACACTGTGACTGTGAACGTCTTGCAGACACGGTCACATGAGCCATGCGGTGGCGACACCTGTCGAATATAATCACATTTCGTCATTTTGGTCTGGCATGTTGTCGCGCGCTGTTATGCGGTCGCCCGTCCGTCTGTCTGTCCATCGCACGGGTTGATCAGTCAAAAACGGTTGAAGTTAGAATTATGAAATTTTCACCACCCGTCTAGTTTTGCGGGGTAAGTTTCATCCGGAAATTCTAAGCCCCCCTAGTGGGGCGTCAAACAACGGAGGGCTAGGAAAGAAGCCATTTTCTTGTTATTAAGTCGCAAAAATCGAAATTTTGCAATAACACCTGTGAGAAATTTAAAAAAATTAAAGTGACATAACTCCGGTTAGTCACTCAGTTAAATTTTAAATTTAATTATTTTTAACCCACGAAAGGCACTTCTTTGCGCAGAACCGCGTCAAATGAACGCAAAATCCGTCCAATGGCCTCATCTGTAGGGGCTCGGAAGAGCTGAAAAAGCGCAGTAAATATTCGAAGATTTTTGGTGTATATTTCGGGTATATGAGGGGGGGGCAAAATCCCCTGGGCGGATTGAGCCCAACTTTTTGGAAGAAGATATCCCCGACGTAATCACGTGTTTCAAATTTGGTGACGATCGGTTAAGGGGTTTAGCGTCGGCTGAGGGTCAAATTTTGCCACTTCCCATTGACTTTGACGGTCGGTTTTAGTGGACTGACATCATTTCGTCCTTGCATTGAGTTTTAAACTGGTAAGTTTTTTTTATTTATCTCAATATATTATCACAAAGTGTATTATAATCACAGGCAGTGCTGTCTTTATAATGTCTAATTGTTCGAGGCGGTATTCGAGTATCGAGCGCACCAGTGATTGAGTGATCATCTTAATGGCGCGTCTATACTGGTATGACAATGCGACACGCTACATGCTACACCGCTGTAACTGTTATGTCGCTCTCGAGCAGTCTCTGTCAGCGGATGATCGCTGGTCGACTAGGTTGGCTGGTCTCACTCACGAGTGTCATTTTGTACGTACTCGACATCATCTTCATGTCTCAATCGATCAACTTAATCAATATTTGCGGAGGCTGCAGCAAATGCGAGAGTATTTATAGGATGACGTCGATGTATTTGTTACACACTGTCCGTCTACAGATTTGCGCCATAGGTCGATCGCGTTGCGCTGTTGGACGATGCTCGTTGGCGCCACCAGCGACCGATCGCGCTGTGTGATCAACAGACACAAACTCGGTCGTCGACACTGACCGTTGAACTGCCGTAGTGTTGGACGATTGATAGCGCTGTATAGAACCTGCGCTAATTCCCGATCACTTTGCACCTCAGATCAGACGCGGAACTTACTTCATGTATCTGGGTTTTATCGAGAGTTCGAGACCCCCTATAGGTTATTGAGATTAATGAAATGTCAAGTGTTCATCAATGTTGGAATTGACCTAAAAGAACTGGGGGGCGTCAGATGTCAAAATGTTTAAAATTTTGCCCAGAGATTGAAATTTAAAACCGATTTTCACTCAAAAATGAGCGTTTGTAGACATGAACTGATGAACTGGGGGGAGTTCAACCCCAACCTGCCTCCGGCAATTCCAACCTTACTGTTCATAGTACATATTCAAGGCATAACGAATACAGTGAATCGCGCTTCGCATTCTGCTGTAGTGTGTTATATCGGTGCAGCAGGATCTGTCTAGTTTATAAAAAAATAGTCTGCTCTAATAAGACAATCTCTATCTCGGAGCTGGAGTAGAGTTTAACGCCCCACCCGATACAATCTAGGTTATTTCGGAGGCGTTCTTCGCAGCCAATAACTTGACTGATACTGACAAACAAAAGTTAACAGTACGAGGAAATACACAAATACAACTCAAAAAGCAAAAAACAAACAAAATACAGCAACTTCAGACTCAGTAGCCTCTTACCTGACTCGACCAGAAAACTAGATGGGCTTATTCTACAATGTTTCCGAGCCCAAACGGGCACCAAAGTCTACAGTGTACATGATTATTTTGTGTGTAGTATATATAATGTATATATTTTGCTTATTAGTGTTTCTTTGATGATTTGCTACTCTGTTGTAAAACCTGTGTGATTGACGCTGGTTTATTAAAGACTACTTACTTACTTACTTACCTGTGACACGTCTTCCATTCAATGTCGATGCATTATGCAATACATAAAATTATTATGCAATGCATAATTAGCCTATACTAGGCAAAACGCAAAACGAGCATGGCTGAACACGGTTTGCTAGTAATAGCCTACACAGTTGTTGTTGGTGATGAGATATGTACGGCAGTTTGGCGGCCTTTACTGTCGTTCCAACTCGTCAACTCACGTCATCTTTACTCAAGTCCTTCCCAGTCCGTCTCATCGACGTCACGGTCATCGCTGCTAGGTCACGACCCATCCGAGCCGTCTCAATTCAATTTACGTCGTCACAACGGTTACCGATCACACTGTCGATCATCCGGTCGACCTCGCGTGTCGCCGCGCATGCGTCAAATCGAGTTTCCGGTCGTTCGATGACGTCATTATCGCATGGCGGGCGACGTTTACACTTTTACGACGCTGCTGCTGGTCGTTAGCTCGTCGGAAGAACTTTACTGAAGTCACTTTATGACGTTCGTACAGCATCTGCCTCAAAACTTCTAACAACCCACCCACGGCGTTTTTCCAAAGATGATAAAAGTAACAAAACAGCTATAGGGTTTGGTCTTCGACAATGTCAGTACCGCCGCATGTCGCATCTTCGACCACATCACTGACACAATGCCCGACTCCGCTATCGTATCGTATCGTATCGTATCGTACGACCTACAAGGCATGACTGCCGGTCTACCGACGCATGCAGTTCAAGTTGTGCATTCTAACCAGAAAGTCGTCGCGAAGGCGCCATCTTACCTTGCGACCTGTGCAGCCCATAGACATCATGAATATTAAATGTCTATGGTGCAGCCCAATGTTGGCGATGACTGGTCGTAACCGTCTACGCTCACGGGCACTGTGACACTCAGGGCTGAGCGCCAGAGTGCCCGGATGGCAAAAATTACAAATGACGGCTTAACCCGGTATAGCGCAGGATGCTTTATAGCTGTACCTATATGACAAAAGTGGGTGTCAAAGGGTTAAATTGCTCTATTTCGAGCCCCGTCAATTTCCAATCCGTCGTCTTTCAGTCTCCCGTGAAACGATGCTGTTGAGTCAACTATACTGTAGTGAGCGGGTGACGCTGTAGTTCATAAGCCACGGCTTCACAGATGCAGTCATATTGCATGTTGACCGGATCGAGACCGAGCACACAGCGGTCTCGCACCCTAACTCAGTTGGCTGTAGTCGAGTGACGTGGTCGACCACGCCAGCAGTACAGACACCACGAAGGTCAGGACCTCATCTGAACGGTCGCCGTGCTCCCCATTGTTCGGTCGGGTCGGGTCGGGTCCGGTCGAGCCGCCTGTTTCGCCTGTCTTCGCGCTATTTGTCCCATCTGCTGCACGCCGTCGTCTGGATTATTGCTCCGGCTTCGTCCAATCTCAGTCAACTCTACCGAAACGCGTCTCTTTCTCTTTTCGCCGACAAATTTGCGCGCTCGTGCAAAAAAAACGCTTATTCGGGACGCGCGGCGCCTAAAATTAAATCTACGCAGCTACGTTGTCGCGTGGACGTCGCGATAATGCTTCTTGTGCAGCGTTGCTGTCGGCAGTGTCAGATGTGCAGGATCGCCACAGACACAGAAGAACTTTGTTGTGAATGTTAAGGTTATTTGACAAGTGAACCAAGGCAAGATCTGCAGCCTGACTGACCTCCATGACAGAGCATCAGTCTTTACTTATTTCTCCGTGTCGAACGCCCCGTACCGTAACTTAAATATTCGTATAAGCAACGCGCATATTAATTTTCTGAAACTAGACTAATGATTAATTATTAACATCACTTTTTATTGAGGTCTTTCGAAAAAAATTGATTATTTGTATTACTTTTATTTTATTTACACCAAGCTTATATTACATTGTAGTAGTAATGTAACATGCTGTTATTTAATACAACATGTATATTCGGTGCAAATTTAAAGAATTCGTTTTCAGCTATTGTGTACGTCTTTGTTAAGGCAGAATTATTAAACGTTGTTGCTATAATCATATGATTTAGGGCACGTGTCACGAAATCTACTAATGCGATTAAGACGTCGTGTTGATGCTTGACCGACTGTCGTTGGTCGCTGTTCAGCCGATGACGTCATTATCGAACGATTAGTCCGTCAAACTGTCCCTCCAATCGTTCGACGACACGGACACCTGCTCCGTGACCTTTCACCTCGCGAAGGTCACGCGAGGTCGACGGTGCGTAACCGAATTGCAAGCAACGTCTGCCGATACTGCTGCATCGCTGACATTTTGACTGGTAATCGAATGGTGACAATTATTTTTATTGAGGTCGAATTGAAAATTTCACCGACACGATATAGTAATTTATTTTTCAATTTGTCTATGAGTAATATTTACAGTTCAATGAGTTTATTATTACATCTTGAATAGGTTTAGATATCTGGGATCGAAGCAGTAAAATTCGCTACTTGACGCCTTTTTGCCCGCGCAATTCTATGCAGACTCGGTCTTTAGCCTGTTTCTTTACTTTTTATTTTTTACTTTATTTTTTTCGATAGGCACCACGTAAGAGGTTATTGCCCTGTGGTGACCTGCAGCCTAGAATAACTGTATCTGCTTTATATGTTGTCTGCAAATAAATGAAATGAAATGAAATGAAATGAAATGATTCCTCATATACGACATCCTATAGGCTGTCAATAGTAACTTTTGCTCTAGGACTCACCGTTTAGCCACAATACATAACGTTAGAGAGAGACAGTGACAGACGACGACGGTGACGGACGAAACACTATAGCATTAGCGCGACCGTTAGTACGGTCAGCTAAAGTGTATTCGACAATATTTTGGTCTTGGATTGGATTGATATAAATCGATCCACATGTCACTCAGATATGCGCGAAAAACTATTTTTTATATTTCCCTGACCTGTGTCCTCGACCTTTGACCTCAAATTTTCTCTCCCAGTTACTCGTGTCCAGGGTCGTGTCTCCACCAAGTTTGAAGTTTCTACTGCGAGAAAATCGTTGACAGACGGACAGAGTGCAGCGTTCAATGCCACTTCCTGGGGAGGTCCTGGTCCGCACAAAAGAAAGAACCACAGTTCAGACTCAAGTTTTGTTTTGCTGTGTTTTGTGCTGTTTGCTTTTTCCTGGGTTGTGCTTAGTTTTTGTAATGTCTGCTTTTGATTTGTGTTCTGCCCCGTATTTCCAGCGTATAGGCTACCGACGTGAATGGCACTGTATAGCCATAATTGTGCTGATGTGTCGTTAAGATGCCAGACTCAAGTTAAAACGGTTATTAATTTCTGAACATTAACTTGCCTTCATAGCTGTGTTATACGTTAATTTAGATGTTGTCATTCTGTGTGTTATGACAGTTTGACGGATTTTGACGAAATTTTGCACAAATGGTAGCAGTCCTTTTTGTATCTATCGGTTGAGAGGTTTCGGCGTGGTGGTGGGTCGAATGTTGGGCTTCTCACCGTCATCCTTACAACGGCTTGTACTGCCTGTGATATTGTCATTGTATGCCACATGCACTGCGGTGCAGGATCACTTAGTTAACAAATCAAGAAACACTTTCAACTTGCTTGCGTCAGCATTATTCTTGACACGACGCGCATGACCACGTGACTGAATGGGTCACTCTGTGACAGTGACTGGGATGACAACAAGCCGTGTCTGTGGGACTCGGTCACTATGAGCACGTGTCACGTGAGGTCACGGTCGTCATCAGTGACGTCACAGCCAGCAGCAGCAGCAGCAGCCGGTCGATGCGGTCGACCGGAGCCGGTCAATCACAGAGCGCGAGTCGGCGGCGAGGGGCGGAGCATCGCGAGATGTCACGGAGGATACGACCGTGACCTGCAGAGACCGACAGCGACCGGACGTCGCAGCATTGCAGTTCATTGGGCCGAGTCACAGCCCTCTAGATGTCAACATTGGTCCAATAGCAGACACCTCCAACGTGCTCGATTTACGAATGACCTGGACGGCTCTTCTAGAAACACATCTGTAGCAGCTAATATACTAATAGTAGCCTACCTCTGTAACTCTCTATAACACCAGTAACTTTATTACTGCGCGACTTGGTGAAATCGCCGATGGCGCTAACTGCAATGTTAAACGACGCTCAGTGTCGTGTGACGGCGCCATGGAGTATATCCTGTGAACAGAAGTCAGCCTGCATCAGTTCACCGTCGTCATCTCTGCTACACATACGCCCTGCTGCTGCAGCGTCAGTCAGTGATCAATCGTCGACGATGCTAGGTGCTGGACAGTTCATCACCCACCAGGTGCCCTTTGTCGCTACAGGTGACAATCATCGCTCCGTGTCCGGCGGTGACATCACGACCCGACTTCCGGTACTGACCAGCGTGGAGTGCGTAGTCTGCAGCGACAAGAGTTCTGGCAAGCACTACGGCCAGTTCACGTGCGAAGGCTGCAAGAGCTTCTTCAAGCGATCGGTCCGTCGTAACTTGATCTACACGTGTCGCGCCAGCCGGACGTGCCCGATTGATCAGCACCATCGCAACCAGTGCCAGTACTGTCGCTTCAAGAAGTGTCTCAAGTCAGGAATGAAACGTGAAGGTCTGTACTGCTACGTTGCGTTCTCGTCTCACGTGAAGTCAATCGGCAAAAAACGATGATCACTAAAGTATTAAATGACGACCGACGTCCAGACGATTAAACCCTTTGACGTCTCCTGTTGCCATATGGGTATCCTGTGAGAGACAGGGTTAAGCCGTCATTTGTAATTTTTGACATCCGGGCACTCAGACGCTCAGCCCTTAGCGTCAGAGTGCCCGGATGTCAAAAATTGCAAATGACCGCAGGATGCTTTATAGCTGTAACCATATGGCAATAATGGTCGTCAAAGGGTTAACTCCTGTTTATTACACGGCTCTTTATTGTCGATTTATATTGTTGCAGAGGCAGTTAATGAGCACCGACAATAGGCGATATGCCACATTTATTTAATTTCCTACGCCATAGAAAATTCACATTGCATACAACACAGCTGCAGAGCGTTGTTGACGATCAGAAGAACACGAAACCAAATGAAATGTTAAAATTTTTAACATTTCATTTGGTTTCGAAAAATGACCCGTCAAACTGCAGAAAATTCGCCAACAAAACCTATTCTTAACAATAACACATAGATTTGCTTTACTATAAACAAAAAGAATCCACACTGTGCTGCAATTTTTACATGGTAATGTACATTTGTAACATTTTCATGACCCTCACAAGAAATATTTTAGATTGTGACCAATCTAATTACTCCTCGCGCATTATTCTCTCCCATATTCCTGCAAAGCTGCTCTCATGAGCATGGATCAGATAACGTATTCCAGAGATAGGCCTATAT
>Ga0056114_1001869_pt1 | contig 10145 bp, 7 predicted proteins | sample WorMetHERISLAND1_FD_77005 | JGI IMG/M metagenome (GOLD analysis project Ga0056114, IMG submission 77005) | Marine gutless worms symbiont microbial communities from Max Planck institute for Marine Microbiology, Germany - Olavius loisae HERON... ... | reverse complement strand
CATCTCATTTTCTGTATTATATAGTTTATATGTGCCAAAAATCATAAAATTTTGTGGATGCATTCATGTGTTACAAGCAAAAATGTAAAGTGGTGTCACTTAATTTGGCCCACCCGGTACATGGTCGGGCAAATCGAGTTCAGCCGCCTTCTGTAACAATGTATCGTGTCGAACAGTGTCGAATGCTTTGGAGAAATCTAATGAGATAACGATGACGTCTGGGTTGGATAGAAGCAGATTTGTGACTGTGTGTAGGACAGCGATGATAGCTGCTTCTATAGAGCCGGTCGGGTGGAACGCGAACTGGTCCAAGAACGTCAGGTTTGGCGGCGGGTTGAAGAAAGTCAGATATAAGAAAGTACGGACCACTAATCGCTCCACGATCCTCGTTAGAATCGGGGTGATTGAGATCGGGCGGAAGTCAGCCACTTGCTTGGGAGCTGTAGTTTTCGGAATCGGTCGGATGGTGGCTTCTTTCCACTGCAGTGGCACTGTTGAGGTGACCAGCGAGAGGTTAAAGAGGTACGCGATGGGTTGACAGAAGACTGGTGCACTACACGGAGAAACCAGGCAGGCAGACCGTCCATACTCGTTGCCGTCGGTCGCAGACTGTCCAACGCTGTGAATACGTGCCAGTCGGACACGAATTCAGGTTGCGTGGTAATGGTCGGTTCCGTCGGTCGCTTGGGTCGATGCGGTGTAGCTGGTAATCTGTACATTACTGCGTAGTGGTTGTTCAGCGTCTCCGCGGTTACTCCATCTACGCTGGCAACTGTCCTATTTTGAGATGTTTGAATAGAATTTTGTAATCTGCCGCAGATATGAACACAGACCTACAAGAGGTGCGTAAAATTGCCTTTTAAACTTCTCAGCCGTTTAAGGAAATTTTCAGAAAAACATCGTGGAATAAAATTTTGTTGACACACTGTACATGCAGGCCTATAAAACGTATTCCAACAAGAGACAAAGGTAAATTGAATGATGCGTTAGTCTCGGTCTGTTAAGCATTCTCAACTGGTGTGTCGGTAAGTTGTAGTTCAATTCAAACACGTGCAAGTCAGGCAGCATTTTATCTTGAAAACGAAAGAGATATCAGGTAGACGAACATTCATCCAGGTGAGTTCGGTCATTTGTGGGCGGATGATGGTGAAGTGGTCAATGAGAGGTTGACCGATGAGATGTACGTTCTGCCTGAGTGACAGACGTTGGTCGGTGTCGACTGGCAGGCTGGCAGACGAGCGCCTCGACTGCTGGCGGGCCGGCATCTCAGCGTTGAACAGTTTCTGTAACGTTCTACCGACGTAGATGATCGTGAGTTGTTCGTTGAAGACGACGCCGAATGGAAACACCTCGCAAAAGAACACCACAAGCGACATACATAATCTATATTTCTTTCTGCATACAGCTGCTCTTAAGTCCCGTCAAAACGGTCATTAAAATAGCGGTTTTCGAGAAGAGGGTACAGTTATTCCGTTTTAAAAACAAAGATATAAAACTTTGGACCAAAACACGTCTACACAGAGCGTTTTAGCGACGATTAATCTGCCGGTGCGTGTGGGAAGACACTACAACGGTGATAAACTAAAAACTGGGCATTTGCAAATAAGCGTCACGGAATAAAAATGGAAGTTTGCTTGCGGAGAGACATCCACGCGTGGGAGATAGTTTCACGTTTCAAATTTCATCAAGAAATCACTTTACTCTGTTAAAATTCAACAAAAAATATTGCTGGTCAATCAATGTATGATGATTTTACTTACAGTGAAGAAAGTGAGGCCTCTGACGGCAGGCAGTTGACATTGAGTCGGGCTCGCTAGAGCGGTGCACTCGTTTTCAGCCGACAATGACCCCGCCTCCTTGTTCACGAAATCGAGGCGAAATGTCACGTGACAGCCGTCTTCTTCCTGTCGCTCGGTGACGACGCTGATGTTGACGATGACGTCATACAGCGTGAGAGCGATCTGTACTAGCTGACCGATGACGTAATGTGTGTAGCGCTTCCGACGAGACCTGCACGCGCACGCGCAGTTGTACATCTGACTCTCTCTCTCTCAGTATCTCATGTTTATCGTGCACCGTTTTCAAAATATTGACACTTGTCTATAATCTACGTGACACTGAATGACCTTAAACAATGTTTGGTATCAATAAAAGATTAGAAATGATAAGACATGCATTATTTCTGATTGTTATAATGTAGTTTAGTAGGCGTCCGGTAGTACTTTTTGAAATACTGGCCAACGAGAGGCTTGCAGTAAGTAACTGATATGATGTTTGAATGTCATTCCAGAAGATAACGCAAAAGAACGGTATTGTGATTACTTGCTGCAAATATAACAACTGTTACCTGTAATGTAGATTGCATCCTCGTGCATCTTCGGTGCTGACGTAGAACGAAGGGCTGACCATGCGTGGGTAGCTGAAGCGCATTGTCTCGTGAAGGTTGTCAATGCCGGCGAGGAAGTCACGAAAATGTCGTCCGGTGGCGCGCATGACCGGAGCGTAGCCGAGACGCGACGTGTATCCGACGAAACAGCGTCCGAACTCGGCGAGAAATTCGTCCGCCGACCGGTTTCCATCGGACAGAACCGCCGAGCAAGCGTCAGCGATGGTGGGCAGGACATCATCTGGATAGCCTCGGTGGACCTCGAACACACTGTGAGGAGACAGGCCTGCTTCGACGAGGATGCATCGCCACGCCTCGTCGCCATATCTCTCACGTATCAGCTGCTGAACGCTTTCCAACAGGATTCCATACATCGCAACGCTACACGCTCCAGTACTCATTCGTTCCTTCCTTGCAACTTCACACTGATTTCTTCCAACAGCAGCTAGTCGACTCGTCAGTATTAGTTTCTTAAGACGCGGACACAATTACGTGTAATGGGGGCGTGATACTTGTTGGAATGCTAAAAGTGGTGATAATATTAAGATCACAAAGTTCAGCGTCTTCAACGCATGCGGAGCTCAACTTTCTCTCAGTGCTTTCATATCGCAAGATTTTTGGTTTACATTTCATGATCATAAATGTCGCCCGAGTACCACAAACCTTCACATTGTAGTAAAGAAATATACGGACAAATTGGGGACAACATACACGACTATCTTTTTCCGTGCCGAGTTGTTGACAGTCGTCCGCCACATCGACAACGTCACTCCGATGATTCCTGCTCAAGTCTGCACTATGCTGCTGTTACGTCTGCGCGGCTAAGAGTGAGCTAACTGCTCACACTTCGTCAGTTTATTGGCGTAGTTCGGTTGACTTGATCATCTTTTTAAAACCAGAACCGACGTGCAACAATAGCGAATCGTGTTATGGATTGTTCGACGTATGCTTGCGGGCCCACGGTTCTGTCACAGAGGTACGTCCATTTGGTACGTCGCTGACTCTGTCTGATGAACCTACGCACAAACGAATTTGTCTCCAAGCGTCGACATGTCGACTATTAAGTCCGACTGATGCGTGTAGGCGTGCCTGACGGTCGGCTGTGTAGCAGTGAACAGCCGTGAAATCCGTGACGCTCGATAATGTGCTGGTTTCTACTAATGCGTCAAGGCCGCTCGCAGGTCGATACGTAGCCTACGCACGTTGTCGTCACTTTACGTTACACTTTGGTGACCATCCTAAGTTCCACGGTTGCCAGTCCGCGAACGTTTTTAGCGAAAAGAGAGCAACGTTTGAAGTACGGACGATATGAACAAAATAGAGAATCAAGGTCTCATACTATACGGAAATGTAGAAGCCTCGAACTAGAAACGCGTTTTTTAAATTTTGTTCAAAATTGTCATCGAGTTTGTTCAGTTATACATTATACATACACACATTTATTTTTATTGTTAAAAATTTATGTATTTATTTTTATTATTAGTTATTATTTATTTTTTTGCACCCACGGTACTGAATTTCCGAGGGCTGAAATAATAAGAAAAGAATGAAACTCTGGGGATCCATCTCCAACCTCTACGACCACCCCTCCCCAAACTGGGGGGCAAACAACCCCCAGTCAAAACTTGCATCGCAAATTGTGGCCAAACGGTGCCAGATTTGCCAGTTTGTACTAACAGCCTAATGTGAACATGCCATCACAGTACTCAACAGTTACATCTTCGACCCGTAGGGGCACCCGTTCCCCCAAAGGCCAAAACTGGGGTAATCATGCCGAGCATTGGCCGCTTTGTAGGGTTTCCCTAATTTCTTGTTTGCTTTTGGACACATTGCTAGACAAAGCTGAGACATCATCAGCTTTTCCATCTTAAGCTCTCTTATCGCGTCGTATCATATCGTATAAGTTGAATTGTTGAAGTCTTTGCTTTCATTTATATTTACGGTTGTGTAGCGTATATGTAGGCTATATTGAAGTTTGCGTCAGGCGCTGACACGATATCGTCAATGTTGTTGCGTTATCTTCGTTTATTGCTTCTTATGCTATACAAATATTAAGAAAATCATTACCGCATTATTTTCGTAGCAGATGTTATTAAATGTTATCGAATTTCACTTGACTGTGAGTGAATTTCATTACATAATGACAATCCTAGTGAGAAATTGGTAGCATTTTTCATTTTTGATTTCCACAAGGTAGTGTAACAACACACTGTAGACAAGGCAGAGAGATCTTTTCCCGCCTTACATTAAAAATTTCCTGGCAAATCTGCTGGTGAAAGAAAATTGAAAATCGGTTCTTATCTGCTAAAAGTTATAGGCTAGTACTTATTAACTGGAACACGGCAACAGTTTATGAATGAATGAATGAATGAATGAATCTTTATTTGCTGTGGACAAAAACAATAGTACAGACAGGACAGTAAGGCTGAATTCAGCACTAAATACTGTCCTAATAAAAAATAAATTGAATAAAATCAGATACACAAACTGCAATAACGATACATGACAAAGAAAAACAAACACAATGGAGCAAAACTAGGCAAGATAAATGAAAGTGTTAATGTAAACTATATGATTGTGTAATAAACTGTGTAACTAAACAGAATTTATTGTGTATTGTGCTTTGTGCATTTAACTAAAACTTCTCTTTCCTTGTCGCTGAATCAGACAAAGAATTCGCCATAGACTATACTCGCTGTATACATTTTGCTTATGAACAAGCTGGAACAAACACACTTGTCGTTTCGTTTACCGTATGAAATGAAAACCATTAAATCAATTCATTATAGGCCTACTGGGAGAAATAAATGTTCAGTTTCGTCCGGATCTGTCAACTCGTTGTGGAGAAGTTGAATTGAGCAAGGTTTGTCACACTCGACACAGTTTAGGTCATTTATGAGACGATGTTTTACAGGTCTATGAACCAACCAACAGTGTCAAAGCACTGAAGGAGGGTGGTTAGTCATCCAGAGAGGCCTCAATCTAACCAGACTCACCTCACCATGTCACAATAACAAACATGCATGTAAGTATAATACAATAAAAAATAATCTAACGGCAACGCACACAAAATAATCTAAGTAGCCTACAGTGAATGTGGAGAAATCGTAATCATAATAAATGCACAAAAGAACACATTGAAAACACTAACAGTACCCTGACAGCCCCGATCGAGCTGGCGGATAAAATATAGGCTAATACAAGTCAGCAGAAAGCGATAATGTGTGCGGCTGAAAATAAAATATAAATTATGTCGTATAAATTACAGGTCTCACAACTAACAGATGTATTCAATACACAAGCCTCAAACGTCACTAGATTATGCGTTTAAAATAGACAAAGTCGCTGACAGCAATATAGAAAGCATTCTTGCATTATGCATCTTGCTACAAACATTCTAAACAATAACAGAATGTATACACTTTGAGTAGTGGTTACTGCTGTACATCAGGCGACATTATAGAAACGTAACACGTTTATGGCTTGTATTCCTCCAAAGTTTCATGTTAGTCATGCTTCTTTTTCGAATAAATGACATTACTAGCATTCTATGACGTCAATTCGCAATAATATTTGGTTTTAATTGGATAACACTGTTGATACTAATGATCAACCATAAAATACCAAGTGCTATAGACCAATTTTTCGAGGGGTTCCCCGTCTACGCTGGGGTTCAAGGCAATGTATACAGACTAAAGTAAATAATCATCCTAATATATTACAACTTTGGCCGTTATTTGCGTAATCAGTATAGAATAACTCTTGAGGCACAGGGAATCATGCTGCAAAATATTCGTAAAATTTTGTACTTTCATCGCCTGTGATACAGCAGTTTATACAAACAACGAAAGTTCAACCTACTGTCAGTTAACTGCGCCTCTAACATTAATAGCAATATTATTATAGCTTTAGGTAATAAAACAGACCATTTACATTAACAAATTGCCATCAACTTTAATTTCAAAGGCCTGAAATATCACAAAACATTAATTGTAATTGACGAAGCCAATTATTGCACTATTGCCAGAACGCCCACCACATATTCTGGTGGTCAGCCCGCCTCAAGGATCAACGCCTGTGTGAGTTCATTTTAGTGAAGTACGTATTGCTGATAGTCGCCGGAAGATTGGTCGTAGACGAGTGATTCGGTCCATTCCTGTGTTCCTTTAATGGGTTGCGTCAATGGCTTCTCATCATCAGGACCAACAGTCACAGTCTCACTGCGCACAGACATACATTCTACTGTTTATCTTCAGTGTCAAATCGTTTTGTAATAAACTTAAATATGTAAAACTGACTAGATTACGTGTAAGAAAATGTATTGAATCATGAAATAGAATAGTGAGATTAAAAATGAAGAGCTGGGTGCATGATATATTACTGCATTGACGTGTTTTTGTGTACGACTGTAAAAACAAGCCCTGATGTCAGCTGAAGGTGATGTCTAGTGGAAAGACATATCGGGGTCGTCCTGGGGGAAAGAGTCATGCAGAAGAATGATATTGAAACGCTGACTGCAGACAGCAGTTCTCCGCAGTGTCATATCCTGACACGGACGATATACGACAAGCGTGTTGAGAAAATCAACGGCTGAAGAGCATATTCTCAACTGCAGTTTGACTGAAAGAAGCAGCGGGGAAGAAAGTCACGGCATTTGTCCTTTTACCTCTGTTACAACATCGGACTGTCATAGCTGCTTCCTCGACGTGCTAAATCTGCCAGCCTATACTCACTACCGTGACGACCCTGGCCTACTATCGCTAGTTGCAACATGTTTCAAGTTATTGCGATGCGTCTGTCACAGAACACTCACAATGTGTCGATGTAAGCAGCAGCGCCGTTGCCAGTACGACGACTAGTGTCAGACACCGGCAATGCTTCAGCCGCAGCTGGTGACGTCGTCTTGACAGCGAGTGGTCCGAACTGCTTGCAGTAACACTGCTGGCAGAACAGATGTTGCTCGTGTTCACTGCACTTGCCTGGCTCCAGAGTCTTCTTACACGACACTGCAACATCGGCATCGGTAATTCATGTGCATATACAGACAACCGGACGCCGTGTTGAAATTGGACGAAAACACACATAGTACAGTATTACACCAACATCATCAAAAATGCATAGCATAAGTTAATAAAAAAAGAAGCCCAGTTATCGCTGACAAGATAGTGCGGTTTCTGTGTGTAATCCGTAGTTAACAGCGCGCGTTAAAAAGAAGGTATATGGCCTAGATGACCTGCATGATATGCAACCGTTTGCTGTAACAGAATAGCGTAGTGAAAGCGGGAAGAAATATTTGGGATCTGTTCGTAGTTGCCGTGTAAGACGGACGGACGGACGGAGACTAATGCTTAATGCGGCCAACCGTAATACATTGCACGGTCGCAGAACAATGTGCATCACAGGTCGGACGGCGTTGCGCTGTTGATCGCAAGTGACAGCTAGCGAGATCAACAGATCGTCGTCCGTGTTATTGATCACACCTTAGCCGAAGCAGGCGAATAGCTCAGTAAATGCTTCCGTGCCCCACAGTCGCTATTTCGTGACGCCGATTAGTATCAGAAAACTAGAACGTTACGGCTATCAGGTGGTAGAAGGATTTCGACGATAAGTTCAGCCGTTTGGACACAATACCGGATTGTGACGGACAGACAGAAAGAAGGACAGTCACCTTTCAAAAGCAAATACCGCGTTTATGAATAGCATCGTACGGGTAATATAGTAATATTATTAAATATAATTAAATGAAATAGTAAAAAACGCCTCTGAAGTTACAACCTAGGGCGGAATATAAGTGTGTACGTTATTATTTAGTAATACTACACAAAGACATACCACATTTGAAGCAATGTCTGTGCCACTTGCGTCTAAGTGCTAGGATCTCCTCGGCGAAATAAACTCTGTCGCCGCACTGTGGACAGCGATCAGCATGTTGTCGGTCGACTGCATGCAGTCTACGAGGTGAATTCACCTGCTAATCACGACACAAGACCACCTCTCAACAGACAATATCCATGATGTGATATGTGAGGTTTGTAGCATTAGACAGATTTATTTAAACAGTACAAGTATACGGTTCAGAACATAATTCATGATTTAGCTAAATTCGTATGAACTTAAAAAGGTGTCAAATTGTCTGTTGTATAGGTCGATATTGTGTCGTCCCTGTGTGCGTGAGTGTGTTTGTGACTTGCGATTGTAACGTTGTAACTTGTATGCTAATGACTATTTTTGTTTCACACATATGCAGACGACTTTCTGTCACTCGTAGAGAAATACACGCTGAAAGAGACGGGCGCACGAAGTATTTTACCGAGAACGAGTGCGACTCTAATGTAGCATCACTGTTATCAGCTGCAGCAGCCGACCAGCTGACAGTACTAGCAGCCGTGTCGTAGGTCTTTTGTGTGATGCTGGCTCTGCTGTGCCTTCTATGACACGTTGTACACATTATGTCACCGGCAAACTCGTTGTAGCTAGTGCGACTCAACGTCTTCATACACTCACCTGTACAACATCGCAAGCCTATTTCAACAGTAGTGTTACTAATAGTGGGTAATTAACTGACTTCTATTTCCCATAACAACCCTTTCACTGAAGAAATCATTAACTCACTAGCTTTAAACAATATCACTATGGCTAATTAGTTACCGTCTAGGCCTATTCATTTACTTCTTGATTTTAATGCAAATATTTAAGTCTTCTCCAAAACATCATCGTTGGACTGCTTCTCTGCTCAACACTCACTATCTAGTCCAGCTGACAACCTGGCTGAACTACAAAGGCTATCAAACCTCAGTAGGCCCTATATATACTTTTACTTAGACCCCTAAGCCGGCTAGCCGTGAATTTCACGGCCCGGCTTAGCATTTTCGCGGCTTAAGTCTCGGCTTAGCCGCGATTTTCGCGGCGGCGGCGGCGTAGCGTTTTCGCGGCGGCTTAGCCGGCTTAGCCGCGGCTAAAGTTGTTCGTCCATAGGGCCCATCCCTCCCCCTTTCTCTCCACAGCAGAACAGACTCATTCACGGCGTGGCAGTGTGCTTCCTCATTGCAGACATTTACCGCACGATGCACTAGAGTGCAAAGCGCGGTCTTGCGATCGCATGTCGTCTGTCTGTCTGTCTGACCGTCTGTCTGTTCGTCCGTCTGTGACGTTGGTGGATTGTGATCACTTAGATTGGAATTCTTTGGAAATAATTTCACGGCTAGTTAGCCTGGGATGTTCGCTCTCTGCAGACCCAAAGATCGGGGGTCTAGTCAAAGGGGAACACCCGGAAATTTTGGCCCAAATTGACCAACCCTCTGTTAATTTGACCGTCGGAGACATTCGATCGCAAATTGCGACCGAATGGTTACTCATAGCGCAACGGTCACAATGGAGAGCGAGAGCCTATAGGAAACCACCATCGCTCTTTCGAATGGTGCCATCGCTGACCGCCTACGACCTCCCATTCTCCCAAAATAGGGTTCCATATGCCTCCAAGATACGCCAATGGCCATATCTCCGCAACGGGTGATCCGATACAGTTCATGTTTGGTTCATACATGTAGGGTATGGTTTTCCGGGTCGGCGGATCAAATGGCGCTATTTCCGGTTACATCAAACCCAAGTTGGCGGCAGGCCGCCATCTTGGATAATTTCGAACGGCCACATCTTCGCAATGGCTCATTCGATCCACTTATATAGTGCGTATCGCGCGGTCATCTTTGCGATAGCACAGCTTTCTTGTTGCAGATGACATTAAATGCATAATCGGTCTATT
>Ga0056114_1001868_pt1 | contig 10146 bp, 2 predicted proteins | sample WorMetHERISLAND1_FD_77005 | JGI IMG/M metagenome (GOLD analysis project Ga0056114, IMG submission 77005) | Marine gutless worms symbiont microbial communities from Max Planck institute for Marine Microbiology, Germany - Olavius loisae HERON... ... | reverse complement strand
ACTTCATTCACGACTGTAATCTACTGGATCATGTTGACAACTCACTATCTACATCACAACTAGCTGTAAGTGAACTGATGTCAATAACAAAGACGTCGTTGTGTGATTGGTTCATCAACTGTTATATCCGTCAGTGTGCTCAGCTCTGTCCTCAACATATCGCACGGTTGTTTGACGACGTCAGTACCAATACAAGGCTCCAGAACGTGGTTGCAGCGGTTGTTGAGTGGAGATTAAACGAGTTACCAACTTCGTATTATATCACTTTTCTGTGGACTCAGATTATTATCGTGGGGGGGATGTCTCGCTGCTCTCTGACTGTACCGTCGTGTTTGTGTTGGATGAGAGAACTGTCAGTGATACATGAAGATCTACTGGTTTTCTTTGTGGCGTTTGCATATCTACACGTTGCCGTCAAAATCTCAAGAAATACACTGACAGATGAACTGTTGGATGTGTTATCAACGATCTGTCTTCAGTCTAATCCTATACGCCATCGTAGTATTGCACGACACGGCAGTGTGTTGTCTCTAAGTCAAGCCGCCAAGTTGATGAAAGTCGTAGCGAATAACTCACGCAGCACTGTGCAGCTGATAGAGATTGAACTGTCCAAGGCGTATCTACACAGAACGTTGAGATATAAAGACTCTGACAGCGACTCCGTCTACTGCCTGGCATATGTCTACTTGGCAGTTTTGTACTACAATACAGGACAATATCAGACGGCGATAGATCATTGTACACTGGTGACGAGGTCACAAGATCACTCACAGTGTAGTTCACATGTTGTACAAGGAGAACTTTTACCGAAGATTGATGACAACATTGACACTGTGTTAGGTTTAGCTGTGTTCTACCACTACGTTCTATCAGCTGCATTGAATCAGCGACAAACACAGTATGTCAGCGTCTTTAGCACGGAACTATTTGCACGTTATCTGCACATCAGATGTCTGTCAGTCATCAACTGTCATGAGACCATGCAAGCACCACTGCCTGACGAGATTCAACAATACAAACAATGTTTATGTGAATCATCAGATCTGGCTACCACTGATGTGTTAGCTTTCAGATATACAAGCTTCACAAAATGCCAAACAGTCAAAAGAAAACCTGCTGTTTTGAAAGAAGAACACAAACCAGCGATATCACATAATTTGGACACGTCAGAACTAGTTGAGTTATTGCAAAAGTCTGCAGTTGAACATCTGACAACGTTTCGTCAGCTCGAGGCACAACACTTTGGTTATTTAGGGCTCAGAACTGTCACAACCAACTTCGAGGCGCTGTACGCGTACAAACATGGACAGTATGAACACTGTTTACAGCTGTCTACACAAAATGTACGCACGCTGATTGGCTATCCTGATGTTTCATATGTAATACTGTGTCCCGAGTTTACTCAGTTGATGGATGATAATATTGTCGCAGTCCTTGCACTCACACTCATTGTCGATCCTTCGAGGAGATACTTCCCAGTCCGTGTCTCAGTAGATCGGTTGACTTTGTCTGTGTACTTGATGGTGAAATGTCAGATTCAACTCCATCACTCAGTGACGTCACTGGCTCAGTCACTCGACTACATTCAAGTCGCACGTCAGCGTCGTCATGACCTACTACGTCGTAAACTCCAGGCATCACATGATCTATTTGTACTGAAATTAGTGGAACGCACTGTACTAAAATGCATATGTAACTAACAGTACTCAAATGATGACAATGAGAGTAATCACAGGCTGAACGGTATGTAAGGCATTTTTTTCAAAAATCGTTTCTGAAAAGTCTGTTCTTGATGTCAAGAGTTGTTTACACTATTCGTTACCTCCTCCATTTCCAATTCTGTACACAGATTTCGACAGCATCTACCACACATCCCGCAAATACCCAAAACTTCTAGATTTTATTACTCTTTCGTGCCATTCGCTCTTAATAATTATATGTCACCTGGTTTACAGTGGTATTTTGCGGTGCTGTTTTGTCTCTAGTTATTGTGCCATTTATTGCTGGCTGTTTCCAGTATTTCTATTTTAATTTGTGCTTTTATTTCTTTTTCTGCAGTCCAGCACTTGTGCTGCCATTTTATTCAATAAAACTATGTATATGTATGTAGTGTTTTGATATTTCGCAGTAATCATGGATGGAAGAGCTTTTGATGGCCATTAGTGTTCATCATGTCATCATTAGGCCTGTCATTATCAATGAAAAATACGTAGATTATTCACACCAATTAACGGTGCAATCATATCGAAAACAGCAACAAATGGTGATTACATTAAGCAGCATATCGCCGAAATGTCGACTGCTGCCGATGTCCGGTTTCATCATGTCCACACCTAGACTACTGCAACGTCGTCCTCGCCCCGGCTACATAATTATGTCTTGCGAACATGTAGAGATGAGGCCGTCTCAGCTGTGAGACCTAAAACTAGTGAAGCTGTCAGCAGTGCGTACAAATGAGGGAAGACTGTTCCAAACGGTGGAGATGCAGATGTGTATGTTAATTGCCGAGTTGTGTCTTAATTCCGTATGTTGGTCAACTGAAAAGTATTGCATATGTAGGCTAACTCGGCTATGTCCGTTACAAGCGAGTATCGTCAGTCAGTGAATACTATAGTATTTAACGTGGCTGACGCCTGTCAAGTGATGATGCCAATGTCCTGTTACGTTGGTCGTGCGTTTCTACATGTACATGCAGTAGGCCTACACTGTTAATGGCCCAGTAACGTGTAACCTGTACATCCGTATAGACCATATCGTGCGGGTGACTATACAGCTGTGCAAGTGTGTATACAGAAAAGTGATTAGGCCCTTAGGCCCTATGTAATGCACACAGTATGGTCATCAGATGTTGTCCTTTCCTTTGTATGACTGTACGGTTGAAAGTGGAGGTTGTCCATCGTAATATGGTTGTCTATCATGAGTTTATCACGAATAGCCTATCTGTCTGAAACACACACGCTACAGCGGACAGCTGTGACCTGACTTCGTGCCAACACGGATGTGGTATGGTCCGGGCTATGAGTTAGCAGTCGTTAGAAGATCTGGTACCCCTCATCAACTGGCGGATTAGATTAGATTCTGCAGTGTTTTACGTCCCCGCCAACACTCTATAGGTTATATGGGAGACGGTTTTACAGGTCAAAAGACCCAACCAAACATTGTCAAAGTACTGAAGGAAATCATCAACTGGCGGCCCATAGCGAACTATGTATACTCTAACGCGTACATGCGTGTGCGTGTCCGTGACATTTCTGAAATAATCTTAGGCAAGTACTAACTACGGATTACATACAGATGTCATGCTGTTCGCAGAGAAACCGCGCGATGCTTACATAAACATCAACGATAAGACGCTGAGAGTTTTGTGAATAAGTTGAATCTCTTCTGTCCATACATTTCATCCGCTGTCTGCCTGCGACATGCAGAATGGTACTCATCGCTTCAGTCATTTCAGAACGGTGATCCAGCGACACAAAAGCACAGTTTCTGACGCCGTTTAATAATGCCACATGCAATAAAGTTCCAGTACAAAAATCTTCAGAAGAACTCCCAAATACGTTAGCCTACATCGGAATCCGAAATGCGCCGTCACAAGCTAAAGGACTGCCACTTCAAATTGTTCAATGTTCACGTACAGTGGTAACTCAGAGCTATTTTCGTAACGAAAACGAAGACTAGAATTATTGCACTTCGTTCGATGAGTACGAAAACCAGAATTGCGACAATTTGTGAAACGAAGACGATATAAAAATTAAAAATTATTAACCAAGAATAATATTTTAAAAAATGAAACTAAAATAAATTCCAGAACTAGCTCTGCATTGGTTATACAATTTCCATACATATATAGTTACCTTATTTCGAACGTTCAACAAATTGACGCGTTACTTCAACCACTAATTCATAAAACTATTAAAGTTTCTCTGCTAATGTACTAATCATCAGAAAGAGTACCCAGAAAATATATTTTGTTGACCGTTTCAAGTAGTTGCCATGGTAACTGTCATCAGGTATAGTCAAGGCCTACAGGTGCGTTTATTCGGCAACGCATTGTTGCGACTGTCATCGATAAAAACAGTTTATTCACAACAGTTTCCCCAATTGTCCTCGTATTTCGACTCAATCTCAACCGCTGATCATTTATAATTTTTCATTACTCGCAACTGTTTCCTTCAATCTTCATTCCATTTTCGCCCAGGTTGGATTATATTTATTATTCATTCTAATTTTCCATCAGTCATATGTAAATCGTACTTACTTCCTGTATCCTCTGTTGTCCACTCTAAACTTGACTCCTAAGTCTCAAATGAACCGCCTTCAGCAGATTCAGAACTGTCTTGCACGTACTGTGGTTAAAGCTCCTAAATCTTCTCTTGTCACACCCATCCTCAGATCTCTGCACTGGCTCAAGATCAACGACGCATCGAATATAAACTCCTCTCACTCACCTACAAATTTCTCTGAACCAGCCAACCTGACTAATTAGTTAGTTCTTTTCTTTCTTATTGTTCGTTTTTGGTTACGTGAGCTAGTTTAAGCTGGCAAAACTCAGCCCACGTTAAACTCTCGCATCGTATCGCATCTTATCGTATGTGACGAGAACAGGCTCTGGCGACTGTGTTCATGGACCGTTGATACCGGTGGATGAAAAATGCCGACGTGATTACGTCACACGGTGGCGTCACGGCTTCGCGGTGACGTCACAATGTCGTCTTCAACAACTGAAAACAAACAAATACAGTAACACATGTCCTGTGATTACTACGCTAACAACATACGATACGATACGAACGAAGAGTTTAACGTGGACTCAAAAGCTGAGTGTGATCAGCTTAATCTAGCACACGTAACTAAAACAAACAAAGCCAGTGCCCAGTTAGTTCAGTACAGGTTCAAGATCCGTGAAGGCAGTCCAATGTTGGGAATATTGCACACACCGCAGCGTTTAATTTCGTGATTGGACAAGTGCGTGCAATACTATACAAGACAAACAACTTGTGCCGGCTGATGCATATTTATAGTCTAATGGAAAGTGATGGTTAAATATAATTCGAAAGTCTTATTTTCTGCACCACCGGTACAAGAAGGAATTAAATCGTCCCACAGTCCGCTGTTCTATCGGCAGAGTTACTACACGCTGGCACGTAGATAACGTGTTTATTAACGCTTTCTGATTTCTGTTCAACAATTTATCATTTTACTAAGACTTTACGATTTAATACTGACCACAAATATGTCCGTTAGTTACAATTAACGTAGCTCGAATCGAAAACTTTATCAACATTATTGTAATTAACGCTTTCGTGCGCTAATTCGGACGATATCTAGAGATGATTTACATGTACTTACTTACACATTGTTGAGTGGCATCCTCTAATAGGTTTTGTTAATACAGGTAATGTAGCTTACCTGGGTCGACGATTCTACAACAAACAAGACTGACTGTGAGTGGACAGGTGTAATATGACGGTATTTATAATACCTGTACAATAGAATTTAACATAATATAATATAATGTTAATATTATAAATAGTCGTTTATTTCATCCTGTAAGGCACTGAAGACAGACCACAGCAAATAACTTTTAATTTCTGCGCCTCTGTATCTGTATGACGTTATGTGTGGTTTTATGGCGCTGTACAAATTTGATTTTAACTTTAACTTTAACTTTTAATCTAAAAATTAAGTTAGAATGTAACGCTGGTCGGCTGGCTACCTTCAAATGCGTCTTAGCCATTATGGTGAGTATGCTTTACCTGCAATTATTAGTATTATTATGTCATTATTTATTTCATGCTTTTAAAAAGTTTGCAAATGAGCAACTGCATGTTTAAATGACGGATTACACAGTTATTCATTGCGTCAAGAATTTTTGAAAATTGAGCTAAGTTTATAAAGTCGTTTTACACTGTGACTGTGGACTGACATGTTTAGCTCTGCTGTACACGGTATTTAGCAAAGAAGTAGGCTAATCGTAGAAATCTGTTCTGTTTAAATTGTCTGTGACTTACCTTGCTGTGGGTTCGACGTTGCGCGCCTGATAGAACTTTATACTCTCTGAAACATTGTCGCAACGTGCACTGAGACAACACGAAATCATTGACACAATATAATATTAACATATTAAAATTGTTAACACGTTTTGTCTGTTATTTTATTAAAACATAAATGAAATGAAATGAAATGAACACTAAACGTTTTGTCTTCAGTGGAGCGGTAAAGACTGAAGCGCATAGTTGGATGTTAAAGACGTTCGAAGTATTGACGTATCCAGATAAAAATGATTATTTTAGTTATTAATTTTACTACTAGTAGACACAACTTCTGATAAGTCGTGGCAAGAGCTTTGCATGTCTGTAGTGACCTTGACCTTTGACCTCTTCACTCAAAATATTCTCGATTTTTGGCAAGTACGCCTGATACGGAATAAATTCTCGCACATATTAATGAACGTTCTCGTTCTTACTTACTTTACTATGTATATGTATATGTGGTAGCGCGTTGGTCTCGATCAATGTAGTTACTCTACATCGGGCCCGGTTAATACTTGGATGGGTGACCGTCTCTGAGCAAACCATCTTAGTATATCCAGTCACCTAGGTCAACTCAGCCTTTCATCCTTCCGGGGTCGATAAATGAGTACCGGCAATACGATGGGGGTAAAGGCGTGAGAATCACCTCTGCCAGGTGACAGGTAACACTGTGTGATCCCATATGACAAGTGATCTCACGAGCGCATTAGAGGTTTGTTAACGTGTATGCGCTATACAAATCGACGTATACTTTACATTACTTTACAATGCAAGTGTGACAGACAGACAGACAGACAGTAGCAGTGTGGTGTGAATACCGTGTGTAAGCCGCTGCTGTCGTCGACGTCGTGAAGCGTAAAGTTTGACGGCGATGAAGACGGCAAGTGCGAGCAACAGCGCAGCGCAGACTGGACCAAGTACGACAGCAATGAGACCGTCAGACACGTGACCGCTACTTCCTAGCATGGGATCTGACCTCACACACACACACACACAGCATCCATGATGGAATGATAGAATACTCCTTTTGGTACTTGTCCGTTAACCCTTTGACGCCCACTGTTGCCATATGGGTACAGTACCGCTATAGCCTAAAGCATCTTGTGCCAGACCGGGTCAAGCTGCCATTTGTAATTTTTGACATCCGGGCTTCCTGACGCTGAAGTCTGAGCGCCAGAGTGTCTGGATGTAAAAAATTACAAACGACGGCTTAACCCGACATTGTGCACTCTAAAGATTCATTTACTTACTTATGTATGTATTTGCTTTTGGCCGTATTAACGGTCGCGCTTATGCTGCATTGTCGTGTCCGTCCGTCTGTCGTCTGTAACCTATGTATTGTGGCTCAACGGTGCGTCTTACCGAAAAACTTTTTCGAAGGTAGTCTCGCTTCCGTCCACACAGCATCTGATTCCGCGGTGGAATGGCTGCGCCACAGCTGCATACGCTAACAACCGAAAAACTGTCCGAAGAAGCAAAGAGGAAATGGCCTATGGGGAATCGAATGGTCACGTGACCGATGACGGCACGTGACTCCGAAAGGTCAAACTCATTACCTCAATACGCTTAGGGCGCATTATGCTATTTAGCAATTTTGCTAATTACTAGATAGTCTGCTGTCGGGCAGTACGGTCGGCTATCCTAGCGACAGCTTGGCTTCTTGTGATAGCGGCTAATCGACTGCTGCATATGACGACCGATGACTGACCTCCAGTGTGGAAGACAATCGACGGACTCGGCTCACTGAACGCGTCGCCGTCATAACTCAACACCCTGAAGTGATACTTGGCACCGCGCGACGCCGTTTTCCACTCGTACCACGTACGATCGGCGCTGATACGGTCCGTCAGGTCGACCCACTGGCCCACGGTCCTGTACTGGACCACGTAAGCCTGTATGGGTCTGTGTAACGGGCCGGAAGTCTGCGAGTCTCGCGGAGGAAGCCACTTCAACATGAGACCGTTTCGCTGCTGCACGACGGAGATGTTTAGCGGCGCTGGAGGACGATGAGTTGATACGGCCGCAGGGCCGAAACCTGACAACGAGTAAAGTAAAGTATACGTCGATTTGTATAGCGAATATTCGTAAAGAAACCTTTAATGCGCTCGTGAGATCACTTGTCATATGGGATCACACAGTGTTACCTGCCACCCGACAGAGGTGATTCTCACGCCTTTACCCCGGCATGTTGCCGGTACTCACTCATTTATCGACCCCGGAAGGATGGAAGGCTGAGTTGACCTAGGTGGCAAAATGGTTTACCCGCCCACAGACGGTCACCCATCCAAGTATTAACCGGGGCCGACGTACAGTAACTACGTTGATCGAGACCAACGCGCTACCACTAAGCCAGGCCACAACACAATAACTTCGGATATTTTCTGTTTTTAAAACTACAGATTCAATCAAGTCACTACGTGATATTCAGAACATACTCTGTACCGTTTCACATCCGCCAATATCAAATAATTATACTCTTCTTTCAGACGTCACCTTAACACGCACTACTTTCACTCAGCTCATCCTGCCTCCTAGCGGCCCATGTAATGCGCCCTGATTCTCTTCCGAGATTTGGCGCTATAGAAATCTCTTCCTTACTCACCTATTCATTGTTGTATTAGCAAGTAATGTATGCAAGACTGATATGTATAGACCTAGTAACAACGAACTAACTCATTAATTAATTAAGTAAGTATAAGTAAGTGATTTGCGTACGTGGAGCGGGTACATTAGGCCCGGTTCCACTGTCTGAAGGCGGAGGGTCTATTACACTCGTTGATATGCCTACTGATGAAGTCTTGTCGCCACGTCGTGGGAGCTCGTGGCCTGTACTTATAGCTACACACAAAAACCACACACATACGATATGTCATTATGAGCCATAAATCACGAATAAAAACACTTCAAGAAAACCAAAAATTGTCCAAAGTAGACCAGTGTTAACGTTAACTCAACCTGTTGAGACTTCAGATGTAACGTCACGTGGTCAGCAATTTTGCTGTTCATGCATATGCATGTGCATATGCCATACACGATATTTTTGACAACAAATGGAGGCGAGAAGTAATGGACGAATGATAAGAAAATGTAAGGACTGTTGAATTTCAGTGTAACAGCGGCATTATAAAATCTTCAGTTATGTCCTTGCCGTTTACCGCGCGATGCTTATCATACATGACCACACAGTATGTAAACGTACTAGACACGAGTTTAAGTTTTAAACAACGTAGAGTGGCTGGCGTACGCAGAGTGGTTTCGCTAACTGTCGGGCTGAACCGCTGCCGGCCGAAACGATCTCGGGCCATGACGAGGAACTGGTAGGTACGGAGAGGCCACAGTCGGAAGATGGTGACTGAACACGAGTCGTTGGGTACGACACGCAGTGTCCGCCAGTCTTCCGACGTCTCACTCACCGAACGATACCTAACGTCACACACTCCAAGGATAGACAGTGCTCAGCAGAGATGTTGCAACTACTGAGATGGCGTCTACGAGTACGAGTACTTAAGATTTTTTACTCAGTACTTATCGAGTACTTTTAATGTAGCCAAACTTTATATTCTGTTGGAATTTCGCTCTCCGACATTACGTCAACAGGAAACAGGGGTTATTTTTGACAACAGTAAATCATTAGTGATGTGCTTGAATAAGTAATTGGTAAATACTGTAGTAGTGGAACTGCGGTGCATCATGCATGATTATTTACTAAGTGAGTAGAGCCAACAGCGAAATATCTTCCAGTTCGAGTATGGGTACCAGCACTCAGAGAAACACCGAGTTCGAGTACCGAGTACTAATAGCGCTCAGAGACTTCAAACACCCGCCAACTCGTCGAACGCATTTCGTTCTGTTTACTTTTTTACAAACGACTGAAATATTGCACGTTTCAAATTTGACGAAAGTCGTTGCGCGAATTAAGAGTCTGGACGAAAATAAGAAAATTGGGGGATACGGGAAATCAACATCAGCTTTCCAACAAGCCGAGAACTTTTTATGTAATGTAATGTAATGTAAAATATTTGGTAACGCACCAGAGTTAAAGAAAATTAAATCAGAGGTGCGGGGGAGTCGCTAGGTGGTGAGAAAATTACGGCGAGGTAAAATAGTGTGTTTT
>Ga0056114_1001867_pt1 | contig 10149 bp, 3 predicted proteins | sample WorMetHERISLAND1_FD_77005 | JGI IMG/M metagenome (GOLD analysis project Ga0056114, IMG submission 77005) | Marine gutless worms symbiont microbial communities from Max Planck institute for Marine Microbiology, Germany - Olavius loisae HERON... ... | reverse complement strand
GGTCTTAGTTTTCCGACCCAAAACTACTGTGCAAAGTTTCATCAAATTCTATTCAAAATTGCGACCGTAGGAGCGATGACAGACAGATAGACACACACACACACACACACAGACAGACAGACAGACGCCAGCGATCTTATAATCTGTCCCATGCTATGCTATAGCAATGGGACAGATAATTACAGGTAAACAGAGCGCACCTTAGAAACGTAAACACGTTGTTGGCATCTTTCCAGAACTCTGGCGAAGTAACGTTGAGCATCTTTTGAACGGCGACATTATTCGGTGCCAGGAGAGTATAATTTGACGTCACATCATCCAGATATCGATCTTCTTCGTCAATTACCTGAACACATCATTTACGGTACTGACAGTGTGTACTGATTTAAAAAAAATATGTGTTGTTATCAAGTGCACTGCCGTTTGCTTTAGTAGCTGAGACCAAGGTATTCATCAATGTAGTGTCTCCACCTTTTAGGCTCTGTCATCGGCCACTTAGGTCAACTCGTCTCCGTGGGTAGGCGCAATGAGTACCAGCAAGAGTTGAAGAGTAAACGGGCACACCACGCAATGTGCCGGGAATCACACAGCATGAGCTGGTATATTGCTAACGGCAGCAGAAATGAAGATCAGCGCAGTCGTATGGCTTTGGAAGAACATCAATCTCTCTGCTCTATTGTCATAATTATAAACGTCAAAAGCCTGATTCTGGCGTCGATGTAAGACCACGATTTTTATACATCAGAGACTCGAAGTTCCTTGGCATCGTTATTCGTTACCTTTTCTTCAGAGAAAGTTTGACGGTCTATTATCACGCCTGAATAAACGTCTGTTCGTGCCGGCGACCAGACGATCCAGTCTCGGCGATCGGGCATTTCCCGTGGCCGCAGCGCGACTATTGAACACTCCCTGTTTCCCTGCGAACAGTTTCATCTTGCCTGACTTTTCGCCGCGAACTCAAGACATTCCTGTTTAACATTTCATTTCCAGACAACTGAACTGTTTGTGTGACTTTGTAAAGTGGCCCTGCAGTCATTGATAGTAACACTATAATCTTAGCATCTTATCATTGTATTTTCGCTGCTCAAACAAACTATGTCATTATCCCATTTGTTGATATGAGAATTAGAAGTGTGTGTGCGTGTGCGTAGAAACCTGAATAAGCTGATTCAATGACGACAACTGTGAAACGGCGCTGATTTCTCGGCCAATAGTGCTGTAACATTGGTAACCGTCGCCTGCGAAACCTTCACGACAACTGCAGTTGGCAACTCCAGGCCCGGCTGGCGTGCACAACGCCTGTAACACGACCGCTTGTCAAGTTCAATTCAGTTCAGCTAAGTTTGTCATAACCCTTTGACGCCCACTGTTGTCATATGGGTACAGCTATAAAACACCCTGTGCCAAACCGGGTTAAGCCGTTATTTGTAATTTTTTGACATCCGTACACTCTGACGCTCAGGGCTAAGCGTCAGAGTACCTGGATGTCAAAAATTACAAATGATGGCTTAACTCGATCTGGCACAGATATGTACCCATATGGCAACAATGGTCGTCAAAGGATTAAATAATTCACAGAGCTGGCTGGTAGCGCGTCGGAACAACAATCGGAAGGTTGCGGGTTCGAGGCCTACTAAAGTAGTGTGTATCACAGTGTTGACAGGTAACCGCCTGGGGTAAACTGTCCGCTGTGGCCGGCCGCCACTCCTTCTTCCGAGATGTAGGAAGTTGGAGTTTGGGCTGTCAGCGTTGATGGACTCGGATGGCATGGGTTTATGGTAAGAGCGGTAGACAAAGCTGACGCTATGCTGACGCTTTCCAGCGCTGTATAATATCGGGAGCCATTTACCATTTACTATTTAGAGCACCACATAACAATATTCATCTGTAAATTATGTCTGTGAACATGAGGTGAGGATTACAGTCTTCAGCTGTGTTGGAATTACCTTGTTATGTTGTTTTTAGACAAACTCCGGAAAGCAAATAGTCAAGTAGACTGCTTTGGTAAATTTTCACACACATCATTGTTCTAGGTTTATTATACCTGTTGCTTACTAACCTGCGATAAAGACGGAATTGATTTCAAAATGTTTATTGCCAAATGTTGACGCCGCAATCAAGACTGTGATCCATCACTACAGCACATTCAGTACAGCGTGCCACCCTGAATTTTGACCTTTTGACCTCAAAACTGGCCCACAAGTAACGCGATATAGACAACAACTGACTTGAATTTGAGCTTTCTGGCGCTTTGTCGTCATACGCTGTGTCCAGCTAAAATCCCAACTTCACACCACCGCAGATATGGAGTCCGGTTGACTATCACATTTGGAGCGTGCTGAACTGAAACAGCGGGTGTTATAGCATCTGCCATGGTGATGTCAGTCACCTCATGACGCGTCAATTACCTGATAAGCGACAAAAGATCATCGACTCGGCCACCAAGCAGTGGTGTCCACGTCTTTGGACATGCGCTTGAGAACAAGGAAGACCCTTTGAACATCATCTGTAGCCTGACTGCTTGACTGACTGCTTGTCACTCTGATTTGTTGGAAACTTTATATTTTCAGCGCTGTATTTCAAACGTTCATAAAACTGGTAATGTCTTGTACATCTCTATCAAAATTACCATATCTTGTTGGTTTGCTTTGTTGTCCGCATTTCTAAAATTTCAGTCAAATCTGACCAGTTTTTGCTGGATTATAGCAATTTCAATCAATCAATCAATCATTGCGTTTATTTCAGGTTAAAAACTCATAAAAACAGAGACAGTCAGAGACAGACAGACAACCATAAAAAACATACAACACAAAAATGAGATAAAAACACACATAAAACGAGACAGTCTCAGACGCAAAGTAGTTGACTTTGACTGGTTTTTATCAAGACACAGTGTAGAATTGGCAGCTGGCATAGGATGGACAGACAGATGGACATAGAACAAACAGACGATCAGTAACAGAGGTTCCTAGAGGAAGACCTCAAAAAGAGATAATTATGAGATATCACTGACCCTGCTGTGACAGCCGCCATTGTTCTGAGAGCAAACATCATTTGCTACGCAGTATGTACCATTCCCGTGATAGCCTTCCGTACACGAACAGACATACTACAGAACACAACATACATCAGTTGAGTCGTGACATGGTCGCTGATCACTGAACCTTAGGTGAAGATGTTGGTTAAGAGGTAGGCTAAGTAAAGTGGCTTGATACCACTTTGTGTTTTAATTTTTATGAAATCAGAAGAGTTTGGCAGACACAAAGCTGCTCTGTTTCCAATATATCAACTATAAGATTAATGTATAGCCGTAGCTGGTCTTGTGAATGGATGCGAACTACCAGCTGACATCCGCGACATCACGCACAACTGTTACATTTAAGAAACACCTCAAGACATTATTGTTTAATGTTGCCTATAGCTCTGCATTCCTGTGACACTCCTATTGTATTTTACGTCGCATTTTATAATTAGGCCGGTATTATCTTGTGAAGCACTCCCGTCCATTATTGTAGGGGCACTATACAAATTTCTAAGATTTGGTTTGATATTGTATATTTGCCTTTAAGGTTGTTTCTGGAGTCGTTGTGAACTAAGTGTAGTTAATTCTTCTTTGATTTCTAAAAAGTATTGCAGGCGTGCAGTTCTCTTTTGGCAACAAGAAAATTTAATGCATTTACAAGGGATTGCACACACAGACACACACACACATGTACATTTAGGGTTTGAAAAACTCCTGAGAGGTTTTAACTTTACGGTTAATATGGGGATGAGCATTGGCTCTACTAGAGGCATCAGTATTAAGCGGTAATACGCCTGTCTCACATGGTAAGATTAGGTGTGTGCACATAACACTGAAATTTTTAAATAACCTGATATTAAGTAAGACACTTTACTGAAACAAATGTGTGAACGTGTTTTAATCGTATATCGGTACACGAAGAAGCTATTCGGTGCCATTAAATGATGATTATTGTACGAAGCTCCATATATCTTAGTCTTAGAAGCTGGGTCAGTTCCTTGGCTATGGCTCTGAGTGTATAGCGAGAGAGAGGATGGGTCGATGTGAATGGCAGTGACCTGGCCGGGTGTGGACGGCAAACAGATGGCGTCCTGATGACAGTGAGTGTGGCTGAGACACGGAGTTGAAGGATAGCAGTAGGTACCGTCACCGACCAAACCCGATCTACACGTACAGTTGTTCTGACCAGGTCCAGTCTTGACGCAGGCAGCCTGCGTCCATCAGCAGAACATCATTATTAACATCTAACATCTCTAGTCTCTGCTCGCCTCGCTCGTCCCAATGTTTTAGCCAGAGAGTATATCTCTGTTTGTTGATGACTATTTTTCGAAATGTATATTCTTAATCCATCACAATGTTATGCTGCTGCGTATGATGACGTATGATGTATGATATTAGTTAACAGAGTTATTCATTCATTCATTCATTAGTATCAGACAGCAAGGCACAACATGAAAATAAAGAACAGGACAGACACGTCTTACAAGTACAATATTTGTCTACACGTTCTCAATGAACCTGACATGACTACGAATTTGCATAAATGGGCATGAACTTAGTAAAAAGTATTTACATGCCTAGAAAAATATACAAAAAAACGGCAATGTTCTACACCTGCAGGTGGCATCCACCACGATCTGGTTCCAAGCACCGGTTGATTTCAACGCAGCTGGTACCCGGACCGCGATATCCTTGTCGACAGCGACAGATTGGCCTTAGAAACACACATCACCAATAACCGCCAGTCAATGGTTTATGCGGACTAATTGCTCTGTTGCCGTTGCATTTATTCATATGCATGTGTGATGGACTCTTGTCATGCAGCTGGTTCACGATCGTATAATATAATATAGGCCTAAATCGTATAAACAGCAGCAACGTAAGCTGTACTGTTGTTGCATTCTCGCAGCGTAGATGTCATAAACAGAGTCTATTAATAATTGATCAGGTGATTAACAAGAGATCGATCCTATGTCACATATGACAATAAGCATATAATAAACCTTCGTGACAGGTAGCGTGACAGAAGCCTTTGTCTCAAGTCAGTCACTGAACTGTTAGATGTCGGTCCGTGTCTCAGTTGACTGCAAACATGCAACAGACCCAGTGACTCACTGGCAACGACAGACATCTAACAGACATGTTCTAACATATGCATACGAGACATTCACATGCATAATTCACTTAGGTTTACTTACAACAAGATCCATCGAATGTTACAAATCACCAAAAAACATACGCATGGATGGACCTCGTAGATCTGCGTCTCAATGTGTTAAAGAAATGTTAGTGTTTTGTTAACCGTTGTTAAACAACAAATGTTTACTATCGAGTTTAGCTTTTTCTATAGCCGAATATCGTAAACTATTCTCAGAAACAGACTGATTTAAACAAATCTGACATCAATCAGCCCAGTTGATTATCGAACATCTTTCTGAACATTATCACAGTCTCCAGTGTCACAGACGTGTTTATAAATTTCAGAATAGTTTTACAGCCAACTTTTCTTATTACAAAAAGGCACTTCGCCTCTAAATACTTTAAATATCAGTCTGAAATTTTTCTTTAATGATAACTGCATCAATTTTCTACTGTACGTATCTAAGTCCATTAATTGTAATATTTTCCTCATTGTGTATATTTTTACAGTTACTTAGAAGTTTTGTTGTGCAAAAATTTGCCCAGATCTTTTCTAAAGCCCACACACTACCTGCTTAATAGAAGTTTAAACGGTGTATCCCTCTCTTCGTTCAAACATTCCACGTCTGAGAACTTATCTATTGACTTACTTAAGCTACTCACTACCTAGAGTGATTGTTAATTTATGACTGTATTTCTCTTTGACGATTCTGTTTTCATTTCATATAGAAAAAGTCCACTAGATGTGGCGTATAGAAGGCAACGACGTGATAACATGATGGTAATTGTCCACTGCTGCATGATTGTAATTGATGTATTTGTCTTTCAAGGTCAACTACATGTACAAGCGCTGTTTCTGCCTGGTTGTACCTGCCATTTGTACTGATTGTATTCTCTGTGTTTTTTTATCTCATGTTATTATGGCTAATAAATGATTGATTGATTGATTGATTGATTGATTGATTGATAAATTGTGACATTTGGCACCTGATGATAGCGTTGAGTTTGTCACTTGGTTCTGGTCTGACGCAGTCGGCGAAGGCGTGGCATCGTAGACGACGTTTTCGGTCACATCGCCGTAACCGGACGTCACATCTGACGCCAGTGAAGCCCGTCTGACAGGAGTACGGCTTGCAGAGACCAGTGGAACCAGTCAGTCGGTTGTCGCACGTACCGTGCAAACAGCTACACTCTGCGGCGCATCAAAGCAATCAATCAATCAATCAATGCTTTTTATTTCAGGAACAAGCCCACAACAGAGAGAGAGAGACAGAGATATAGAAAAGACAGAAAAAAGACACTTAGAGGAAATCGTTTAAAGCAAATGACGTAAATATACATTAATACAATTCAGCATCAACAGTAAATAACAGTATAACACCCTTACTGTATGTAGCACAATACAGTTACTGTAAGTGTTACAGCCATTGAGAAACGATACCTTACAATTGTACATAACAGTTCTAAAACAAGGCAAACCAATTTCTGCTAGATACTATATGATAGAAGAGCTCATCGTGGACTTATGGACTAAAAAAGCTGACTGTTATCAGCTTAATCTAGCACATGTGACCAGAAACAAAACAAAGAGATGAAACTTAAACAAACACACATGCCAGCATGTTAGTTGCACTGCTGCACTGCCATACCGCCTGTAGCAAAAGAAAAGTATTATACATTATTTCGTTATAGCATATATATTCATTCAAGCTAATGTCATACTTAATACTATAACCCTACAAAATTATATATTCAAGAAGGATACATCTGTGAGCTAGTGTGCTGACCGGTAGTACAGTTGGGTCCGTACATCTGATCATTTCTGCAGAACTCACACAGCGCTCCCGTGTATTTAGCGTCGCAGCGACATTCTCCGTTGCCATGGTAACCGTCCGTACACTAATCAACAGCAGGTGCGAGACGCAGTTAACAGCGACAACTAGACGACATTCTCCATATCACGTTACTTGTGGGCCAGTTTTGAGGTTAAACTGTCAAAATTAAGGGTTACACGCTGTGTCGCAGATTCATTAACGAAACCAGGTCCGGCTAAGGATGTCAAATTTAATAGTTGATATATTTATATGATACTGCCTAAAACCAGTATGACGCGACCACGGCCGACAAGTCCAGGCTAGCAGTGCCTAAAACTCGGCCCAACGTAACTGTCATCATTTTCAACTACTTTTAGTTCAGTTTTGCAAGTGATTGGCCTACAGTGAACGCTTTCAGCTATTGTTTCGCCTCACAAGTTTTCAGCATTTTATTCCTCTACCGATGTTGTCTCTTGATTGCTTCAACATTTGGCAGTAAACATTTTGAAATCAACATGATGTTGATGTTATTCATAAAGCGACAGTCACTCTTCACAAACGTATGATGACGTTGATTATATTGACTGACTGGCTGGCTGATTCATTAAAACTGTAAAAGAGATGATCACAAACTGCAACTGCTGATAATAAGAGTAGAAAGACCTGGCCTAATAATCGTGAAACAATATTATCAACAGACGTTACCTTTCCACGACCAAGACACGGGTTTTGAAATCCTCCTGGGCACGGGCGACAGGACGAGCCATAGAAACCGCTGCAGCAACGAGCAATCTACACAGTGGACGTGTTCATAGTGTGGTAGGCTGTCACACAACAGATTAATGTCTTGATTACGTTACGCTGTGATCAAATCACGTGAAATGACATTGATACGTTTCAAACAATTAGGTACATGACCAAGTGGCCACTGCGATATGCGAGCGTTTTGGATAATTACCGACAATTATCACGAAAACGATTCATTTCTGATGATGAAATGTATCCGACAATATGTGTCGATTGTCGAACGGGTCGTTGATCATTTGTTCTTGGTTTGACGTAAATCGATCCACTTTTGACCAAAATATTCGCGAAAAAATGATTTTTACATTTCGTTCCCAGTGACCTTGACCATGACCTTTAGATCTCAAATTTGCTCCCCTCGTTACCTTTGTCTAGTGCTGTGGTTCCACTAACTTAGAAGTTTCTACGACTATCCTATTTCCAGAGAACTGCAGGTAAGGGATGGACAGACAGGCAGACAAACGGACAGACGGACGTCGTGCAACACCTAATGCGGCCCCTAGAGATGGCCACATAATAAGTTAGAACATTTATCACATATACGTTAATGGATTCTGTAAAAGCGAATCTGCTTTTTGCTCATTAGTTATCACGTACCTTATGCGTTCGGTTACACATGCGATAGCATCCGTCGAATGCAACGTATCTCTGAGATCCACCGATGCCAAGATTCACCCAGTATCTGCAGCCGGACTTCGTCTCGTTCTAAACAATAACAGATTACCAATCACAATTACTTACAAACCTGCAGCCAGATCTTATACTAACTTGGTGCAGTTAAGATTAAACGTAGCAGGGCACGAGACACATGTTTATAAATAACTTTACAATAAGTAAGTAAAGAGTGTCTGTACTTACAAGTGGTATATCGGTCGACCATGGACAGTGAAGTTCACCAAAGCACATCCCGCAGTTGCCCTGGCAAAATGAACCATGTCGCAAACATAACATATGACGACATATAAACTCTGGCACGATGTTCAGAATGAAGAGACTTTGATTTATGCCAAATTTGGTAAAGATCTGTTCAATATTTCTAAAGTTATAGGCCGTAAAAAGTGGCACAGATTTTTTTACTCACAGTGTATATTATGACGCACAAATAGAACAGTTTACCGGAAAATAAATTATTGACTAATTTTGTAAAATTATATTAAATCTACTGGTGCAGTTAGTCTAATAGGCCTAAACACGAACTAAGCGTGTGCCTGTGTGTATGACAAATAAAAAATACAGAAGAAAAAGACTCATTTAAAGAAAACCGTAATGCAGCGAGCGGTGCTGACAGGAATTGTTCGGCGAGTTACGACGTCACATCGACTGGGCAGCAGTGACATCAGGGTGTCAGACGTCAGCAGACCGTCAATGTGATGAATGTAGCCATTACTAGCAGCAATGTCGAACTGTGTCACGTTCACCTTTCCGTTCAGTCGCACCTGTCCCTGTACAGTCGTGTCATCTAATACTTTCATCTTGAAATGCCACGACATAATCGACCATCGCTAAACAAAGTCGACCACACACGTTGGCCGACATCAAACACTCTACTGAGACTGTCGTGTTGAAGGTCCTCCTGTCTGATATTCTGTTTGTTATTGACGTCGTTTTCTTTCCGCACTTAAGGCCGCAACCCACACAGGCGAACTAGTTGGAAACTAGTTCGTAACTAGTTCGCAACTAGTTCGCAACCCGGGTTTCCAACTAGTTTCCAACTAGTTCGTCTGTGTGGGTTGCGAGCTTTATGCTGCTATGCTTGTCAGCCGCAAGGTGCGACCGTATGTACGATACGATACGATAGAAGAGTTTAACGTGGACTCGAAAGCTGAGTATACAGCTTAATCTAGCACACGTAGCCAGAAACTAAAACAAAGCAGTGACTGCAGTGCCCCTTTAACGCGTACGTACGTTATTTTTGCCGTACGTTAACCGTACGTTGACCTCATTATATGACGAAAATAAACTATGTGTTAACCTGCGTCGTAACGTGAACTTCTGTGGCAATTCCGCTGCTGGCAACAAACTGGCTCACATCTACGAGATCAACAGCCGTCATCTGCAAACTCACATACACACAGCAGCTGAACTTTAAACAATCATTTCTGTACTTGAACTTTTAAAATACATATTGTCACTTCAATAGATATTTAGCCTACGTAACGATATTAAAATTTAAAAGTACACGTAACCAAACAGTAGTAATGTATTTAATGAACTTAATTATTGTAGACCTTCGTGTGCAATACGTGAGTTAAACTTACGTACATAATATCCTTCGATGACGTGACTTTTCAGAACCGTCAACAACGTTCGTTTTCCCTGCAACAAACTTATCGGTCAGTATACCCTACAGCTGCAATCTACGCTGGTTCT
>Ga0056114_1001866_pt1 | contig 10149 bp, 8 predicted proteins | sample WorMetHERISLAND1_FD_77005 | JGI IMG/M metagenome (GOLD analysis project Ga0056114, IMG submission 77005) | Marine gutless worms symbiont microbial communities from Max Planck institute for Marine Microbiology, Germany - Olavius loisae HERON... ... | reverse complement strand
CCCGAAATGTACGGTTATTTAAAAATTTTTAATAAAAGTAGGAAGATGACCGGTTAGACCGATGTCTTTAAGGTCTTGTAAAATCCCATATTTCCATGTTGTGTCATAAGCTTTTTCTAAGTCTAAGTCTGGTTTACACTAAGTTTCCTGGTATATGTACCAAAACTGACATTATTATATAGATACAAAATTGGTATTTATAACACAGTTTAATTGACTAAAAATGCTACAATAAACACAACGTGCTGACAGTATTGTAGTGTGCTGCCTGGCCAATGATACGTGAACTTGCATCAGTAGTGCTCAATTACCATCCGTCAGCACTGGCATGAACAATGCAAAATACAGACTGACCCAAAGTTTACACAGCCGCTTCAAATCATTACGAGTGTTCCGTATTTAAAATAGCACACAACACTAGACGAGCTACAATATAAATTATAACAAAGCTATAATATGTTGAGCTGTTTTTAAGTGATGAGTTATTAAATGTATTGCTGAAAGACAGTAATAATTTTCATTTGCTCACCAAAATATAACCAGTTCAGAGTATTTAAATAACAAATGTGTAGAATTAACTGCTTTTAATGGAAAGACTAATTCACGGTGCCCAGTCAGCACCCCTCCCCTCCCCCACTGGACTGCAAGAAACCACCATGATGTTCCCGCATCACATGGCTGAATATGGTTCCACAGGATCTGAGATCGCCCAACCTCACACTATCTGCAGCAACTGATTAGGCTCAAAACCACCCTTTGTGAAGGATGCTGCCGAGATACAGCATTATGCAATCTGGGAGCTGTGCGCGAGGAATGATATACAATGCACTAAATGAGTCTATCCAATCCACTGGATTTTAAGTGTAAACTTTTGAGCCACCCTGTATGAACAGAAAACAACAAAGTATAAACAAGAAGCTAAAATACGAGCTAACCATCACTTCCATTATTAACAGTATCAGTTTAAAGCTACAACACTACTGAGTACACTCCACTATATAAAAGCATAACAAACTCAAATAAAACTGTGAAACAAAAATAACAAAAATATTGTAAAAACATATTTTAAGTTTCCCGAACTGTTAACAGTTCTCTGGACTTTTGATTTTGACTTGTGTAAGTTCAATATGGCAAAAATCTAAAAAAAACTCAAATGGCTGCTATACACAAACTTATAAAAACCAACAATGCACTACTAAATTCTAACACCGTAAAACCCTTACTACTAGCACACCATGCATTTCAGAAGTTTTGTGAAGAAAACTGAAAAAATTAAATCGGCACAAATATCGACAATATCGTGAAAAAGAGTAACGTCAGTCCAAGAACAGTATGAAAAGCAGGTAAAATAATTTAGGTGCTAGTAAATGTAAGGGTTTTACTGTAAATAATCGCTGCATAACAACACCAAATGTCTGCAATACAACGACACATGCACACAAAAGATAAAACGGAAGACTAGCTGAACAAGTTTCAGTCTCCAATAAAGTGCACAAACGCCAAACATATTCATACCACTGCATCTTACATCGCAGTGAATGAAACTGATAGTTGAACGTGGCAGAACTACGTCTACAGCGGTACCGTGACAACAGCTGCCACGTTACTCACCACCAGCTACGTTATACATCGTTATATGCATCAGTCAATATGTACAGACTACAGAGCTGCTGAAATTGGAAGAACAGTACAAATACTGGCTATATACAACGTTAACTACTCATCAAGTTCTGCCGTAGTCAATGTCTGCAGCAGAAAGCCACTGTCTAATGGTGTACTTCATTACAATATACATGAATATCTTTGGAGCAGTGATACTGTCACCTGATCAACAGGACATATGATACGACAGAAGAGTTTAACGTGGGCTCAAAAGCATCATAAACCTACTTCCAACAATACGTTTACATTCTTCAGTAACATGTTCTGGGTATACAACTGGAACTGTGGTCAGTTCAAACTGAATGCTCAACTCTGCACTTGAGTCTAACTAGTGATTGCAACTCCAGATTATGCCACATACCCAGATGTGAACTTCACGATTAACAGAGCAGGACTTTTCAGCGTCTTGTCACAGCAATGAAGGTAGATGGTCACAAACACAGCTTAGCAACTAAACACGCAACTCCACATCATTCTGCTAACATAACCTTCAATGAATTCAGTAAGACAGCATGTCACGTCAAGTTTAACAAAGACTAGAGTCTTTGACAAAGTCTACATCTAAACACTGAACTAAACACTTGTTATTCTAAACTCCGACATCTGCTCAGTTGAGACTCAAGTCAACATCTGATTACAGCTGATTATTTCCAGTTCGAACAAATTCACGATGGCCAAGATGGCGGCCGCTGCTATCTTGGAAAAATTTCAAATGCCCATATCTCCACAACCGGTCGTCCGATCCACTTCATGATTGGTTCTAGGGTGGGGTTTACAAACAGCTTGTAAAACATTAGCAAAAAGCATAACAGAATTCTCTGATACTCGTCAGACAAAAATCTAGCATCTGCTGCTTTTGTAAATGTGTATCTACACATTTGTATCTACACATTTACAAAAGCAGCAGATGCTAGTTTTTACACATTTACAGCAGAAATAATAACTAACCTCACCTTAATTTGGTCTAAATCTAGACTTATGCACACGGACTTAACGTGCTGGAAATTCCCAACAGATGACAGGCAAGTTCAACTAGTAGACTGTAGCATGCTGACTGCATATGACCTGTCATTCAGCCTGCACAGTATCTATGCAGACGTGTTTGTACTACGCTGCCGCTGTATTTCCAAGCATCGTCGGCAACGTGTTACTTCAACAAAAACACCTGTTAACTGCAGTGCATAGCAACTACAACAAGAACAAATTACAAAGCACAGGATAACAATGACGAGATAAGTGCGTGAGTTTATGTAGCTAATATGTCAGTCAGTCACGTTCGTTGCATCGTTTGACTGCATGTTCAGCAGCAATATGACACAACAGTACTATTGTACTTCACCTGCAGACTTCAGAGATGAACAAAAACTGAGATCATGATCAGCTATTATAATGTTTGTCGCCAATGCTGTCCACTGAAATACACGTAATGTGTCTACTTGTGTGGCACACCTGTTGCCAGCCATCATTTCAGTACAGTTCAGTTCAGTTCAGTGAGAGCTTTAGGTAGTTAGTTCTCTCTACAAGTAGGCCTGCTTGAACAGGAGTGTTCAGTCCACCTGAAAACTGTCTACGACTGATGGAAGGCGAGTTAAGGTGTAGTGGAAGAGAGTTGCAGATGACAGCGGATGTGATGCTTCCATGAGCAATACTTGTACTTCATGTGTGTAACACAATCAGGTCACTTCAATGACAACATATGTCACGTTCACATGCATCAACAGTTTAGTAACAGCTGACGGCTTGGCAGTTAGTAATGTCGGGTTACTGCCGGACTTATACAATGACAGTCTAGCAGCTATCATGCCGTTATCAGGCGTGAAATTACATGCAACTGTAGCTGCACTAATTCATAGACACAATAAACAGAGACTGTACAGGATAGCAACAAACTGTAACACACAGACAGAAGTGTACAATGTTACATCTAGATCATGCCGCAGCTCAAACAACCCACTGTTTGTCATCATCTGAGCAGATTTTCCAACAAACATCATGCATGCATGCTTCTGACGACGACTCGGCCATTATTTATGGACCATACAGGTGCTAATAGTACCAGTTGCACCGACATCAGTCATCACTGTCACTAGTATCAGATTCACCAGTCTTTGAGAATCTTCGTCAGTTCAAAGTTCATTTCCTTTACTTAAGACTCCGTCTTCTCAAATCTTCATCAGTGACATACACCATTCCAGTACGGCCTTAAGGTAGAATATCCTGCAGACCTGCACTTTAAAATCCATATGCTTTTACAGTAACTATTCTCATTTTTTTATCAAAACATGGCCTTATCAGTGCTCGTCACCCCACACACCGTGCGTGCTACCATCGGCGACCGAGCCTTTCTGGGAGGTGCTGCATCTGTTTGAACAGTTTGCCGGAGACAGTACGTTCATCGCCGTCACTACCAGCTTTCCGCAGAAGACTGAAGACTGAACTTTTTGTCCAGTCTTACAGCTGTTCTGCCTCACGAGCATCTCACTGTACTGACTACTACGTGACCCCACATTACTGTTACGTGTCCTTGCAGTCCTAGGACTTTATGCCATGTCAAGTCAATTCGTTATCATCAGTGGCGATACATGTTACAACTCTGCCAAAATATGTCAACTGTGCACGTGAATTTTCAGTGTTCTACATTAACACAGCACCACAAATACTCTGCAGTGAAAACTAACTTGTACAGTCAATGACTAAACATTGTCAAAGACCCATCACTACAATGTATGACACACAGTGAGTGTTTAATGGTACTGTGCACAACAGTGCTGTGTGACATCATATCCCACCACAAGCCACTTCAACAGAGTCTTTGGTACGGCTGGCAGCATCCTACCCACTGTGGGATGGTAAGATGAGTTTCTGGCTAATAAGGGATACCAAATGGCAATTGATGTTGACAGCAGCAGCCTACAGTTGAACTGACACAACCAGATGTTTGGCTGGCTCAATCTGAGGTCAATGGCCACCCGATTCTGCATTCACAAAATTATTTATTTCATGAGTGCCTTCATCGCTGTTGTATTGACTGCCCGATGAAGCCTTCGAAGGCCACAAACAACCAAGTCTGGTGTTTGAAGACGAGTCGACTGTGTGGATCATGTCCACATTCACAGAGCTCCGATGTGACTAGCTTCCACTGGTTGATTCATTGAGCAGTGTTTTACGTCCCCGCCAACACAGTATAGGTTATATGGGAGACGGTTTTTACAGGTCAAAAGACCCAACCAACAGTATCACTGGTGCAGAGTTGCACAACACAACTCTCACACAGCACGACAAACACTGCTGTTGGTGTCACAAATAAAAGTGACTGTGAGAATACAACAGAAGGACGACAACGAAACTATTCAGTGTGGCATTTGCATGCATCTACATGTGTAACTAATGTCTCAGTATATAGCTTAAGTTTGCAGCACTGTCCTTGTTAAGACAACTTTCTGTTAAATCACCAACCACAGTTTTAGCACCTCTTCAGAAAATAGCCTACTACTAGAATATTACCAGTAAATGCCAGATAACAACTAGTTAAACATCAGCATTCAAGTTTCAAAACCTAAGACTTTCTGACAAAGAATAACTAATTACATACACCACCAATTAAACACATTACCACGACAGCAAATGCATTCGGCAGCCCTCATTAATTTGCTGATGCAAACCACTGTATACAGCTCGTGAGGCAGTTCATTCTGTACAGAAAAACCAACCACAGAAATTTGGCACAAAAGCCAACAGATATATTTAGCAGCAAAACATGAAAACTGCTTGCATAATTGACAAAGATACCCATGGTCACAAATCGAAGTCAACAAACGACAAAAAGTTTGCGCGTAGATTATGTTAACCACACCTGATTGTGATATGGTCAACTGAGGTCGGAATGTCCACCGCATGTTGTAGTATAGTCATCAGTGGTGGCAGCTACATCTGTCTCTCACTGATAATAACACATCGATCGCTAAACGCAATAAGTAAAACAACTTACGTATCGCGCTGACTAAGAACAATCCGAATCTACTATACACAGTCGGTCAGTCAGTTGCCGGCCAATCGCAGGCCCAAGATGTGGGTCGGGTCAGCTCATTCGCTGCCGTCGTCGTCGTCGTCGTCAGCGTCACTGCTCACATCACTGTCCTTGTCATCACTGTCATCATCCTGCGACTGCTGGCGACTCATCTGCTCCATTGACGGCAGCGGTGCCGCGGCAGCAGCCGACACCGGCGCACACGTACTCGCTGCTGGCAGCATCTGCTGTACAGCCGGCGGCTGACCAATCAGCTGCTGGTGCAGCTGCAGCGGCTGTGAAAGCCGCTCCTGGTGTGCCGTAGCCACTGGATGCTGCTGCTGGTGTATCTCTGGCTGCGGCTGAGCCTGCTGCTTCATTTCTTGCTGAGCTGACGGCTCACAGTTGTACGCCGCGGCGGTCGGCAACGTCGACGCACTTGGCATACTCGACGCCGCCGCCGCTACGTCGTCCAGACGAGGCTTCTTGGCTCCGCCAGACTAAACCACACAGAACCACTTGCTACTTATCAACCAGGCACAGCTACTACACAAAATCATAACTGCTATAACTTAGTATGACCCTCCCATACCACTGACGAGATAGAGTTTGTCTGTCGTCTTACCGAACTCTTGATACCAAAATGAGACACGCCACACCACGATTGACTTGACCCGGCTACTCTGGCATTGTAACTACTTTGGCAGATAACTAATATCTTTATTAACTATTAACCAAAAAATTACAATGTAAAAAATGCAATATAAATTCTTAAGCAGAACTCTACTGTACAAAAACTGATACTGTTAGACATGTGGTACATTATGCTAATGCAGACTTTAGATTTTGACAGTTCATCATGTTAATTCCATGCGATATAAACATAGTTGACCTGGAAGCAATATACACTGTGGTCCATAAAAATATTGCAATTACTCGTAACTTTTTATGTTAGTAATGTTGGCAAACTGATTTAGAAAATACTGGAGTTGTAACTAAAATGCTTGAGCAGGATACCAACTCTTCCACTCCTTGGACCCGGCATCAAGAATTTATGACAAAATGTTACAGTACAAACCTGGTTGTATTCTTTCATAGCAACTTCATACTTTCTTCTCTCTTCCTCCGCCCTCTGTTCATATGGCGCTTTGTCCACCGTTGTCAATCTTCTCCACTCTTCGCCGGCTGTCAAACAAAACACAGCGGCATGACGGCGGCATTTTACTTATATAAACTGCTCACAATTCAAACTGAAAGTTTTCACTTTCATTTTTCGTCTGAAATAATTAGAATGATAGCTTTGATACTTCTACTCTCAGTTCACAAACACTGTTGTCTGATTTGCAGATATCTGGCAAAATATTTCGATACTGACCAGCTCGCAGTATGTCTCTGTTCTCGACAAATTTGTCCTTCATCTGTGCTCGGAAATCTGCCAGCCACAAGAAGTATGCTGACTGTGGCCTCTTTGGACGGTTTGCATCCTTACCGGTATAGATTGCCATCTACAGAATACAGTGAACACTCCAATAAACCAACAACAGGTATAGGCATTAACAGCAGACACTGCGTTGCAGTCTGAAAAGCATACAAATTCCCACAGTCATAAATCAAACATTTTTGTCCAAAATCAGTCAGTAGATGATTGGTGACGTCCTGGAATTTCAATTCTTGATTCCTAAATCATGCAATAAAACACCAGTGACAACAAGCACGCTCATTGCCCAAAAACTACGAGACTTATGAATTTACCTCTCATAAGCTACATATATAAATATTTTCCTTCTAAGTGTAAAGAAAAGCACAAGAAATGTGGCAAATTAAGTAGTATTGACTTCTACACAACATCAACAGTAACACCAGTGAGCAGGCAGATAACAAACTTTACACTGGTTGATTGCATATTTAAATTAGAAAGAAGATTAACATAATATTTAACACTTGCTAAGAATAATTACTGAATTAATCATCAACACAAAGTGGCGATATAATCGGTGTTAAAGTTCCAACATTTCCAATTATCTACTATATAAGAAAAGATAACACGAAATGCAAGATAATACCAAAGTAAATCCGAACATTTCCGATTAACACAACCAGCTTTGATGCAAAGAATAGACGTTTCTATTTTATCTCTAGGGATACAGAATTTTCTAATCAGTTTTCAATCCGCATTTTGATAAGTAGTTTGCGAATTGCCGAAGTTACACCGACTCGGTTCTCAGTGAAGTTAAAATTAAGAAGCAAGAAATAATAAAAGAATGTGTTGATATCTTTTCTAATCAAAACATGACCTCACCCACTGAGCTTGCATCCAACAATTGGAAATAAAGCACAGTTTTCATTGTTTATTAACTATATTTACTGAAAAATCCACAAGTAATAATCAGAAACACAGCCAGTCTGTGCAAGTGAATTCCACATCCGACTGCAAGTTTCAACTGATAATTGACGACATTCTTGTAGCAGCTCTCTAACCTGCTGCATATAACGTTGTTTGTCATTAGCCGCCATCTTCTGAAAGGTCTCTTTCTGTTCAGCTGTCAGCTCGCGCCACTTGACTGAGATTGCCTTTGTCCACTCTGCTACCTGCCACATACACCACTTCCTCACGATGCCATTCACTGCTAGTCACACACTGCAGTGACTATGGTGCAGTCGTGGCGGCTTCGTCATTTATCATTGGCATTACTGCAAACTACAAACATAATCGTTTTAATTCATCCGAAGTCTCTACAAGTTTCCATAAATACTTTCAGCAAAAATACTTTCAGTCATTGCAGAAAATGAAATTCATACAAGTAAAACACAAAATGACACATGGCCTCTAAAACTACAATGTTTAACATGATATTATTGTCACTATCATGGACGTTAAGCCTCAATGACTGCCATTTGTCTTAAGGCCAAACTCAACTGACCTCAGCCTTGGGTTGCTTGGTCTTGGTCTTTCAAGATACAGCAGTAACATTGGGGACTCTTTAAAAGTCACTGTTCCTAAGACTGTTATGTGTACCTACAGTTTCAGCTGCTGTGTTGAATACCACTATGGAATCATCATTGTGTCTCTAAAATGCAATTCTGATCTGGTTTTTTTCAGACTGAATGGCATTCATTCACAGAGAGACATTCCAACAAACATCTGTATATTGTGTAGCAGGCGAGTACTGGATATAAAACTTGATGATGACAAACACAACATTTGAGTATCACAGAACAGTTAATAAACAGTAAACAAACAATACTATGATTGACAAACTGTTAGCTGTAATTTTTTGTTATGTGACATGTTTGAGTACAACTATGACCTTGTTCTCAACCTTGCCTCAAACCTCTACAACGAGAATGAATACTCAGGCCTCATTAACATCCCTGTCATTAATACTTCTAAAATATACAACAAATATATTCATTGGCATTCTTCAAGAAAATCATTAGTTGTTGTACAATCGAGTTCCTACAACAGATGCAGAACAGATAGTCTACAAGAATGTGATATACTTTGAATTCGAATGTTGTCTCGAACAACGTCAACCAGTTAACTTGTTACTCTATGAGTTGAGTACACTACATTACAGCATGTACTGCTTGTGGTGTCGTGCACCATAAAAGCTTCCAGATTACTCTGCTGCTGAAATGACATTTTTGGACTTAAGGTTTAATCTGCTTTTCATAATTAATACATAAATATAATATATGGGATATATCAACTTATCCTGGCTTATGGTAAAGCATAAATCTAAATCTGCATCCAAATCCACATCCAAACGGAGTTGAGCCACAGAATCTGCATCCGACAGATGTGAATTTGATACAGCTCCGTCACATCCTTAATAGTGTATGCGAACAGAAGTCCAGTAAATATTTCAAAATACTTAAAATCACACAGACTGTAAATTAATCAGCAACAAGATCACCACAATCTGTACAAAATATTTCTATCTACTGGTACTACCAAACAGTTCTGAATGAACGGTGCATATGTTAAATACACACTCTTGTGATTTTTTCTCCACGTTTGGCAGCCTCTTCTCTTTCCAGCTGAACAAAATAAAAGTAAGCCGACGTTGGTCTCTTTGGTCGATTTGGGTCGTTACCGGGTTTGCGCTTCGCACTGCCGCCGACATTAGGTGCAGCTGCCACCCAGTTCTGGGCCATTGGATGAGTTGGAACATTCACTGCAAACACAATTTACCAATCTGTGCATTGACTATGTAGGTCACTAGAGTTTGTGTTCTTTCTGCAATTAGTGAACAAGAAGCCAAGCTATCGCTAGGATAGCTGGGCATTAGCCGCCTGTAATGCTTGACAGCAGACTAGCTAGTAAGTAAGTAAGTAAAACGAACATTTATATAGCACATTACCAAAAAATCTCTAATGCGCTGGACATGCGATACATCTAATATAACGTGAAGAAGTAAGTCTTCAAATGACGCCTGAAAATGTCCAAAGTCAGCTCTGGATCTCTCAGACTGTCCGGT
>Ga0056114_1001865_pt1 | contig 10151 bp, 7 predicted proteins | sample WorMetHERISLAND1_FD_77005 | JGI IMG/M metagenome (GOLD analysis project Ga0056114, IMG submission 77005) | Marine gutless worms symbiont microbial communities from Max Planck institute for Marine Microbiology, Germany - Olavius loisae HERON... ... | reverse complement strand
GCCTTAGAATTTGGTGATAAAATTTGGCGTCAGAAAACTAGAGTCTTGGGGCCACCGGATGGTGAAGAAATCATGACTATAGCTTTCTTCGTTTTGACACAATACCGGCGCGTGACGGACAGACAGACAGACACGTTGCTGTGGCTATTACCCGCGCTAGCATAGCGTCGCGCGGGTAATAAAAAACACACAAAACTTATGTCATATCCATGATATTGTGAAAATGCCGGAAATTCAGCAATCATGTACGACGTTCAACAATCAACAAAAAGCAGACAGTCAACTTACGATATGTCAGCGTCAAAGCAGCGTTGTACTCCGTTGCCGTGGTGGACATCCCAGTCTACTATCAGCACCCTGACGTGGCATTAGCACACATACACACACAACAGCTGTGATATGTAGTTACTAGTTTACTGCACAGCAGTAACAACAACATTGCTATGTCTGTATCTATGTGTCTGTGTGCATAAAATTCAACAGCAAAGGTTGTTGAACTGGCCTGCTGAGCCACTAGTGCAGCTCACCAGTCAGACATGTGCTAAAAAGACACAAGCTGTCCATATGCAAACTGCTTAGTTTAGTTCCCAGTTATGCTGGCTGAGCTTTAAAGGGCAACAAGCTATCTTATAACACTGAAAAAAGATGCCACCTGCATTTGGCAAGGGCTATAAAAAACTTTGGGTTTGACAAAGATCCCTCAACACAACACTGAATCCGCTATATTCACAGACAAGTGTGGAAGCAAAATTCTTCACATTCATAAACTCCCAACATGCAATTATTCTAAGCACATAAAGCTGCAGAAATTTTAGCCACTTAGCTTTTTACAAATTACCATTAACGCGACATCCAAAAACAGAAGCAATAAGAACTCAAACTTATGCAAATTAAACTACAGTGCAATCCACGTTAGAATCTATTTGAGCCATCATGGACTTCACAGTACAAGGCTTAACCACTATGTGGTGAATAAACACCACAACTGAGGTTTGTTTTTAGAAAACAAAAACAAATTTACTGTGAATGAACAACATATGATAATAGTGACTCGCCTGCGAACTCCATGTCTTGTCTGTGCATATTTAGCGAGAATGCAAACGTTGTTGAATATGCAGAAACCCATCGCAAAACTCTCTTCAGCATGATGACCAGGCGGCCTACAACATCAGATCTGTAGCTGGAACCAACACCAGCAGCGTTCAGCTTACGTAAGATATATCAGTCTGGTAATAAATAATACAGCAATTATTGACGAAGTGCTTCTGTTGTTTTCAGTGTTACAACTCTCAAGAAGTCCTTCTATGATAAGACAATGACTCAACTGACCCACTCAGAACCTCTCAACTGAATGACAGTATTCCACCATACGTCAATCAGATATGGCATTCATAAACAAATAAATTTCACTAAACTGGCAAGTAATGAACTATTTGACAGTACTGTGGGGGTGATTCAAAAGTCCACGTCTCATTAACTCGGTCAATGCACTGCACAAATTTTATCACATAATAAAGACTGCGTTCAACGGTAATTATGATATGTCGATATCCGGTCAACCAAAGACACTGATCCCTGACATTGGTGTTCAGCTGTAGAATGGTTTTTGATAATATTTCCCCGGTTTCTTCATTAGTCTTCAGTTCTCTAGTCATCAGCTGCTCTCTCAAATACTACATGTACAACTCCTCATCTTCCGACAGGTCACTAGCTGCTGCAGCTGCTGCAAGTTAAGTTCAACAGGTTAAAGTAACAACTAATTAATATTGTTTAGCGTTCACATGCACTAACCTCACCACTGCAAATCCATTTCGGCTCTGCAACATTCCCACACACAAGAAGTAAAATCAGAATTATTGTCTACAAATCTACTTGCCACACGTATAATATCGGTCAAAACATTGAACAAGAAACAGCTCACACGACTGAAATCATCACTCATGAACCTATAGACAGAAAGGGCACTTCAGCAGAGGACACTAATACAAGTACTTTGCGTGGAACATCCCAGACAACAAAATGCAATCAAATAGTCACAGACGGCATATTATGACAGACAAGGTACCACAAGATGGTAGAAAGGATGACTGGGAATTGACCGCTGCCACTGACACTTGACCTTTGCTCTTCTAACTACCAGCCCCTCCCCAGGACATACCCGTAGCCCTCACTGCTCACAGATATGTGTGTGATCTTTAAAAATACAACTCAAAAAAGCCACTCGGATACTTTACTTACAGCGTGGAAGAAAATGTCCTTCTCCACACCTTGACCCTCCTAGTCTCACACTCCGGTACAGAACTCGGTATGCTGGTAGGAAATCTTACATGAAACGGCAACAAAATAACGGAAACGTCACTAAACAATTTCAGCTCATGTTCCAAGCTGACATGAACGTTGACAAAGATGAAATGCAAGATGGTCTGGTTTGATCTACCTGTCCAGACAGAACCTCGTCAGCGATGTTCAAAGCAGATCCAGCAGCCAGTAGAGCTGCTCGGTACGACGCCTGCATCATCCAAACAATACATCACGGGGAGTCATTTATTTCAGTGTCTGCGAACTTATAGAACGACATCAGATGTATACATCATACTGAACTCATAATTTTATACCAGCCATGAAACAAATTATCAACCAGACAGTAACGTAAAGAGAATAACTGTCAGCAACAAGTCAACATGACAGAGCAGCAATATCATATGTACACAGACCTGGCAGAGATAGATGGAGATGAATTCCAGTTCAGCATCGGCAAGTTCATCATTTGACTGTGACTCAAACGCTTCAACTTCGTTCACGTATTTATGACTGCAGCAACAACAGTGATAACATAATATCATCAACATTATCAGCATCATCACTACGATTGTCACCACTGCTATCAGCTGCAGCAACTCATTACTCAGTTCATTGCTGTTGATAAGAATAATAATAACAATGTGAACATTTATAGTTCTGTCTTCTTTGTTAGGTCATAAGAAGAGTTCACTCGGTGCAATCAAAGAATGCAGACTGAGCACCATGCGGCTAACTATCCTCAGACCAAGCCAAACAACTTGAGAAGCTGCTGCCATCTACACCATCGTTACCATTTATTATCATTACTCAGCCCAAAAGCCCACAGAGGGTAGAAGGCTGAGTCGACCTAGATGACTGGCTAACTACGGTGGCTGGTTAAGATGGTTTACCCACCCGCAGATGAGCTATTGCATTAATAATACATGTAATACAGTTATACAATTATATGCACTATGCAGCAGTGTGCACTTTGTACCAATCAACAGAGGCAATTATCAAAAGTGGCAGTACATACGTGTGCACCAAACTCAGCTCGTCTTTTGTGGCAGATCTCGACTACAAACAAACCCATTGTTTTCTGAATATTCTTCACACACATTAATTACCGGTAATTCATTTTTTCTTCACTGACATGTTAGTCAACGTTTACCTCTTTGAAAACCAGATAAACATATGGTAACAAAACTAATTAACTACACAGAATTAATATGCAGACAAATTACAAAAGAATTAGGAATAAAAACATCAACGAGTTATCACATATATTCTCAACACAAGAGATCAAATAAAATTATAAATATCACAGTTATGACAGATTCATGCAAGAAATTTCTATCAGTGTGACAAGAAGGTAACATTACCGGCAAATGTTTGCAGCGATAAAGCAAGCCCGTCTCTTTAAACTTTGCAAAAATACTTGTTATTCGCTTTGGACTTTCCACATGACCGCTGTTAAACATTGTTGTTGCACAAAGTGAATTATTTGCGATGTAAACTGCAGTAAAACACTTAACAACAATATTTTACATACTTCACGTCAACTATTTCAGTCAATCAATAAGTCAAATCAATCCTGTATACGACATGATGTGGCAAGTGAAAACCAGTGGAAGAAATCAGTCTCATCGTCATGTATTCTTTTAATTAACCCATTCTCTATGAACACTTCTTCTGCATGGCTTACAAATGACTTCTCAAATCTATCAAATACCTTCCACATTGTAACCATTAGACTCAAAACCTTATCTAAACTCAATGTGTCTCTTCACATTTTCCAGACAAACTGACTGCGCCACACATCCCATATAAAAAAGCTACTTATAACAGTAATTTCAGTAATTTACTGACACAATGTACTGGTTAAGTCATAAAGTCACTTCTTGTTAAAAGAACTGCTGACAGCGGGAAGCAAGACAAGATGAGATAAACTCACGGACGAGTAAGAGGGACGTGTTTTGTCATTTCACTGTCGTACGCCAAGCATGTCCTACAACATTACATACACTGACGACTGTTCAACACGGCTACACACATGATGGGTTTTATCACATTTTACGATGAACAACAAGATCAATGATTTCATGAAGACTCTCGCTGTGAATGACATCTGCCTGCGAATAATCTCCTCAGATTTCTGTGAACAGATTCACAGGACTGCGACAGTGGCTAGGCAAGAGTATAACACAACCAGACCTACAAGCACAGATGCTCTTCACTCTCACCACCTATCACTCCCTCGGCCTTTCACTCCAGACTGTAAACACATCTCTTTCACAAACCCTTTCCTCCATCGTCTTCTGATTCCTTCCAAACAGCCTTCACGGATCTTGAACCTGTACTGAACTAAGTGGGCACTGGTGTTTGTTTGTTTTAGTTTCTTCTTTTTTATATTTTTTCTGGTTACATGTGCTAGATTATGCTGATCCCACTCAGCTTTTGAGTCCTCGTTAAACTCTTCTATCGTATCCTATTGTAGATGACTGGAATTCTTAGTGCATCACTAATTCATTACACAATACTAACTGACGATTCCCATCAGATGTCAATCACTTTATAGATAAAGATGATAAACATGTGAAGAGCAGTTAACGTAACATAACATATTCGTTTATTATGAATTGACAAAACGCAATTAAACAATAGAAAGTGGGCTGCTTGAAAAGTTAGCAGCTGTATTTATGTAATTGTCTGTAAATAAAATTGTGTTTGTCATCGTTCGACATAAGAGTTCGTTCATGGCGTCGTCGTCGCAAACGAATCATGGTCGTTTCGTTCCGGTAACAGCAAGTGTAAAACATGATTTTCATTATGTAGGACACGACTGAAAAAATCATCGTCAGCATCTTCTACTAGGTTTTCGACAGTGGGCCAGCCTATTCAATAAAGCCAGCCCGGATTCCATGCCTAAGAAATCCTTCGATACGCCGGTGTCGTCAGAGGTGGTAAAACCCCACCAGGTGCTGGTTACGTAAGTCAGTCTGGAGACAATAATGGCACGGTATGCTGTCTGCACTGCAGCACGGCGTCATTTAGGCCGTGGCGGAGGAGGCGCATGGATAGACGGTGCACAGACGCGATTAATGGCTTGGACATGTTCAGCGACAGACAACGAGTTCGTCACTGTGACGACCAGTATTTTCATGGTTGTCACGTGCTTGACTCTGGCAAGAAGTGGTGGCAGCTCTGCTGAGCAACCTCGTCGTGGGTCGACGAAGATGATCTCCGTACATTTGCCGAAGGTTATTGACTGCAGCCCACTGCTCAATGTGGTCAAGTTCGGCGGTGCACATCTCGACGTTGCTGGCAGACACGACAAGATAAGCGTCATCGGCATACTTGACCAATCGATTGTTGGATGATACATTTGTCAAATTGGTCGCATTGTGACCGTTTTGCGACCTTTGTCAAGTGCACAGTAGACCAGTTGACTGTTCAGTCACGTCTTGTCGGCTGTTGACACTTGTCAATACTTGACAAGTGGCGACAAGTGAACAAAATTTCTCATATTAACATCTCCATGCTCCAGTCATTTAAGCTATCGCTACTGAATGTGGCAGTATAACAGAATATACACCCAAGCAAAAGCTTTAATCCTCCCACCCACATTTAAGGGGTAGGGCCCACAGAACCCAATTTTTGGAAACATTCCCTATCACCATGCAACCACTAATCGAACTATAGCTATTAAAATTTGACAGGATGACTAATCACGACCCAACAATGAATTCTACAGGTCGGTATCACCCATCCTCCATCTAAGGGCAGAGTTAAAAAGCCATTGTCAAAAACATACCGTTTATAGGAAACCTCCCTAGTTCCCGTCATTAATTGGTTTAATACAATTATTATGAAACTACAACGTCATGCACTTGCAACAGTGCTGATGCAGTACGGACCTGTTTGGTGGACACAGCAGTGAAGTGTTGGCAATCAACTCATCAACTTGTTCATTCCACAGTCGAGCTTCGTCTTCTGTACAGACCTCAAACTCTTCGAGTTGGAACTTTGCAGGACGATTCTCTTCCGTTGAAAACTCCACACCACTAGGCAGCACCCAGCATTCACGACACATCAGCACAGATCACAATAACTAAATGTTCATTTTTCTGTCCTGTCGGCACTAAATGTTAAGACTTCTGTTTTGGGTAAACAATCACTATAAATAATGTTAATATTTATGTTAACAGAACTGTCACCATTGTCGTTGACTGGAGATCAGTGACTAGGGTTCAACATCTCGCTGAAACACATTATAGATCATTTCGGAGACAGTCTTCTCCGTTAATCTATTAACTGGTGCAAAACATCTAATCACATGACTGATACTAACAAGACAGACAACTACAACCAACAACATAAATTACCTAAACAACCAGAAACTACAAACACAGACATAAACTAAACCAAATGAAACTAAAGCCTGGTTTAGGGGGGCTTTTACAACATCAGGCCAGGAAATGGATCCGGCACATTCTGCAGCTTAGTTCGCCACTGCTTAAAAAGATCAAACAAAATACTCAACTGCAGACTGACCTTTTTGGTATCTCAATGTTTCTAAAGAATGCAGGCAGCTGAGTATCATCTTTGGCTGTTGACTGATAGGCAAAGCAGCTCCAATATGGCCGAAGAACACGGATCACGTGAAGTATAGACTGCACAGTTCTAGCAGACAGATAAACACTAAACACATTAACTGTATTAAAAAAGATCATAATCATAATCAAAAACTAAACTGTATAGTGTGAAGCACTGCAGTCAGTAGTCACTGTACAAAAAAAACTGAGCACATTAGAAAAAAGAGAAAACAGACTCAGATAGTGTCTCCAGTTTGGATTTAAATGCTAGTAGTGTTCTCGGCGACGTGACTTCCAGCGGAAGAGAGTTCCATGTCCGTGATGCAGCTGCCATAAAAGCATGATCAACAACAGTACGGAGTCAAGTCGAAGAAACTGCAATGCACGATGTTAATGCTGAGCGAAGATGACATCTACTTGGTAGATCAATAACCGGTGACTCGTGTCCAATCACAAAACTGGATGGCGGCTTGTTGAGCCTCCATGAAGCAGATGACAATGCTATCAGCTGGCTGAAGATGACCAACAGAAGAAGAAGGCACTTGCGAAATGGAGTGAATAACTGGATAGGACATTGGTCAAATAGGCTGGAGCAAGTCCATCTAAACATGGGTATTGTACACTACAGCTCAACAACTTTTCTGCCAAAACAGTTGCACTCCACATGCAGTAACTAAATGAAGTCATAAAATACAACATGGTCAAGCATAGGTCGCCTCAGAATCATTTATGACACATGGTGCTATATAAATGTGTTTTCATCAATAGATTCATTATGCTTAGCATCCATTAAGTTATTGCCGAGTGTACTGTATGACAGAAATGAGGGCAGTTAATAAGCATACGTCTCAAGTGGAGCACGTAACGGTCCAACATCAGGACAGGGATCACCAAGGAGGCACTTCAGTGTGAGAGCCACGCCCTCTGCAAACGACTTCAGACAGTAGCCGCCCTGCAACGGTACAGACTTCAACAGTTAACATTACAGACAGCAAACACTGTACAGTCAACCAACAGGTCATGTGCATACAGCAGGAACTGCTCATCAAATGACATACTATACTTTTCTAGCATGTAGACACCCAGTCCAAAAAACAAATTCACTCTGATTTCACACCAAGCTATCACTCAAATAATCCCCCACCCCTTCCACAGCTGGAAACAATGTAATTGTCATTCCAACAAGTGACTGAACAATGTAAGATCTAACAAGAAGCCGGTCTCTGCAGAGACATGCAGCAGTGCAGTCAATGGAGGTCATTACTGTCCCAGCTGAGCACATAGTTACAACAGCAATATCCATCTCAGCACATTATGCATCAGTAATGACTGCATGTCACACTACACAGCATCATGCATCAGTTTCATTCAGCTTTAAAACAACTTTAAAAAACTGTTTGTCCATAAACATCTAGTAAGCAAAAAACATTAAGAACAATAAAGAAACCTATTGAACCTATTAAGTGCCATGGACGCAGGCAAACTGTGCACACTGTCTCAGCCATCATTATCCCACAACACTCTGAATATCTGTTCTGTTAAACAGTCATTAATTAATTATCTCAATAATTCAAGGGGCGAGTGAGAGAGTGAGTAGAATAGATTCTTAACAACACACCAGCACATAAAGACAAGGCAGGAAATACAATATGAGTAATTGCACAGTGATATCTGTAAAGAGTGTGAAGCCGTCACCTCGATTAGCAGGACCAGCTTTCCATCAGCCAACGGCTTCATCATGTGAGTAAAGTGGGCGTACAGAGCCGGTGTAATCTCACTACGACCCTGGATCAACACAACATTATCATCATTATTGTCACGACTGTTACCTGCTACATACTGACGAAAGCAAACTACTGCTTAACAACACACTACAACGCAACACAGTGTCTCCATTCTCGACTATAATGTGCCGATCACCTATATTACTCAACCCACTGAGATGGGGAAGCTGCTTCATTATCACCATGACAACCAGCATCATCATCTCCACAGCCTTCTCTCTCAACAAACAATCCTTCTAATCTCGAATCAATAATTTATATATTATTCGAAACTCCCTCGCTCCCCAGGCACGATGGTCACACTTTCAGTGAAAGAATGTTGATTAGAATTTGAGGTGACTGCTCAATCTATTTTAACTTCTCATTCACCTTGTTCTGCAGATGTCATCCTTCAATTAAATATATGTATGCAAATGCCAATGATCTCTCACATGTTGAATAGTGGTATTTAACTGACCAAAAGTAAAAACCAAACAGTCATAATTAAATGACAAGGTGAGATGGTTATCAGTCCAAGTACTACGTCATGTTTCCGCATCCAAGCAAACAGGCGTAAGAGCCTTTGGGTTCGAGGAGCATTTAATGCCCAACCCAACAAGAACTAGGTTCATTTTGGAGGCGATCTTCACAGCAAATCACTTGTCAGATACTGACAAATGTAGTACAGGAAAATACACTGACTTATCGTACAATGAATTCCGGCGGTCGTTAAAGACATTTCTGTTTGGAGTGGGGCCACGGTGCAGTGTGAACTTCATTAACTAACTGCACCGACTAGAAATATTCGTACTTACTTACTTACTGAATAACACAATGATAAGAAATGAAATCCACTGACCTCAGCATCTCCAGTGGAGAAGTCAAAACCACACGAGATGAACACGAGTTGAGGACTGAACTATACACAACAGAAGATACACACAGCAAGCATGTACTCACGGTAACAGACATTAACACTCAGTCGAGCTCTAATATTACGGTAACAGGCAGGCTGCGGGCACTAACATGCAATCACGCTACTAGCAACAGTGATAAACCATAACCAAGCTGCAGACTGCAGAATGATAATTATAGTCAGACAAATATTAGATTTTGATAACTCAATGACTCTTCATTGATTGCATACTGCAATTTCTCTACAGAAAAAATAAACGGCACGCAGAGACATGACATAGCTACTGAGGATTAGAAGACACAGACCTCGTAAGCTACTGGCATCAACACTTGTTGTAATACTGCCATCAAATCACCGTCAGTCAGTCCAACCTGACAAAATACAGTTTCAAATCACTCGGGCAGCTGTCGATGTCAATTTTCAAATGTACTCACCAGGGCTGCTATGCAGCTGTAAAAACAAGCTATAACCACGCAATCAATCAATCAATCAATCAATCAGTACAAACCACTTACATAAAAATGACCAGTGGCTAACAAATAAAGTAAAAAATAATAAAACCAAGATAAAACCTAACGAGTAGCCGCTAAAATTAGG
>Ga0056114_1001864_pt1 | contig 10153 bp, 10 predicted proteins | sample WorMetHERISLAND1_FD_77005 | JGI IMG/M metagenome (GOLD analysis project Ga0056114, IMG submission 77005) | Marine gutless worms symbiont microbial communities from Max Planck institute for Marine Microbiology, Germany - Olavius loisae HERON... ... | reverse complement strand
TTGTAGGTAAGTGAAAGGAGTTTATATTCAATGCGTTCGTTGATCTTGAGCCAGTGCAGAGATCTGAGGATAGGTGTGACAAGAGAAGATTTAGGGGCTTTAACCACAGTACGTGCAAGAGAGGCATAGAATCATAGGACCTGTGAGACTGCTGATGGAGGACACTTTGAGCAAGCTTTCTGAACATGTTAGATTGTGTGTTGAACAAATTATCGTGCCTTACTTAGGCATGATATTGTTGAATTGTTTCAGCAAAATGTTTAAAATTGTCCAGTTTTATTGTTATAGTTTTCGCACAGTAAAGTGGTCGCACAGTTAAGGTGTGGTGGACAATTGTTGTACATCAGTACACCGTGAGTCAAAAAAGGAGACAGTATACTCTTGTCCATATCTTTGCTAAATATTGACCGATTTTCACAATTCTTTTACCGACGTACTCAGTTGGAACTGTGCAATAAAATGATTAATAAAGATCCCACCTCACCTCAGATGTGTTGCTACACTACCTTGTGAAATGTTCCAACAAGACAGTGCACCGGCACACAGGGCACGCGAGACAATCAAGCTGCTGCAATGAGAGACGCCTGCATTCATCTCACCTGATCTGTGGCCTCAGAATAGCCCAGATCTCAACCCAGTAAATTACAAGATTTGTGGAGTGATGCAAGATCGCGTCTACCAGAAAAAAGTGAAGGACATGAATGAGTTGAGAGAGCGACTGGTTGAGGTCTGGGCCGGACTGCAACAGAACGTGATCGACGATGCCATCGACCAGTGGCGCAGACACCTGCGTGCCTGCGTTCGGGCTAGAGGAGAACATTTTGAGTATTTGTTGTGATTGACTGCATTAGCTACCTAAGATATGGTTCGTGAAGTTCATTGAAAATTTGTTGATTTATTGTTAAACAAGATACTTGATTCAGATTATTGCTAGTTTTTTCTGTTTTTAACATTTCACAAGGTAGTGTAGCAACACATATGAGGTGTGGTGGGATCTTTTTTAATAATTTTATTGCACAGTTCCAACTGAGTACGTCGGTGAAAGAATTATGAAAATCGGTCAGTATTTAGCAAAGATATGGACAAGAGTATAGTGTCTCCTTTTTTTGACTCACGGTCTAGATGCAGACAAACGTGCAAAGTTGCGAGCTTCAAAAATTTTGACAATTACTTAACAACTGTAATAGTTATGACGAAAAGTAAAGTGGCCCCTTTTTATCTGGGACACGGTGTATTATCTTAACACAGCCAGCCTGCACCCAGTTATCTTCACTGCTCTTCAGTAGTAGTACTGGTCTGTACACCAGTCAGGACATATACATACCACAACAAGGTGTAGCATCAGGCAATATCAACCCCCTGGTTATAACAGCTGTTTAGAGCCAATAACATTATTATTGATGTCATCCATTGTTTCTTAAAGACCCAGAGTTTAGTAAATATTGAAAGATATTGTCACCATCTTTTAACATCACAAGAATTGAATTTGTCACTGCTGTCAGCCGGGCTGTTGGCAGGGTTAACATGCTACTGTGCAGGTATAAGGAGCAGCTGATAAAGCAGTTAGTGAAGACAGGTCATGAGGCGGAGCAGATGAACAAGCAGTACAACGCACAGCTTCGTGCACTGGAAGATGAGAAATCAGCCGCGCTCCACGAGCTGAGCAGCCTGCAGAAGGCACTTGATGAAGCCATCGCCAGAGAACGTAATGACAAGCAGCAGACACAACAGCTCCAGATGTAAGTCTTGGGCCACATTCTCGACACTTCTTAGGAAAATCTTAGGAAGATTTCTTACCTTAGGAAAATCATAAGAAAATATCTAGCAGAGCAATAATCTTGAATTAGGAAATAATAATGCAATAATAATTGTAATTAACACTTATTTTTGCGTCATGTTTTGGACATTATTACGTGACGTTGTTGTTAAATCATGAATTTGTAAGTAGAGCCAAATTGTGTCTGGTTAGTTTTTTCCCAGATATTGTCAAAGATTGTCCTAGGATGAGAAATCTTCCTAAGATTTTCCTAAGAAGTTTCGAGAATGTGGTCCCTTGTGAACATCTCTGATGTCTGTAGTGCACGTAGTGCAGTGTCACGCACTTCACACTGGTCATAATGTTGATGTGAATCTCAGTTAGACAATTGCCACCACTGTTTATAGCAGGCGATTGATGCCAAGTTTATGTGCAGCTGGATGTCCGCCATGGAAGTCACTGGTTGTATATCATTGTTTATTTATCCCCAGACTGACCTCGTGTGGGCTTGGGGATATTGTAGAATAAGCCCACCTCGTTTCCTGGCCGAGTGTCATAAAAGGCGACTAAACCAGAATTGTTTTGTTTTGCTGTGTTTTGCATTGTTTGCTATTTCTGGGTTGTGCTTAGTTTGTGTATTGTCTGTATTTTTAATTTGTTTTCTGTCCTGTATTTTCCAACGTGAACCATCCTGAATGGTGCTGTATAGCCTAATTGTGCTGATGTGCCATTAAGAATCTGCTCTCTCACTTATCCACTGACTGGCATGTGCATGAGTTGAAGGTGGATCCAATGTCAGCAATGAGTTGAGGATTAATAGTGCTTCGGCAATGTTGTGCTATACGTATTAATGTGTTCAAGTATATCACATTGCTGCCGTCGCTGAACTGTCAACACGTGTTGATCGAATGCATTTATTAATAGCTGTTTGCACTAATCATGAACCAACGACCACTTGAGGTGTGTTATGAATTCAGTGACTATTAGCTGAAGTGACACGGGTAGTTTGTATATTTGCCCATGAAGCAGCCTGTGATTTGTGGCCGATATTACCGCGACTGTTGTATGTTGGTTATGCAGAGAATTTCGCAAGAAAATGGAGGTCGCCAAGGCTCGCGTCATTACGCTGAGGAAAAGGCAGAAAGAAGCAGAGAAGACCGCTGAAGTAGTGAATGTCACGCAGAACAGCAGCAAAAGGCAACTAATTTGCATATGATAATATGACAGCTCGATATTTATTATTTAGTTTTAGAAATGAGAATTGTTTCATATTCAGAATCCGTTGCTGCACCATTGTTTAAAAAGAAATAATGTGTGTATTCTAGCTTATGCAGTGAATGTGTATGAATGCCGGTATGTAGCAAGTTATTCAGTGCTCAGCATCTTAACAGCACTGCAGATGACACGGAATCACTCTTAGAGTAGTGACTCAAGAAGTGGCTGTTATGTGCATAATAATATAATAAATATATTCCTGGTTAAATGCATGACGTTGTCTAGTAGTGGCAAATACACATATGCTGCTTAATAGTTCAGCGCAAGATAAGAACTATTGTTGCTCAGTTACCAGCACACAATCATGTATTATTATTCTTCTTGCTGATGCCAACACAACTTTTGTTTTATGTGTCCAGTCCACATTACACAGTTCAAACTAGTATATCACGAACTAGTTGGGCAGACACGTGTGATTGGTTGCTTGGATTGTAGCACTATTATTAGAGCCATATCGTGATTGGTCGCAGTGATTATGTCAACTGTGATGTGATTGGCTGGCAGGGTTCAGGAACTGGAGGCTGGGATAGCGAAAATGAAGCGCCAACAGGAGCAGTTGCAGCACCATGTCAAGACCGCAAATGAACAGAAAGCTAAGCTGGAGGTACGTTGACAGTACTTGTCAACATATCATCAGTCAACTTGTTTCCACATTTCACATTCCCGTCTTATTATTATGTACATCGTGTCTGGAAAAAACGCCCCCCTCCCCCCCAAGTGCTGTAACATGCACAGTATATAACGCAATCTAATACCACACAGCATTATCTAACACTCATTTAGGCACTGTGTCTAAAATTTCAATGAAGTTTCCAACACAATGAACACTGTTGGCATCAGTTCAAACGCTTTGTTTGTAAATTCAGCTAATAACTTCTTTGAACCGTAACCTTTCTCTTGATGCAAAACTTTATCAACATTCGATCTTCTTTGCTGATTACCATTTTGTTTTTGTTTATGCAATAATTGCGCAAATGCTTAACTCTGACGTCAATATTGGCAGGGCGTATGTAAGCATTATGCATGTGTTAATTTGCAATGTTGGCGATGGCAATTTTCGACCATCTTTGTATAAAAAGCAATATCTCAGCAATGGACAGGCTAGTTGTCGTGAAATTTCTCACAAACATAGCAATTAGATGGCTTTTCGTGACACAAAGAAAAATAATAGCTATCATTCTCTATTCATAAAGTTATTTTAACATGTTTGGGGGGGGGCGTTTTTTTCCGGACACGGTGTATATTAGTGCAGTGAATTAGTCTCTATGAGTTTGAAGTAAACTAGTGCCTATGTTGCTTGATGGTCGGGTCTTCATGTGGTAGGCTTAGCATTCCACTTGCAGACACATTCCTGACCGTCTTTATAGTGTAGATACATTGTTGTTATTTGTCAACAGCTAGGCGCTGCTCTGAAATTTAATTTTTTGACAGATAGAGTGATAGTTAAACAAACTGTTGTCATTTTCATTTTACACACTTTCAGCCCTTTGTTCACTGGCCTATGCCAGCATGCTCTTCTTGGGTTAGGATGGTGAATAGCTAGAGAACGAGATGATTTCTGGGAAGGTTTCGGGCAACACAGACGGCTGATACTGATGCTGTTGTGTGCATGTAGCAAGAGATCCATAGAGAACAGCAGAGAGTGCGTGAGCTTGAGATGAGCGGTGAACGACAGAGACGCATTCTGCAGAACAAGGTGAAGGAGATGCAGCGATGTCTACACGGCGCTGGCATCCCTCTGACCAACGCCCAGAATGTGTATGACGTCATACGTTGTGTTCATCTGTTTAATTACACCGTGTCATGCTAACTTGCACAAGTGAGGCTTTGCAGCATCTGAACTGTGTGAGTTTTGTGACTGCGGCCAACAGCAGACTGTGGGTCACATCGTCGCTTCAAGTCCACTAACACAGCTCAATGGTGGGCTGATGAGACTCTGCGAGGCTGATGATGATGCAATCAACTGGCTGAAAACTGTGGTAGCAACAGCACTCACCAAATGAATTACACCGGTTGCTCAAATCACCACAGAACAACATCTGTGCTCTGCGGTGCATCACTGTCTGACAGTTCTAAAATGTGTCTTAGCTTGTATGGCCGTCGGGCATTCTCAGTCACTGACCAGATGATTATCAGTGCTTTACCACATCAGATGTGTGATGCTTCAGTCAACATGGCAGCCTTTACACAACTTTTATCTTAAAGACACACTTCTTCTTGAACTGCTAACACATTTTGTGCATTGCAAGTGTAGATGTAATGCATTACATAAACTGACATCACTTGCTACATACTTTCTCTCGTCAGTGACAGGTTCTTTCATCCGACACGTCTTGTCGACAGCTGTTGTTGTGTGCTTCAGAGACGAGCACAACCGGCTGGAGGAGCAGAGACGTTTGTTGGACCAGGAGATGGAGGTGGTTCTGCAGCAGCGAAAGGCAGCCGAAGAACTTGCAAAGGTTTGATAATTTATTTCTCTTTATCGAAGCTGTATAATATTTGCATTGTGCCCAAGTTCCTGTATGGCTCTGAGTGATGGACGGTTACCAAGCACACACACGCAGAAGATTGATGCTCTAGATCAATGGTGTCTGCGAAAGCTGTTAAGAATCAAATGGCACCACCAATTGCAGAATTATGATGTGAGACAGACAACCAAGCAACTGCACCTTTCAGCTATTGTCCAAACATGGCATTTCTCCCTGTTTGGCCACATTGTGCAAATGCCAGATAAAACAGATGTCAAGATCTTAACAGCTTCCCCTTTGTATAACTGGAGGAGACCACCAGGACGCCCTTGTACTACGTTGATGAAGACTATCCATCAGGACCTGAAATCCAGTAACCTCTCCCCGAAGAATCAATTGCTGTGGCTGAGAATCGTCCACTCTGGAGACTGATGGCTACGTTTGGCGCTACAAAAAAAACACTCCTAGTGGTTCATGACAGAAATGGTGATGATGATTGATGATTGTTAACAGCTGATGTTTGATTGTTGGTTTTGAGATGAGCTTTCTTCAGAAACACTTTTGTCCAGTACAGCAGCTCCACTGGTGGTCTGCTGTGTGTGTGTATGTGTACAAACGTTCAGGAGGTTGAACAGCGGGAGGAAATCGTTGCAAGAAAGGAAGCGATGCTGGCGGAGAAACGTGAACTGGAGATGAAGAAGTTGAGATCAAGTCAGGTACTCAGTAAGGTACGGCATTTGTTTGATTGCACATGTCACTGTCTGAATGACACAGTTGTTACTTAGTATTTTATTCATAGTTTTCACAAGTTTTTAGTGTAAAACCTTTGCTTTGCTATGCTGTGAATTTTGTTGAAAAATGTATCTATCTCTGACAGCACTGAGGAATTATGTTTCTGAAGTCAAGTTTGTTTGTTTGTGCATGTCTATTAGCAGAATATTTCACAAAGTTTTAGTTGGATTTTGAGAAAAAAGCTCGTTGGTAGCAGTTTTACCTTCCTAGAACTTATTAATTCTTAAGTCTGATCCACCAGATCCGGAATCTGGATTTTCTCTGGACGTTGAAGATTTTGCATGATATCTCAAATGTTTATGTACTAATGGGCTATTGTCAGGGATGTTTGCTTTTCTAGTATTTGTATGAACTGATTGCCATAAAACCTCAGGGGTGATATGCACAGTTTTGGCCTAACTTTGTGGACTTAAGAAGGCAATGCGTATTATATGTGTGATAATTTTTACAAACACTTAACCATTGCATTAACAAGCCAGAGTAAGCTGTCTGAATGGTACATAGGCCAAAATATTGTGCACTATATGTGAGCATATATTACACACAAGATTTTATGTTAGAAAGGAATCTGTTCGGACGATAGCTACACTGGTTTATATTTTACATACTTTATTGCAGCACATTGTATACTGTTTTTGTGATTGTGGTAATGCTGTGTTAGGACATACTGCGAGCTTCAAGCCGACTGGAGTCAGTTGAGCATGAGATGGAAGAGAAGGCTCGTGAGATGTGTGAGACGTCGTCACTGAAGCACAGTGAACTAAGCAGTGAGCTTGATGCATTACGTCGAGCACGAGACCAACTCAGAGTTGAGTGCAGTGAGTTACAGTCACGGACCAACGACAGTCTGTCTGATGACGAAAGTAGACGGTACCTATCACAATTTGTTTGTGTTGTATATCTCGTCTTTATGTTCTACTTTGTTGGCAGCTAATCTGCTGATGAGCAACTCCCTGTATTTGACATTTCAACAGCAGGCTGTCGCTGTGGGCAAGACTGTTCCACCATCTTGAACATTCCATCTTTGGCTCACAGCTTTGCTCAGGACGTTTGAAGCAGGACTGGACTGAGCACAACCCGTCAGCAGTGTCTGAGAACTGAGCGACTTTGAGTTGACTCCATTGATAAACTCTATGGACAACTCATACATTTAGGCACATTTATATTATAGATTTATATTGTATGACTTTACGTATACTTTACTTCTTGAACAGAGGTTGATGACACCAGATGACCATTCCGTTCATCTTTCTCCATTCTCTTTGGTTCACTGACGTCTTCATCAGTTGAATGTACTTGCTCTTAGTCCATTATTTAACACTGCCCTTTTGGCTCTCGTTGATGCAACTTTCCTTCTGTGCTTGCCAGTACTGATAGCGCGAGTTCTCCAGCTTCCTTGTGTGACTGTCCAAAATATTGTTAACTGAGGTTACAGTATTTTGGGGTAGAGTTGAGTAAATTGGCATGTTAAACCTTATTTGGGGTTGAATTAAGTAAAGTGGGACTTTAAACCTTACTCAACTTGGCCACAAAATATTGTACCCCCAGTTTTCCCATTTAGTTTCCCCTCCAACTCCTGATCCTATTCTGTTGGTTTATTCCTCTGATGTTCTCACCAGGAAGCTGTACAATTTACTGATTTAGTTTGCTGTCTTTACTGATTCACAGCAAAGGAAGATGTGGTGAATGCTGGTATGTTAAGTGGTAAACACGTTGCATATAGATAGCATTGATCACATGATGGCACTAATGGCAGTCTGTTGATCGTTGTAGGTTGGTTGAATTGGAGGAACAGCTGGACGCCATGGATGCTGCCATAGAGTTTAGGAACGAGTCGATAAGCAGCAAACAGAACGAACTTCGCCGTTCTATGGTGCGCCTGACGGCCGCTGCTGGCAAGCCTCATCACGGTCTGGCGAAGCTGCAGTCGTTGTCCGTTAGTGAAATGAAGTCTCTTCTGAGTCGATATTTTGACCGAGTGGTGGATTTGCGTGACTTGCAACGACGCCTGCAGATGCAGCGAGCCGAACTTGAGGTGAATTGGTTGTGTGTGGATTTGTGACGAGTTACGTTTGTCTTTATTTCATGCCATTGATGAAATAGAAGGATGGTTTCCACATGGAGTTGCTGTGGTGATGTGCCAAGATCTGAGTGACCAAGTGTCAACAACCACAATCCACCGGTCCACTCGAGTTCCCCAACAACAATTGCACAAGTGCTGCTGATAAGTTTTGCCTTGTGTAAAGGTTGTGGAATGCGGATACATGCAAGCCCCAGTAAAGGGGAAGTTTGTGAGAGTAGGAAGCATTCTCTCTGTATCTACATTATATCTGATTAGCATGGAAACCACATTGACTCTTGTCCACTTTGTTGGCATAATGGTCTGTCTATGGAGAACTGTTGGTAGTGTCTAGTGCCATTGTATATCCTAGAGCATTGAAGAGCAGTGGCATATACGATGTGCATTTGCTGTTGCTGACCCTAGCCCATGTACATCTCGAGAGCTGTAGAATAGGCATGGTCCGTTTCCTGGCCAGATGGTGTAAAACGCTCCTGAAACAGGCTTTAGTTTCATTTCCTTCAGTTTTTGCATATGTTGGCAGTCTGGTTGATGCTCACTGTTGCTATATGTGTACAGCTAGGAGCGTCAGAGTGTCCGGATGTCAAAAATTCAAATGACGGCTGGCACAGGATGCTTTATAGCTATACCCATATGGCAACAGTGGATGTCAAAGGGTTAAGTTTTTTGTGTTATGTTTCGTTGTAGTTCTGTTTAGTTTTGTCAATATCAGCCAAGTGATTGGTTGAGAAGTCTGGGTGTTTTACACCACTCAAGAGATTGTCTCTGAAGTGAGCTGTAATGTGTGGAGTGCTGGCTGGTGGCTGTGTAGATGAAGTCCGAGGAGCAGATAGTGAAGATAGCGGAGCTGGAGTCATGTGTGGAGAAGGCAACGATGGCTGCCGACCGGCGCCTCACACAGCAGCAGCAGCAATATGAGCATCGCATTGAGCTACTGATGAGGCAGTTGACTGAGGTGGAGACTGATGACCTGCAGGCACAGATCAAAGCTAAGGAGTCAAGGTGATAACTGCCAATGTAGTGTTATTGTGTTGACGCACTCGTCAGGACTGAGACAGAAATTAGATTCTCTGACGACTAAGTTTTCTGACAGTAGTTACTGATAAGAGTCTAGTCCATAGGTTGTTTTCGAGTGCAAATTGATCCACGATAAAACATCCTGCAACAATAGACACAGATGACATCAAAGCACTTGGATTCTTTCGAGACCTTGGCTTACTTACTTACGTATTTCATTGTTACTTGTGCTTTCTTACGATGATGCTAATGGATCAGTCAACATAGCTGATGGATGCATGTAATCCTCTGCTTCTTGCAGGTTATAGGTCAAGAAATATGGAGAAATAAAATTAAAGAGACAGTCACTGACGTGCAAAAAGCATTTGATTAATAACAGTGTGCATGCATGTGTGCATGTCAATGGTCTGTTGCTGTGGTCTCTGGCACAGTGTGCATTTGACTGTGTGGACAGTTTGACAGAATGGTTTGCTCTGTGAATGTGCTGCTGGTGTCATCGGCTAAGCTGAGTCTAAGCCTTGATGAGATGCAAGTATTTCGACCATAGAACTATAACATGATTTATTTGTTAAATCTGCACGAGGACATGCTAGTCAAGCAAGACGAGCAGTATTTGTGAAACGGTCTCTTCAGGGACATTATCAAGATAAAACATAAAAAACTTACCAGTTTACAACACCGTGTAAGAGCGACGAAGTCACACATCCAAAACAGCACAAATCATTTTTCTGGGATAATGTGATAGAACGATCTCATTGCACTTAC
>Ga0056114_1001863_pt1 | contig 10154 bp, 6 predicted proteins | sample WorMetHERISLAND1_FD_77005 | JGI IMG/M metagenome (GOLD analysis project Ga0056114, IMG submission 77005) | Marine gutless worms symbiont microbial communities from Max Planck institute for Marine Microbiology, Germany - Olavius loisae HERON... ... | reverse complement strand
CGTCTCAGGGGGGCAAACGCGCTGACAACCGATGCCATAAGGCCAAAGGGGGCGTTAAAGGGTTAAGAAACGAAAAAAGCTCACCAAGAGATCTTGGATGGGGGGGGGGGGTGCTGATTGGCTGAATGTGGCATAATTACAGATCATTTCAGAGAGGAGCCAGAAGTAATACTGAGAAATTACAACAGCTGGAAATGTTTAAAAAGTCGTCTGAACCAGACGAGAATGTGACGTGGTCAAACCTGTCGAGGGAGCATGAGGCCAGCATGAACGGCACTCGGTGACAGAAGGCGACGCCGGTGACTGACAACAGATGAACTGACACAGTACGGAACGGACGCAGCAACACAGTGCTACTGTCAGCAGCGCTCGACCGCAGCAGTGGACTCTCCACACGCAGATCCCACACGCTCACACTGCCTGCACCATCAGCAGACAAACTACTAATAAAGTCTCTATACATACGGTACATACATACAAAAAATCTGCAACGAGCAAAGTGTCTGTCAGTTGGCAGAATCGGAGGCATGGGAAAGTTACCATAATGTATGTTCTATGTCAGTAACAGACAATATCCAATAGTGCCAGTACTACTCTGCACAGATCCATAGTTGGTTGGATTTGTAGCACACGATTTGACTGAAACCCCTCCAACTGCATACAGGTGGAAATTGCTTCTACACAATATTTTCAAGCAGAGTCATCGTCTTCAGTCTTACATCATCTCTGCGTTGATCAGCACATTCAACATAAACCGTCTTCATTAACGTATAAGCAGGAAAAGCATCATATTGACCACATTCCACCATATACCTAGGTTCAACTTGGTACATCCACTTCAGTGAGTCCAGTTGACATGTGGCATATGGTATGGTGCTGGACTTGCGATCGAGAGGTCACAGGTTCAAATCTCACCCGTGGATGGTGTGTACCAGCGCCAACTCAGCATGCCATCCCTACGGGGTCAGTTAATCAGTAGTAACGTCCGGGCTACGGGGTGAAGGCCTGGTGCAGCTGATTGGAGAGGTGGTATATCTGTCATGCTGCACTGCAGGTCCGACTGTCTGCTATTGCAGGCAATGGATGGCTGCATAATATGGTGTGGTACCACTAGCTCATGCCAATCAGCTGCCAATTCCAAGATTGTAAAAATGCTGCTGTTCACGAGTCTTCTCATGTCAGCAGCACTATAGCAAGTACTCAGAGAGACCTTTAACTTTAGCCTTTAGTAGAAAGTACAGTCAGAGACAGAGAAATATTAGCAGAAACCGACCGTCAGCAAAACCGGCAGCAATAAGACTGCAATCATAGCATGAACTCCAGTCAAGGCAATGACAACTGGATGCTGCAGATACACAATAACACCATAGACACTCCATAGATATGTACCACATCTTCGCCGTCAATACATGTTCCAATGCCAGCGAGTAATAAACGACTTATGGATACAATAAAAAGTTGTCGGCAAATCAGACAACAGTAAACAGAAGATAGACTATAAAACGATCAAGTCAAGGCACGAGATGGAATTGAACGAATGTTGGAGGGACAGCGTGGATCATTCCCAGTGGAACATCAGAAGGTCAGTAGAAGGACAATTCACAAGACAAGAGAGAACTATACTTGCACAAATCATAACTGGGCACTGTGTACTACTTAAATCTTACAGGAAGAGAATTGGTCTAGAAGATGATGGAACATGTGAAACATGCAACATTGAAGAAGACAGAGAACATTTCCTGGGGAAATGTCCGGCGTGGAGTCAGGAGCGACGGGAAACCTTTGGAAAGACGTTCCTGTCCCACAAGGAACTTATCCAGGCGGATCCCGCGGATATCATCGCCTTCCTGCGGCGGATTGGCCGGCTTCCGGCCAACAACAGTGTATAGCAGGCGGGGCAACTCAACAGCAACAACAACAACAGTAAGCACACATAGAGACACAGAGACAGACAGAGAGACATGGAGACACACACAGATACAGACCTGTAGAATACTGAGACAGAGTAACACACGGTGTGGCGTGGTACCAGCTGACTGCGTCACTGTTTAACGACGACGACGATGGATCTCTGTCAGGCATTCTACAACAGGCAACACACACAATAATGCCATTATCACTGCTGCGACATAATTACAACTTCTATCGTTCACAAAATTTCACAACATTTGATTTACTAAATAAATTTTGTAAAACATTAGAACAAACTTGTGGTTACAAATGTGCACAGTAACGCAACCACACAAAGACTATGTGACGTCTGTAGCCAGATAATCTGAGCTGAAAATGTTGCACATAAATCTAGTCACATGACCACATAAAAGTCTTATAAAAATGTGATGTTCAAACTTTCAAAGTGAACGCTTATATTTTAAAATGTAATCATGACAGTGAAAAAATAATGTACATATTTGAAGCCATAATTTAAATATATATCCACCTGAGACAGAGAAAATTACCTACTGTCAGTGTGTTAATTATCAATACTTATATTACAAGAAATTCTGTAAAAAAAAACAAACATGCTGTATGAAGACAAATTTACTGTGAAATGCTCACGACAGAATATGAACGTATCCACTGTGCGTTGCTATCGCGAGGAGACCAAGCCGCGAGAGAGCAGTCTGCAGCAAACGCAATTACACCATGATCAGATTAATACTTGTCAAAGATGTTACATCTGACAACATACACATACAACAACAACTGCAAACTGACCTCAAATCAAACACAACTTACCACGTTACAGTCACTAGCTGGTGGCTGCCACGCTCGACTGGGACACCATTTCATCTCCCAAACCGGCCCACAGTTCAACACCAGACCGTACACCAGTTTAGGCTTCTCACCCACTGACGACCTGAGGCATAAATAAATTAAATTATTATTATTATTACCGAATTAATTCATGAACAACCAATACCGGTAATTAACAATTGACTAATACACATGGACTGCATGGTGACTGGAAATAATAAAATATTGTAATAGAGGAGCTAAAAATCAGTCATCACTACAACTGCCTTCATGTTTACCGCCATGAATCGACTTAAGCTAGACCTCTCAGTCTTGATAGGAAGAAAACCTTTTGGAGGCGTCAGTGTGGCTGGATTTGTATCAGGTCAAATGACGCTGGATGTACTGTACATGTATGTTTCATAGTGGCGCAGCAGTTAGGGTGTCGGACTTTCGATCAAGTGGTCATAGATTCGATTCCCGGCAGGGGCATAATCAAGTCACCTAAATCAACTCAGCCTTCCATCCCTCCAGGGAAGGTAACTTGAGTACCAGCCTTACTGGCTGCGGTTAAGGCGGGGAGTGTTCGCTTGTGTCCGATGGCAAGTAACACTGTGTGGTCCCATATGGCAAGTGACAGCCGATAGTTCTGAGATGGATTTCCCGTGAAGAACTTATCTGGCTCTAACTTTTTTTAATGTATCGGTCTGCATGCCTGGAGCTGAGGAGGCCGCAGTCGTAGAGTTGTATCACGGCAACGTCACGTGACGTCTCATCAAATACATGACGATCGGCCGCATGACGGTGTGTGTACACCGCGAGATACTGCCTTGATGGATGGTCGGAGTTTACTGGGCACCACGCCATCGACCACACCGGACCACCAACGTTAATGTTCACCGTATCTGTTACACATACACGCAAAAACCAGTCCCGCTGGCACTACTCCCAGTGTACATGTGGATTAGTTAGCTCGTGTCCAACGATTCTTTCAACACAGCAGACAAGTTATATCATATCCACAGTTACGACGAACAGGCTACATAATGGTATAGGCGCACGAAAGATTGCCAGCAACTCCAGTTTATCTACACGTAGACAGCCTCATCCATTCACTCAAGCGGTCTGCTTGAGTGGTTTTTCCAGCCATCATGTGGCCGTGACGCCGAAATTTCCCCCAACATAAAGCATACGAAGAACCAGCATAAAAGATGCAAGAAGTTCAGATAAATTGTGAAGATTACTGAGGGTATGATTAATGCAACACATCAGTTTAATAGAACAACTAAAAAAGTGCAACCTATGCAGTACACTTTACTCATTATTAACTGTTTAAAAATCGCAAAAATACCTCTCGACTGAAATGAATCAAACAGCGATAATGGTGGCAAGTCCGTCACATCGCCCGAGATCTGCACCGCAAATATGTGATGTTGATTCAACGGCAAGACAGAAGACAAATCCCTGAAAAGCACAGAAAAAAAATGATAATTCCTACATCACGTGATCACAACACTCTCCATGCACTAAAATACAGACTGTTTTCAACAACAACCAGCTGTACTGCTATAAATAGACATCGCAGATTTATACCTTTTGAAACAAATGCAAATTGTTAATTAGTGTTACTTCCAACTGCAATAAAAATTAAAAAATAAATAAAAGTATAGTTACTCTGGTGAAATTCTGTCGAAATGCTTGGGATCTGGTTTCCAGTCGACAAAGACTGCATCACTGGCATGCTGTTTGGCACAGAACGCAGCGTAGTTGTCGACGGCCAAGCTCATCGTTATTCTAGTGCCACTCGACGATCTTCCTAGCAACAGACAGACGTTCAGTTAAAAGAAACTGATTTTCACGATGAAGATAAGTCGTTAAAGTTAATGTTCGCCCGCTCTTACAGTTGTTCAACAGTCACGAGCGTGGTAGTGGTAGGCTCTGTTGAACAGTTCAGCTTTCAGCTCATGATGTGACGAGGATGAAACATGGCAGCTGCGTAGCAATACCGACAGAGATTCATGAACAGTCTTGTGACAGAGAAACTGCGAGGACCGTAGCGGACTTTCCTTGCAGCTGGAACAACAAGATCTCTGTGAACAGCTGAGCGAAGATAACGATGACCAGGATACTGAGTGACTGGCAGACGGACAACTGGGTGACAGACTTCAGACAGTTGAACACCAGTCCAGCACGCAGAGTATAAACTCCAAGCGCTGTCAGATTGGCAGCCAGTAGAAAGAGCAGTTAGTAAGTCGTGATATATCAGCTGCCTAGTACAGAGCTGAGAGAGAAACAACAACCTCACGACAAATATCACTGTGATATACATTTCACTATCCAACAAGTGATTATCATCACACAATGTTTTCTTCACAACATCTGTTACAGATCAGTAGCTCCAGTTTATGTGCACCGACAGTTCACTGTCTAAACATAAAAGCCTGTGGGCCGTAACAATCAGCTCAAGCAGTCAGGTTTCGTATGGGGAGGACCTTGACAAACTTGGAGGTGGTGCTGAGGTGTTTTTTTTAATAGCAGACCAATGAAACCATCAAAACCAACAGCTGCAAGTGCCGTCGTAATGACAGTGACATCTCAAATTCATAGACAGTAACTGCATCCGTTCACACAACATGTCTCTTATTAACAGACAAAATTACTAAATGATGCAGACTTTACAATTTGTATGCTGTATAAATATTCGTACTAGCTCCAACCCGATGGACCCATTAACTGTACTACTGTATTGACGCTGCATGTTGTATCATCTGTTAATTTTACATACGTATGGTTGCGTTTGACAGCCTGTATTAAACAAATATGATGATGATGATGATAATGCAATACAGTCAACAGCAATGACCACAGCACTTGTCATAGTCTCTACATGTCCTAATGTGATAAGATGAGATGACCTCTGACATCTCTGTCACTGTCTGTCTCCATCCCTTCGTCATCATCATCAGACTCCTCAGATTCAGACTCTGTATCAGACTCGCTGCTGCCGTACGACGCTTCAGAGTCCACCGCGTTCAGTCTCGGCTTCACCTACGGTAACGACGTCGACACACAACACACATCACAGTCACTCAATGTACACAACGCACACAGCAAGGACCAGCGTCTGTGAGGAACGAACAAGTCACGAGGATCAGAGGAAGAACTACAGGAAGGATACAGTCGAGGAAAAATGGAGAGGACAGCATTGTCTTTGACTTGCAGCACTATGACTGTGTAGTGCCATTAAAAAAGGTTAAAGCAGTGATAAGTTCTTAATGGAAATCGATCTCAGCACTACGGGGTGTCGCTTGCCATATGCGATCACACAATGTTACTTGCCACCCGACACAAGCGAACACACCCCGCCTTAACCCCAGCCAGTGAAGGCTGGTACTCGATTTACCTACCCCGGAGGGATGGAAGGCTGAGTTGACCTAGGTGGCTGGTGACATATCAAGATGTTGCCAACAGCCCCCCTGGGTCAGATCGACTGCTTCAGTCCATTAGAGCCTGTGAGAGTCAAGGTCATCTTCATCCAGGACATTAGACGCACCGACCCTATATCAGTGGTCTTGCAACTTCGGCTGGAGTCTGGCTAAAGGCTACAGAAATGAAGATCACAGGTCCTCGAGACTTGGGCAGGACTTTACTGTATATTGTAATTATTTGTAATTCCAGATGTGTTCTGATGGCAGCACACCAGTAATCTAGCCCTGCAGCCACTAGTATACAGTGAAGAACATTGCTCAAAAGACAAACCTGGCAGTGTTTCTGCACGTGGTTATACATCGACTTTTCTTGCTTGTACAACTTGCCACATTCCAAACAGACTAACTGATCCGAGTTCTTGTCCATGAACTTTGATCGCATGTCACACGTCCAAACATGCTCCATCAACGACTCCAGATCAGTGAACGCAGCAGGACAAACCTCAATACACACACACATCAACACCAGCATTCTTAAACTCATTACAGTTTGACCATAATGCAATGCAGTCAACCAATGCTATCTGATGTCTTCACAGACCTCTTTTGGCATGGCTTAGCAGTAGTGCATAGGTCTCCATCAATGGACCCAATTAGTAGTTGGATGGGTGACCATCTGCAAGTGGGTAAACCATCTCGGTATGTAGCCAGTGCCTAGGTCGACTCAGCCTTCTACCCTCTGTGGGGCGGTAAAATGAGTGTCAGCGTATCAGCCTTTGAGCTGAGTAATACAGGTAGACTCACAGCCGAAGTCGGTTGGCTTGATCTCTGAGGGTTGGCACTCAGCCTACCTTCATTGAATGAACTGAGTGAACTCTTGCAATGGCCTAGCCATGATGATAGCAGTATAAACATTATCACTGATATTATTACTGTTACTATTTGTCTGACAACGATTGAAGTTACAACATCAATATAGCATGAGCTGCTAGCTGACATTGATTTCAAGGTGGTACTCAGCATCATGTCAAGTCAAAATAACGATCAGACATGCGCAAAAAAGACACCAACAGACAGAACGTACAAAAACATTAAAAAGTGGTGATGTGTTTTAAAGAGATCACACTACAGCTAAGTACCATGTAAACAGGGCATTAATATGGCCTGGGCCAATATTATCCTCACAAACTGAAAAATACCTCATAGCAGCACGTTACGCTAGAAGACGTCTTCAGTATTTTAGTGCACTGCTTCAGGAATGACTGCGGAAGCTGGCCTCCTCCACAAGTGTACATTGGCTGTACAAATCACATCTCCGATGATACATTGCAAAGGTGTAGTATATACACAGCTGCATTCAATCAATCAATCAATCAGAGTTGAGTTTAGTTGAGTAAGGTTGAACGTCCCACTCGACACAATACAGGTAATTTCAGGGACGGTATTTCTACAGGTCTGATGACCCAACCAGCAGTGTCAAAGCACTGAAGGAGGGTGGTTAGTCATCCAGACCGGTCTCAGTCTAACCAGGCTCACCTCACCATGGTACAATAACATAACATGCAAAGCATGCATTGCACATATAATACAATCAATCAATCAATCAATCAAACAAATAAAATGAAACAAGACTGTGTAGGTCAAGATTGAGACGAGACCAAGACTTCTAGCCTTCAATCCAAGACAAGACCCAGACTTTCCAAGAATTCTTCGGCACCAAGACGACAAGTTTGATTTTGAGCCCGAGATGACACCGAGACGAGACGGAGACTTCTAACCTTCAGTCGGAAACAAGACCAAAACCGAGATTTTCCAAGCTTTTCCCGAGACGAGACCAAGATGTTGAAATGTATGTCTCGAGACCGAGAGTACAAGTGAACCGACCGGTTTGAGGTTCAGCGGCTGAGATCGGTGATTCAGCGGCGGCACTTCATTGCTGATCAAGTACTGCAGCAACCGTCGAGCTCTGAACAATGATTCAATGAACACACAATTGACTGTGCATTCTGACAATATCAACTCACATGTACGGACACTGCCGCCAAATCAGTATAAACAAACACGATTTGTACAAGATAGGCACTGAAACCCTGAGTTTCGGACAAAAGCGGGGCCCCTGCCAAGGTAAACCTGCAGATTTTGACAAACCCAAAATAGGTTTAAGCCACAGGTAAACCGGTGTTTCTGGCTTGTGAACTCCATCACGATCATACATTCACACACTCCTAGACATTCTCAGCTTCCGTTAAGCCAACCAATTCATCACCAGTCACTCTGAGCTACATAAACATCCAAAGATCTTACCAGGAAAGCAAGCACACACATATAAACTGTACAGCTGGCATTGTACAAACTTCTGTGCCGCGGCTCGTGGCCCTCGAACAGCCGAGCTGTCCATCTCCACATTGGCCGCCGCTGCTGCCGCAGCCTCGTCCTGCTTGCTATCTTTCTGCTGGTGTCGTCGCTGGTGGGAGAAGTAAAGCCGTGCAAGAACGTCTTTGTCACAAACTTCACACTTCACCATCTCGTTCTACAAATAAACCCATCACATCCGCATATCACAGCTTTACAATAAACCAAAACCCCACACATCAGGCCTACTCTATCCAAACTGTTAGCCTACAGAATATTATTACAGCAATATGGCTAAGTGTGGTGTGAATAAGCATTAATATTGTTTGTTGTGTCAACAAAAACAAGATTTGTTCCTCTTTATGTCAAAAACAAAGTCTGACAACTATGGAGATTTACCAATTTTACCATTTACCATGGTTGTTACATTTGTTGGAAATAAAGGTACTGTTACATTTTTCTGTTAAATAGCACACTGTAAACATCACAAAATATAAAACTAAGCAAATGTCTGGGTAAACAATTTAGCAAATCAAATAACGACATTTATTTAACATTCAAGTGAAGCATTCAGGCACAAACTTACAATATGAATGCATATCTATATTACAGTCCAGCAACAAAAATGGCATGTTACGTGAGTGAGTTAGCAGATTCTTAACGGCACATCAGCACAAATAGGCTATACAGTGTCATTCGCGTCGGTACACTCAGGAAAATATGGGCAAGAAGACAAATGAGAAACAATGTTACTAAAACTAAGCACAGCCAAGAAAAAGCAAACAACACAAAATACAGCAAAACACAACTACCCTGGTTCAGTCGCCTTTATGACACTCGGCCAGGAAACGAGGTGGGCTTATTCTACAACGCTCCCGAGCCCATATGGGGCACAAGGCATATAACGCTTTCATCTCATGTATAACTACAATCTGGGCATTTGTTACAGTACACATCCCTTATAAAGGCTGTTTGATTCGCATGTGTCAGGGGATGGGATCCAGCCACAGAATCCATAGCCTGGCGCTTGGAGAAACTCTGAAGTAGACATCAAACGGTTTGAATCTCAAGACAGGAGGGGTGTGAATTAACCGTGTTCTGCTGGAGGCCACTCTCCTTGACTGGCAGTGATTGATCAATACCCTTTGAATATCCACGACATCTTCACATTGCTGAAAACTATAGTCTTTGGACTACTGATTGGTGAAAACCGCATGATTATAGGTCTGTTTGTTGAAATAATATCACAATGTGATTGGTGGGCAGGCGGATGGATGGGCAGACAGGCAACAGACGGACAAGACCGTCCTATTAACGCGCTTAGCAGAACTGATGTGCGTAATAAAAGTAAAATACTTGTAGTAAATCTTATTTAGCATTTACTGATCCATCGACGTGTATGTGTCCCACTGTCACAATCTCACAAACTCACAAACCTTTCTGACATTTCCATCGGCAAACTTCTTCGGCATGCGTCGTCTTCGAGCGGTCAACGGCACCGCATGAGAAGAATCAGAATCAATCTTCAACTCTTCACCAGAAAAACTGGTCTTTGTCAAATGTGATAAGATCTTGTCTCTTCTACTAGCTGCTTCTCCAAAGTGGTGACGGACCACTCTTCGTGAAAAATTCTGCCTG
>Ga0056114_1001862_pt1 | contig 10156 bp, 3 predicted proteins | sample WorMetHERISLAND1_FD_77005 | JGI IMG/M metagenome (GOLD analysis project Ga0056114, IMG submission 77005) | Marine gutless worms symbiont microbial communities from Max Planck institute for Marine Microbiology, Germany - Olavius loisae HERON... ... | reverse complement strand
ATGTACTAAGTACTTGCAATTTGAACAAGAAACTTTATAATTGGCAAACACCGGATTTCAAACTGTGTACAACTATATAGGCCTAGAGCCTGACTGAACATAGGCCTACTGCGTGAAGCTATGCATTGGCAATTTGGGGAAATGGAATTTGGTGAAATGAAACGAAACACGTCGAATTTGAGCAATTTTGGCATGCTTTTACGTCACGCGGGTTTGACAGCGTCAGCTGGGCTTTCTTGTTAATGTTAAAATTGAAATCGCGCACAGCTAATCTTCACTAGTCCATTAGCGTCACGTGGCGCGTCCAAATATTTGTACGATTGTGCTAACTAGGTCGAACCTTCTTTAGAAATATCGCTGCTATTAATCTGTTAGTTCTATATCAATTGCAGTTTGCTGTCTGTGAATGGTAGGTTTACATATATGACCGCAGCACCATCGATGCCGATGTGTACCTGCCGCGACCTCGTCAGTGCCTGCCAGTTGCCTATGTGATATATAACAGGAAGAGGCCGTCGTTCTCGCTGCCAAAGGTGCCTGTCTATCACTTCCATTCCTCCGGTGTCTTGGAGCCATCAGCTGACGTTACCATCGACCTGACGTGTGACGACGATGTGGAAGATGCCGTGAATAATACACGGCTTCGGCAGCAGTCGTCGGGCAGCAACAGCAGCTCGTGTCCAACCTGCCAGGAACTGGAGACTCATTTCCTGACGATGACCCAGGATATGATGTCAATGCCGTCTCAGTTCAGACAGACCATTCCCGGTGCCATTACATCGGCTGGCTCGTTAACGACAGCCGGAGTGAGGTACACCGTTACAGCCTCCTCCTCTTCAGCTAGCTCGGTTGTGTTCACGGATCCCGTCGGTCTTTCGTCAACCTCCCTAGTGTCGTCGGCTGAAATTCCTCAAGTGACTGTTAGCAGCTCTCCAATCTTGCAGGTTCCCAGGTACAGTGCAACTGTGCGTAGCAGTTTGCCTGGCACCGTTCATCACACAGTCAGTTCAAGAATGCCAAGTGTATCGGTTGGGAGTACATCTGCGTCTGTTTCACAGAGACCCGCGGTCCTTTCACACGCGATATCAAATTTGTTGTCTAGCAGTATGTCGTGTGTCGTGTCGCGGACTCCCGTCACGTTGGTTAGGTCGACCGCTACGCTGTCGGCACCCTTGTCGTCGTCGTCAAGACTCGTTGCATCGTCCGTCGTCGAGTTGAACAACGCAGCTTCACGAGTCAGTTTGGCCGTAGCTTCGTCGTCAATGACCGTGACAGCTCGACCGCCACTGCAGATACTGCGCCCGGCGCCGACAGCAACTTCCGCCAGCGTCGGCCGTCCACCTGCACCAGAACGTTTAGCCGCCCACAACAGCATTCCAGTGCCGCGAGTTACGCAGCCGACTCAGAATTACCGCGCCTTTTGTCTGCAGCCACGGCCTCCGCAGTCTCGCCCGATGACGTTCATCTTCAATCGTGTCGTGACAACAGCGGTGCAGCCGCAGTCCAACGTTGCCACCGTTTGTTCAGCCGCAAGTATAGCATCGCCTCGTTTCCTCCAACAATATCGGCTGTTCATGGCACAAGTGGCACCTTCAGTAGTCAACTGTCGGCCGCTGTCACAGATGCCGATTAGCCAACCGGCCGTCCCAGTTGTTCAGAACATTTCCGGTGGTTTGCCTGTCAGTTGGCCGGCTGGCCTGTCTGGGGGTAATTTGGTCGGTCGTAATACACCACAGTCCGCCAGTACTGCAGTGGAATCTGCCAGTACTCTGACAGACGAGTTTGTCGACATTGAGAGCATTGACCCTTCACAGCTGGCGCCGATTGTCATAGCTCCCGATAACTGTGTGGATGATTATAACATGCCGGGCCACACTGTAGTAGGTGACATTGTTGTTAAGCAGGAGCAAACGTCGCGCGTGTCAAAGTCGGTGTTACGACAACGACGCGGCGAAGTCATCTGCATCGACGAAGACGAAATGGACGATGACGACGACAACAGTACAGACATCGGTGAACCAGTCGATGCAGTTAGTTCCGAATTTGACTTTTCTGCGGAGCCAAATACTGAGCCGGGTTTGCCGACGTCCTTGGCCGATGTGAATGATGACAGTTCCGACATGCCAGTCCTTTCTGCTAATTATGACGTTCCTGCTATAAATATTGTACCTGACGGCATTGGCTGTGAGTCGCCTGTACACACTGATAACATGCTGGACTCTGATGGTTTTCTTCCTGTGCCGCAGTCGTGCGTTGATGATAGTCTGTCGACGCCGTCAGTAGTTAGTAACAGCGTGCTTCAAGTATCGTCATCGGAGTCTCATGTGTATACCGTCCCTGCTCAGCCCAGCGTAGCCGCTGCTTCTGTCACCCAAGCAGTATTGATAACTGTTTTGCCAGCTGTCCTAAGTGTTTCTACTCCCTTATCGTCGCCAGTCAGCAGTTTGCCGTTGGTCACGTCGGCTACACCGGCCCCGACCACTGCTAGAACAAGTGATGTTACTGCCATGGCAACGCAGCTGGTCTCTGCGCTGCGGTCCAACACCATGCGCCAGCGGGCGAAGGTTGCCGTTTCTCAGTCCACAGACTTGGAATCCACGTCGGACGGATCACGAAAGAGGCATGCAAGAACGGATGAAGCCGAGTCGCCAGCTAAAAGTTCGCGGTATATTCCACCCATACTAAACAGAGCGTACCGTTCTACCAAAGAACTGTCAAAACACGCGAGCACATCAGTGAACAAACCAGATAAAAAGGCAGAGAAACACGGCGAAACCGTTGTGTACCACTTGAATGATGACGGTTCCATCGAAATACGTATCGAAAAAGGCAGCATTTCAGAGAATGCTCCTCGCCGTAAGAAGAATACGTCGCGACATGGTGGTTTTGATGCCATAGTGGAGCTTGACTGTTCCACTAACCAGTCCTGGTGCTCGGAGACCCTTGTCTCGGATATGAAGAAGTATTTTGACGACTTCAAAGTCGTTAAGCTGTATGGAGACGGCTCTGCATCGTCTCGTGAAAGCCAACTTGTTACAGAAGACTCAGACACTGCCAGTGTGAAAGAATACCGGCCACCGGCGGACACTAAGAAGTCACTTCCAGTAGCTGGCAAAAAAGCACCGAGTGACGATATCGGTTCGGACAGTGACAGCCAGGAAACCTTGGTGCTTAGTAGCATTGAACCATCTGACGATGAAAATGACGAGGTATCGGCAGTAGAGACGGGGAAAGAAGGCAGCGCCGGTTTGAAAATTACCAACGTTTGTTCGCTAGATGCTGAAGCCTTTACCGACCTGAACGAGCATGTAGTCAATGCCAATTCCTCTGATTTGTCACAAGTAGCAGTTTCGGCTGGTCAGAAAATCCCGGCGGAAACATCACGACAGACCTGCAGTGATGTGAATGATGACATGCCGACCACTGCTGTGAATCGTGGTGAAAGCAGTGAGGACACGGGAGCTCAGCGTGACAGGCTTGATGCGGATAACGACGCCAGTGTAACTACAAGTCATATCAACTTGGCTGCAGAACGCTGCACAGAACCACGACACAGAAGTTCCTCAATCGGTCAAGATCACGAAAAAGATGCCACTGACCTTGATCAGTCTGGAGACACATCTTTGTTTGAGGTGTCGTTAGACGGTGAGACGATCACACTGTCTCCTCAGAGGACCGATGAACCTCCGTCAGACTTGGAAGTCTTGTCAGAGACAGACGGTGAGTCACAGAATCTTCCGGCAGATGGAGAAGGTTTTCCAGCCAAACATTTGTCTAATAATGACCGAGTCGAAGCTGTGGATCAGCAACCTTCTGTCCTTCGAACTGAGGATGGCAAGTGCACCACTGAAAAATCCATAGATGAAGCCGTGTTGACAAAAACCAGCATCACTAGTAAAACCAGTCAGCTGTCTGCATTGGACGAATGTACAAGCTCCGTAATGCCGCGGCTACTTGTGGAACATGGTCAAGGAGATACGAGTGTGTCACAATTACCAGCCGCTGATGATGGTGATGGTAACAGGCAGTTGATTACTGAAGAGCAGTCAAACTACAGTTGTGAGTTTGAACGACAGGGCTCGCATGTATGGAGTGGTTCAGAGCGGACTGTTGAAGATAAAGCTATTGAGAAGGATTCGGCAGGTCGGTCACTGTGCAGTGTGGAGCCGACGGAGGACTCAACCAGTGACGAGGACGAAGATTTACCGCCTCGACTGTTGATCTGTGAGGTTGATGAGTCGACAGAGTCATCACACGTCATCGATATTACATCAAACAAAACACAAACCACGGATCCTCCTAATGCAGCTGTTGGTGATAATAATTCACACTTGGGTAATTTTGGTAATGGGCATCTGCGGGCTTCAGCTGAAGATAACGTAGCTCGTGGACAGAAAGCCCCTTCACCAGCTTTGATGTTGATAGCAAAGAAGTCCGTATCTGCCGTATGCCATATACCTGCCTCTCTACCGGAAGAACCATCTGATACTGATGTTGAACCTGACCAGAGCAGTGCAGCGGTGATAGAAAGGTCTGTTGTGGAATCAGTTGGTACCATGGCAATGGTAACTGAGAATTCCAAGGTTCCTACGGGACATGGTGAGACCAGTAGTCATAGTAAAGAATCACAACTGGAATCGACCTCTCTACCAGTGTCATCCGCTGAGGAGTTGGACCCTGCAGCAGAATGTGGCAGTAGCCGTGATATTGACACAGAGCCAGTTTCTGCATTATCAAAACCGTGTGGTGAGTCTGACCATGGAGGAACAACAGTGATAGGTCAGTCACTGTCTGTAGCTGATCAATTGGCATCTTCTTTAAGACCTAGTTATGTTTTGCTGACCGACATCGAGCGAGTGCCATTGACGACGAGATCTGCTTGCAACACTGCTGCCGATCTTTCTGATGTTGAACCCGAACAAAGTCAAGATCATGTGCCGGATTTCGAGAACGAGAATTCAGCTTCTGAAACAAACTGTCAGTTGGGTAATGCGCAGTCAGTTTCCTCATTGCCAGAACCTCCACTAGCTGCAATGCAGAAACCAGTACCGGCAGTTCAAAAGTCATCGTGTCTGGCAAGTCATGGTCAGAGTAGAATGAGTATTTCTCCAGTACCTGAAGCAACTTGTGATGTTCAAGCCGACCTTTGTGAACCAGAAGGTAATGACAGTGGGTTTGGTCTGAACTCATCTTCCATACCAATAACTGTGACTGAAGAGTCGGCGTCAGAACCGAGCTGTGGTGACCAGTTTGAGATAAAGTTGTCTTCTCTGTCTGTATTTGACAAGTCGTCACCCGGTGCTAGACCCGTGTCTCCCGACTGGACATCAAAGTCCAGTGATAAATACACTAAATCTGTCGTGCGTAGCAGAACAGGACATGCTTCTCTTGAGCACTGTCCTGACAGTGACGATAAACCACCAAGGAAATTGCATCAGTCAAGCGACAGAACGTTATCAGCAATCAGGGTACCAAAGAAGATCACACTAGCTGACTACAGAAGTCGTAAGAGTGCAAGCCAGGCAACTTTGTCCGATAACATATGTCAAGAGGTTGAACAGAGCCAAGCTGAGTCTAGTTGTGAGGAAGTTTCGAAGGTCGACAGCAGGTCGGAAGGTCCGTCGGCTGAACTGGCTTCTGAAGTCCAGTCTTGTGTCCCTATGGTCACCTCTGCTGAAGATGATGCTGCGAATGTAAGCATTTCAAGTCAGGAATGTAGTTATGGTGATGGATCAGACAATACCGGGTCATCGGATAATGTTGATAGTCAGCAGACAGCAGTGTTACCTGATAATATCAGTCCTGCTACTGATGTGGCTGGCTCGGCCAGCTGTCGAGAAGAGATGGACCAAACTGTTGGCTCAGACACACAGACTGAAGAACAGGAAAACACATCAGAGATGGTGGATCACAGTACCAGAGCCACAGTACTTGCCGATGAGTGTAGTACTGACGGGCATCAGACCGATGTACAGGTAACGGAAGCAGAAACAAGGACTAACGTCCAGGTATATACCAGCTGTGATGATACTGACAAGGTTCAGGTACTTTCTCCTGACAACACTGAAGAGATGGACCAAGTATCATTGGCTTCTGATGAAAAGACTCATCTGAACTGTGGTACTGATGCTACGAACACCGAATTGTCGCTGGAAAATACTGAAACGCTCGTGTCTTCTGGAAGTGACAGCGAGCTTGCTGCAGATAATTTGGACGTGGAGGCAGCTAGTGAGGAATCTGCTGCGGCTCAGTCGTTGTGTGGTACAGATGCGGAAATACTGGATGACATGCTACTTGACCACGCCTTGTCCAGGCGGGAAAAGAAAGCCAAGTCGAAGAAACGTAAGGCTGCTAGGAAGCCGTGGAAGTTTACTTTGATACCTGTCGATATTGCTAGTTCCAGTAATAGTGAATCAACGATGGCGTGTGGATCGGCCGATAGCAGAATGTTGCCGAAACACTCACTTGACCGTGATTACGAAGTCAACTTGAATGATCATCCTGTAACGGTACCATTAGAACCACTCGGTGATTATAGTCACTTTTCTGCAGTTATGGGAATAAGTACCGATAACGTTGTGGATAGCCACAGTTTCGATGGCACTATGACCGAAACTAGTCCGATAATGTCTTCACTGAACGATACTGGAACTTCAAGGCATGTTGCTGCACAGGAAGAATCGATGTTGCGTCTTTCTAGTAAGACTTCACTGCTGACTGATTCCAGTGAATTGAGTTCAGTTGTGAGCGTGGAAGATAGTATATACGGCTCTGATATCAGTGATGGTCTGCATTGTTCTGAAACTACACAAAAGACGACTGATAATTCCGCAGCAACAGACAGTGATACACTGAAGCTGGACGTTTCGGCGAAAGCACGGGTCGCCAGCTCAGCAGTTAACATACAAGCCAAAGACAATGTTGAAGACATAGCTGTCCCCACTTGCTTGCAGTCTGCCTGTGCTAGTAAGTCTTGCGAAATTCTTTTACCATCTTCTGCCGCCATTGTTGAAACGGACAGTGAATCTGCCATTTCTGGCATTAAAGTTACGGATAAACTGAATGTTGACGGGAAACCAGATTCTTCCGTTGCCAGTCTTTCCAGGCCTGATCTGGATTCATCTCCTCTCACCACCACAACTACTCTGTCCAAGCTCAAAACCTCTTCCGCTTCACATTTAAGCCCGAGAGTGGTTATTGTTCCGATTGACAGCCAGATGAAAACAAGTGCTTCTACCAGTGCTGTAGGTAGATGGAAGCATGGCAGTCGGACAGTCGACAGTGCAGGTACTTCTGAGAAGCTTGTTAAGCCATGTGCTAAGAGTACTGGTTGTAACAAACTGACATCACAGAGCTTACCCAGTTCATCAGAAATGCCCTGCAAAACTGACGGTCTCACCAAGTCGACTGTCGGCAAACGTACACCACATGCAAGTACTGCGTCTGTCGTGAAGAAAGGCGGGAGAAAAAGGAACAAGTCGGAACCGAAAACCGGTCACCTGAAAGCGGCTACGATGTGGCAGGACAGCATGCGTGACTGGGTGAACGTGGACATGTCGAGACATAAGGACGTCGTGGTGCCGTACTTCACGCTGTCCAATGACTACTTTGTTGTAAGGCAGCAGGTCTCGCGGTTGATGAAGTCTATTGTAAAGCTGGCGCCGCGTTCAAAGGACAGTTTGCGAGAGAGCATATCGACTTCGCTGAAAGAGACGGAGAACCTGTTACAGGAAGAGCTGGTGTATGTCGACGTTGGCACACAGTTGAACAATGATGATACCAAACTGCTTGTTGAGAAACAGCTTCACATGACTAACCTTCTCAGCACCGTTGAGACGCAGCTGCGTGATCTCAGTGCAGAGCTGTATAATATGTCCGATGCCGAGGCCGAACTTTCTTCTTACGAGAAAGCCGATTGGTCGACGGAGTCATGTCTTCACTACAACATACTGCTGTTGACGCGGCACATGCTGTACAAAGAGATGAGCAGTCTCCGTTGCTACCATAACTGTCGACTTGTCTACCGGCTGCCAGACGAATTCTGTCTGGACGTCGAGCGCGACCGGTTCATCTCCGTCGAAGGCTCAATTCTGTTCCTCGAATACTCGATCCTGTCGCTCGCCGAATGTCGCCAGTTGCTTGCTCTGAAAGTTGAAATTGAAGAAGCACAGTGCAGCCTAGCGCAGGTGGATAGTCAGCAGTTCGGAAGCAGTGAATTCAATCGCCTTGGCTGGCTGCATTACAGACGCAAGCAGAAACTGGATTCCATCTCAGTCAAGTCTTTCGACAGTCTGAGGACGCTGCAGGCCTTTCTTGCTCAGCAGTTACACTGGTACCGGTAAGTTTCCTCTTTTCTTTATTTGTTATTAGTGTATTATCATGGCGTGTAGTAGATGAAGGAGATTAGATGAACATGAACAAAGTAGTGATGATGATGATGATGATGATGATGATGATGATGATGATCAGTGATGTACATTTTGTACTGCTGTGTCTACCACATGAGTGCCAGATGGTGTAGAAGGCTGTCGGTCGGCTACACTCTTGTCATGGCACAGACCTGGACTTGGCTGCTGGACTTAGTGACTTCGTTTTATGCATTGGTTATAATTAATTTTAATTACTTGCATGTTTGCTTACTTATATAATTACGCTAAAATTCTTCGGAATTATAACGTCCCAAATTTGTCTTTGTCACAATGTACACTTTGATTATGGGTTGTTTACATTGTCAGACTGAATTGCTCAGACCAATACGCCAGACCGAGTGCGTGGGGCATGGCCTATAATGTGGATCTGGGGCAGAGCCCCCAGCGGGATCCAGGAGCAGAGCCCCCTGGTGGGGGTCGGGGGCAAAGCTCCCCTGAAGCTGAAAGCTTTTTGTACACTTTTGTGCAAAAGAGGGGCTGAAAGTTAAAAATTTGAATGAAACGATACAAAGCAAAATGTGCATTATTTGTTGGCCTGTAGTTCTGTCAGAACTTGATGTAGTGTATATGTCTGCAGATCAGATGTCGAGTGTTATATTCAACATTTTGTCGGGGTTTCCATACATGTATGTATCTGTGTTTCGTGACCTTCTGCGTTTGAGGCATCCCATGCAGAAATGCATGCCGAATCCAACGGCATTTTTTTTAGAAATTCCAGAAAGTATCAGAGATAAAGGTTTTTCAGATTTCACAAAAATGCATTAATCTTCACTGCAGCCATCACCATTGTTTAGTTGTGAAGTGTGTGTAATTTTAGTTTCTCTTCTGTCGTGTATTTTCCAGTGTGAAACAACATGAATGGAGCTATATAGCCTAATTGTGCTGATGTGCAGTTGAGAATGTACTCACTCACTCACTCACAGCCGACATCATAAATGTTGCAGTTGTAGGTGATATGTACCAGTGATCACTGACTGGGTGAAAGAGAGGTATGCCAGTACAGTATAGCGGTGGAACTATTTTGTTTGCTGCAAGGTTTAGAAACAGTCGAAATGTGCCATGTAAACAGGGCTGCGGAGGACTATCTGCAGAAAAACAACAGTTCCAGTTATGAGGAGCTGCTGAACTTTGTCACTGGCCAGCGTTCCAGCATTGAGGCATATCTCTCTGCCGCTGACACTCTCTATGTAAGTCTGTTGTTGCAACAGTTTGTCTGGAGTCTGTATTGCTGTAGGATGTTCAAGTAGTCTACTGTGCAGTCTCAGTGACTAAAATAGCTTTCACAGTAGCTTAGCAATAAATTGCCAACTGTGCATGCTGTGCCTGAATTGTCACCATCTTACTGTGGGTTCAGTCCCCAGCCAGATCAGATCATTTGTAAGTGGTTTTAGCCCACTGTACTAACGGTCGCACTATTGGTACAGTGTTGCGTCCGTCTGTCATCTGTCATCATCTGTGACGTTATGTATTGTGGCTAAACGGTGCATCCTAGCGCAAAAGTTACTATTGAGAGCTTATAGGAAGTCGTATATGAGAAATCGATTGGTACCAAAATGAATGACTTTGACCTTCGTTTAGAGGTCGTATCAAGGTCACATCAACTATTGCGTTACATTTGACGTTGAATATCTCGGAAACCATTAGAGATAGAGGTTTGGTTCCAAAGGACTACCAATAGGAAATGGCATATGGGCTATCGAATGGTCACGTGACCGATGACGTCACGT